>Ga0066644_10001795_pt1 | contig 11669 bp, 19 predicted proteins | sample CryGeyCG2114_020_FD_62735 | JGI IMG/M metagenome (GOLD analysis project Ga0066644, IMG submission 62735) | Groundwater microbial communities from aquifer - Crystal Geyser CG15_big_fil_post_rev_8/21/14_0.20 | ecosystem: Environmental > Aquatic > Deep subsurface > Groundwater | place: USA: Utah...
GCGGGGAGCTAGGTTCCGCCCTCCGGCGCCCGCCAGCGCTGGACACGCCGCGCCTTTGGGGTAGTCTCGCCCGCGCAGATGGGAGAGACGGCATGACGAAGGGCGAGGGCGGCTGCCTGTGCGAGGCGATCCGCTACGAGATCGAGGGTGAGGCTGCGGCGGCGATGGTGTGCCATTGCACGCATTGCCAGAAACAGTCGGGCAGCGCCTTTTCCACGATCCTCGGCGTGTCCGAGGGCCAGGTCGCGATCAGCGGGGAACCGGTGACCTATCGCGACAGCGGCGAGAGCGGAAAGAGCGTCGAGCGGCTGTTCTGCGGCACCTGCGGATCGCCGCTGTTCTCGAAAGTCGAGGTCGCGCCCGGCATGCTGTGGGTGAAGGCGGGGACGCTCGACGATGCGCGCGATTTCAGCCCCGCGGTGCATATCTGGACGCGGAGCAAGCAGTGCTGGGTCGAGACCGGGGCGGCGCCCGCCTTCGAAACCAACCCGGGCTGAGGGCGAACCATGGCCAGCATCCGCGCCCGCCTCGTCAATCTCGCGCTGCCGTTGCTCGGGGTCAAACGGTTCTTCTCGCAGCCCGACAAGCTGGCCGAGCGGATCGCCAGGATGCGCCGGCAGAAGCCCGTCCGACCGCGGGCAAAATGGCACAAGCGCTTCGATATCCGCGAGTTCTCCAGCCGCGGTTATCCGGTGGTGACGATCGAGCCCAGGGGCGGGGCGAGGCCCGGCGCGCCGCACCTGCTCTACCTCCATGGCGGCGGCTATGTGATGGATATCGCCGCGCTCCACTGGGACACGGTGGTGGATTTATGCGAGCGGCTCGGCGCCTCGGCCACCGTGCCGCTCTATCCGCTCGCGCCGGAGGCGAAGGCGGCGGAGACGCTCGACCAGATGCGTGCGCTCTATCTCGAACTGGCCGAGCGGTATGGGGCGGACAATCTCACCGTCATGGGCGATAGCGCGGGCGGGGGCATGACCTTGGCGCTGGCGCAGATGCTCAAGTCCGAGGGCGCGCCGCTGCCGGGCAGCCTGGTGCTCTATTCGCCCTGGCTCGATGCCACCGGCAAGGCCGAAGGGCAGCGCGAGATCGAACCGCGCGACCGCATGCTCGCGGTCAACGGGCTCGAGGCCTGCGGCGCCATGTATCGCGGCGAGTTGCCGGCCAAAGATCCGCGGGTCAGCCCGCTGTTCGGCGAGCTCGACGGACTGCCGCCGATGGCGATCTTTTCGGGCACGGCGGACATCCTGCTGGTCGACGGGCGGCGGCTGGCGCATAGGCTCGGCGAGCCGGGCATGCCCGATCACATCTATCGCGAGTATGCCGACATGTTCCACGTCTGGATGCTGCTGCCGGTGCCCGAGGCGATGCAGGCCCGCGCCGAGACGGTCGATTTCATCCGCGAACACAGGAAAGCCGAATGAGCCTTCGCCACCTTTCGATCCTCCTTGGCCTGGCGTGCATGACCGCCTGCAGCGATGGCAGCGCCGATCCACCGGGCGTGTCCACCACCGGGTCCTTCGCCGGGATCGCGGCGGGCGAGACGGTCCATTATACCGGCACCGAGCCCTTCTGGGGCGGGGCTGCGGCGGGCGGAATGGCGACCTATGAAACGCCCGACAATCCGGGCGGCAGCGAGTTCGCGGTCGAGCGCTTCTCGGGCAACAACGGGATCGGCTTCAGCGGGAGCCTGAACGGATCGTCCTTCGACATGACGATCACGCCGGGTACGTGCTCGGACGGGATGAGCGACCGGAGCTATCCCTATACCGCGACGCTGATGATCGGCGGCGAGCAACGGCAGGGCTGCGCCTGGACCGACAGCCAGCCCTTCAGCGGACCGGAGGCGCCGTGATGGCGCAGCGGGCGATCGGCGGCTGGCGCCTCTTCTTCTGGATCGCCGCGGCCTACAATCTGGTCATCGGTCTCGGCGCCTTCCTCGATTCCGAATGGGGCTCCGCCGAGGCGGTCAACGGCGTGCTGATCTTCGCCTTCGGCATCCTCTACGCGCTGGTCGCACGCGAGCCGAAGCGCTTCGCCCCGGTGCTGATAACGGGTATTCTCGGCAAGGCGATGGTCGTGCTCATGCTCGGTCCGCCAAATTGGGACGGGGGTGGAAACCCGGCGATCGGCGCGATCGTCGCGGGCGACCTGCTGTTCGCACTGGGGTTCGTCGCCTTCCTGATCGCGCTGCGCCGGCGTGGCTAGCGTTCCGGTCCTGCCTCGCTGGCTCGGCATCGCCGGGCTCCTGCCGCAGCTCGGCTGCGTTGCAGTGCTTTACGCCGGCCCTGCCGATTGGCGCGCCGGAGCGCTGGCGCTGGCTTTCGCCTATGCTGCACTGATCCTCTCCTTCCTCGGCGGGGCGTGGTGGGGAATCGCTGCCGCTGCGCCCGCGGCAGAGCGGCGCCATGCACTCGGTTGGCTGTGGATCGCGGCCGTCGTGCCGAGCCTCGTCGCACTGGCGGGCTTTTTGCCCTGGGCCCTCGGCTGGCAATGGCCCGAACCCTCGCTGGTCATGCTCGCAGGGGCGCTGCTGGTCAGCCTCGGGGTCGATGCGCGACTGGGCGCGCTGGCGCCGCGCTGGTGGATGGCCCTGCGCGTGCCGCTCTCGCTCGGCCTCGGCCTGCTGACGCTCGCCGCCGCGCTGGCCTAGCGCCGCGCGACCCCGGCGGCGTCGAGTTCAGGGCCGAGCCGCCGCGTCAGCCATAGCCACCACATGCGGAAATCGGCACGCAGGCTCCATAGCGGATAGGTGAAGGTCGCCGGACGGTTCTTCTCGTGTCCGAAATGCGCCACCCAGGCGAAGAAATACCCTGCCACCGGCATCGCCGCGAAGAGCAGCAGCCTGCCAGTGACGAGCGCGCCGATCGCGAGCGCCACGACCAAAGTGGTCCCGACATAATGCAGGGCGCGCGTGCCGGGGCGTGCATGCTCGCGCAGGTAGAACGGCCAGAACTCGGCGAAGCTGGTGTAGCGCCGGTTGCTCACTGCAGCCCCGGAATCTCAAGTTGCGCCGGGCTCGGCGCTTCGGGCATCAACAGTTCGCGCCGCGTCGGGGTGGTACCGGTCGTGGCGGTGGCGCCGGGCGCGGCGCCGATCGCGGTGCAACTGCGCCCGGCGAGGAAATCGAGCGCGGTGGAGATCGAGGCTTCCTGCGGATCGCCGAGCGGCTTGAGGATATCGTCCGCAGCGCGGCAGGTCCGCGGCATCACGCCGGCGAGACCGCTGTAATAGTCGCCGCCGCCGTCGGCATTGACCGAGCGGAAGGCGACCACGCGCAAGCGATCGTCGCAGGCTGAGCGGTCGCGCGCGATCTGGCCCACCGGCTTGCCATAGGTGTCGGTTCCCACCAGCGCGATATTGGCGCCGAGATAGGGGATGAAGGCATTGGTCACGAGTTCGCTCGCCGAGGCGGTCCCCTCGGTCCCGATCACGGCGATCCTGGTGGCCGTAATCGCCTGCGTTTCGGCGGCGAAATTGCGGACCTCGTTGTATTCGCTCTTCGAATCGCGAAACAAGGTCCGGCTGAAAACCTGACCGGTCTTGTCGGCCGCCAGCAAATCGCCGAGCAGTTCGGCCACCGAGACGAGCCCGCCACCATTGTAGCGCAGGTCGAGGATGACCTGCGTCACGCCTTGTGCGCGGAAACTCGAGAACGCCTCGCGCAGTTGTTGCTTGGCGCTGTCGATGATGAATGTTCGCAGGTTGATATAGCCGACCTTGGTACCGCCATTGTCGAGGATCTTGGCGCCGTACCGATCCGAGATCGGATCGAGCGAATAGTCCGCCTTGGTCACCGAGATATCGCTCTGGCTGCCGCCGGGTTGCTTGACAGTGAGCCTGCGGGTGACGCCGGCGTCGCTCGGTCCCAGCGCATTGACCACCGCCTGCGCCCCGCCGGCTGCCATCAGCGCATCGACGCTTTGTCCGTCGACTGCCAGGATCTCGCTCCCGCGGTCGATGCCCTTGGCAAAGGCTGGCGCATTCTCGAACGCCTCGACCACGAAGACACGCCGCGCGGCGACGTCGTAGCTTAGCCTTACGCCGAAGCCGGCGTTCGAACCGCTGTTGATGAGCGCATTCTCTTCCATGATCGAGGTTATGTAGGTGAAAAAGCGATCGCGGTCCTGCGCGCGCGCGGGCGCCACCAGCGCATCGAGATAGGCCTGGAGCGAAGTGTAACCGGCCTTGTTGACCGATTTGTCGAGCAGGCTGGGGAAGAGATACCATTCGTCGAGCTGGCCCAGCGCCCAGTCTTGTCGGCTGGCGAGCGAACAGGTGTCGCTCGTGCCGCCCCCGCCCGTGCCGCCCCCGCCCGTGCCCCCTCCGCCGGTATTCCCGCCGCCGGAATTCCCGCCGCCGCAGGCGGTCAACGACAGTGCCAGTGTGGCGGAGATTAAGGTGCGACCCAGCCTCATGCGCCTGCTCCCATGCAGTTATTGCGAAGTGCCCCTGCCGGGGCCGGACACGATCCATGACGGGTAATTCCGGGTGGGGCAAGGGCGCTGATGATCGTTGGCAAGCCCTGTTTCCCCCCGAAAACGGTGCAAATTTCACCGCATGGTATGGTTTGTAGCCCGCAGCTATGCCTTAAAGGCGTCCCTGAAGACGCCCTTGGGGCGCGAAAAGAGGAGTTTTCATGGCTGGCGGTGGTGCGCCCTGGGTTCGAGATGCGGTTGGCGGGGAAGCCGTGGGGCATGTCCTGACACTCGAGAAAGTGGCCGACGAACGCGTGCTCGGCCGCGGCGGCTTCGCGCTGACCAGCGCGGCCTTCCGCCATGGTGGCGAACTCGACCCCTCCTTCACTGCAATCGAGGAAGACGCGGTCGCCCCTCCGCTCGAATGGACCGCGCCGCCGCCCGGCGCGCAGGAGCTGGTGCTGGTCGCCGAGGATGCCGATCGCGGCCACGTCCACTGGACCGTCTGGGGCCTGCCGCCGCAGAAGGGCAAGCTGATGGAGGGCGAAACCCCGCCGCGCACCGGCAAGAACGCCCACGGCAATTCGGAATGGCTGTTGCCCGACCCGCCGCTCGGCGAGGAACACCGCTACGTCTTCCAGCTATTCGCGATCGACCTCCCGCTCACGCTGATGCCGGGGGCGACGCACGAAGAACTCGTCCGCAATCTCGACGGACATGTAACCGCCGCCGCGGTCCTGACTGCCCGGTTCGAAGGCCATGAGGTCGAGGAACTGGATGTCGGCGATCTCGACGACGTAGATTGAAGCATAGCCAAGGAAAGGATTAGTCATGGCTGGCAAGAACAACGCACTGCAGAAGCCGGTGAACCTGTCGCCGGAACTGGAAAACGTGGTCGGCAAGGGTCCCATGACCCGCGCCCAGGTCACGTCGAAGGTGTGGGATCACATCAAGGCGAACAACCTGCAGGATTCCAAGGACAAGCGCATGATCAACCCCGACGACAAGCTCGGCGCGGTGATCGGCAAGGACCAGATCTCGATGTTCAAGATGACGGGCGCCGTCTCGAAGCACATGAGCTGATCCTGGTTACCGGCGGCGCAGCGGCCAGTCCGTTGCGCCGCCGGTCCACAGCGCGAGCCACACGAGCAGCGGCTGCGCAAGCATCCTCGGCAAGTGATAGTCGAGGCCCCACCCGCCATCGGGGCGCGCGATGTCGAGCGCGAAGTGGTGGATATTCGCCGGAAAGACGCAGATCGCATAGAGCGCGAGGCCCACGGCGCCCGCGTAGCGCAGCGGCTTGCTGAAAGGCTGGGCGAGCGCGACCGCTCCAAGCAGTTCGGCAATGCCGGTCCACCAGACCACCGCCTCGGGCACTGGCACCCAATCGGGCATGATCGCCAGAAAGGGCACCGGATCTGCGAGATGCATGTATCCGGCCAAGGCGTAGAACAGCGCCAGCAGCCAGCGCAAACCGGTTCGGATCACTCGCCCGGTTCCCATCCTTCGGGCGCGAGTTCGAAGCCCGCAAATTCGAAAGCGGGCGCCACGACGCAGGATACCAGCACATAGCCATGCGCGCCCGCGGCGGGCCGCGCCGCCTGCCACCACTGCGGGGCAATGACATACTGGACCGCCTCGCCGCCGAGGACGTCGGCGCCGAGCGTGATCGTCCGGACGGGCCCCCGCTCGGTTTCGGCCAGAGACAATTCGAGCGCATCGCCAGCATGCCACAGCCAGATCTCGGAGGCATCGACGCGGTGCCAGTGCGAGCGCTGTCCCTGCTCGAGCAGGAAATGGATCGCGGTGGCGGCAGCGCGTTCACCCTTTGCGGCGGGCGCGCGCCAGGTCTCGCGGTACCACCCGCCTTCCGGATGCGGTTCGAGGCCGAGTTGTTCGATGATCGCGCGGGCGGGGCTCACTCCTCGACCACCTCGACGCCCTTCCAGAAGGCGATGCGGTCCCTGATCTCGGCGGCGGCTTCCTTGGGCTCGGGGTAGTACCAGGCGGCGTCGGTGTTGATCGCGCCGGCCGCGTTGAGCGAGTAATAATTCGCCGTGCCCTTCCACGGGCAGTGGCTCGTCGTCTGGCTCGGGACCAGCACGCCGCGGGCAACGTCGCGAGCGGGGAAATAGTGGTTGCCTTCGACGACGACCGTATCGTCGCTCCGGGCCAGGGTCTCGCCGTTCCAGCGGGCGGTGATCGTCATGGTTGGGCCTTTCCTTGCGGGTCCTCTTTGCTAGGACAGCCCGCAAGACATCAAGGGGTTCCTGACCATGCGCCATTTCCTGCTCGCCGCCGCCATCGCCTGTATCTGCACAACGCCCGCTCTGGCCCAGACGCCCGAGCAGCTGGCCGAGGCTGCGCTCGAGGCGGCGCCGGTATGGGATGGGCACAACGACGTCCCCGAGCAACTGCGCGACCGCTATCGCAACATGCTCGCCGATTTCGACTTTACCGACACGACACAGGCGCCGCCCAACGGATGGAGCGAGGGCGGGATGCACACCGATTTGCCGCGCCTGCGCAAGGGGCATGTCGGGGCGCAGTTCTGGTCGGTCTATGTCTCGGCCGGCCTACCCGACGCCGAAGCCACGGTGGCTGTTCTCGAGCAGATCGACGTGATGAAGCGGGTCATCGCGCGCTATCCCGACGACCTCGCCTTCGCCACCACTGCCGACGAGGTTGCGGCAGCGATGAAGCGCCGCAGGATCGCCTCGCTGCTGGGCATGGAAGGCGGCTATGCCATCTCGGACAGCCTTGCGGTGTTGCGCCAGTTCTACGCGCTCGGTGCGCGCTACATGACGCTGACGCATTCGAAGAAGATGTCCTGGGCCGACAGCGCCACCGACACGCCGCAGCACGACGGGCTCACCCCCTTCGGCGAGCAGGTGGTGCGCGAGATGAACCGGCTCGGCATGCTGGTCGATCTCAGCCATGTCAGCGAGGCGACGATGATGGACGCGCTGGATGTCGCCAAGGCGCCGGTGATATTCAGCCATTCAGGCGCCCGCGCGATCAACGGCCATGCCCGCAACGTGCCCGACAGCGTGCTGGCGCGTCTGCCCAAGAACGGCGGGGTGGTGATGGTCGTGGCCCTGCCGGGCTATCTCAGCGAGGCACAACGGCAGTGGTATGCCGACCGCGAGGGCGAAAAGGCACGGCTCGAATCGCTGTGGCGCGGCCAGCCCGACGCAGTGGCCGCCGCTCTCGAGCAATGGGACGCAGCGCACCCGACGCCGACCGCCTCGGTCTCCGACATGGCGGATCACATCGACCACATCCGCAAGGTCGCCGGGATCGACCATATCGGCCTCGGCGGCGACTATGACGGGATGGCCATCGGCCCGGTCGGCATGGAGGATGCCAGTGGCTACCCGGCGCTGTTCGTCGAACTCGCCCGTCGCGGCTATTCGAAGGCCGATCTGCAGAAGATCGCCAGCGGCAATATGATGCGCGTGCTGCGCACCGCCGAACGTTATGCGGCCAGCGTCGGCGACATGCCGCCGATCGAAACTCCGCTGCCCGAAGAATAGGGCCTGGCTGTCCGGCGGTGGATCACAGCCGTTCGAGTGTCAGCGGATCGCGTTCGCCATCGAAGAACTGCTCGAGCGCGTCGGCAAAGACCTGCGCGTCGTCATCGGGGCAGGCGGCTTCGAACAGGGTCATCGAGCTGCGGAACTTCATCGCGTCGAGCGGGCCGAGGATATCCTCGGCGCGCATCGTTCCCGCCCAGTCGAGCATGGCTTCGCTTGCCTCGAACAGCCGCGGGCCCAGCTCCTCGTGCGCGCAATAGGCGCGCGCCTCGGCTGCGTTCGCCAAGGCGAATTTGCGCGCCGCCGCGCTTTTGCCGAGGCCTGCGATCTGGGGGAAGACGAACCACATCCAGTGGCTGGTCTTGGCGCCTTCGCGGATCTCCTCGAGCGCGCGTTCGTAGACCCCGCCATCCTGCGCCTGCAGGAACGGGGCAAACCGATCCCGATCAGTCGCCGTCGACATGGTCGGGGAGGCCATCGAGCTCGGTCGAGGCGAAATCCTCGAGTTCATCCTCGCTCATGCTGTCGTACATTTCGCGCGAGGCACCCTTGAGGTCATCGACCTTCGTCTCGCCACGCTTGGCGGCGAGCGCGGCGCCCGCCGCACGCTGCTGGGCTTTCGACTTCGCCGGCATCAGTCTTGGACGGAGAGCTCGGAGCCGAGCTTCAGAACTTCGTCGCCATCGTCCTGCCTGACGAGATAGGCGGGATTGTCGGCATCGCCGTGGCGGGTGATCTCGCTCCCCTTCAGTGTGCGGGTGACATCGCGTTCGTAACGTTCCGCGATCCGGCCCTGGCCCTTGCCGTCACCCCAGTCCCATTCGACATACTGGCCGGTTCGGAAGCTGTTCGATGTGCCCATGTGCGAATCTCCCGTCCCGGTCAGTTCTCGATGACCTCGATGCCGTCTTCCATCGTCGTCTCATCGTCCGGGGTGGCCGTCTGGTCGTCGCCCAGATCGGTGACGATGCTGTCGGTGTCGTCGCCATCATCTTCCATCGAGGAAATCTGGCCGCTGACGGTCCCTTCCTCCTCGACATCGCCGGTGCTCAGCGCGGGGATGATCCAGGTGATCGAAAGCAGGATGATCGCAAGCAGCAGGCCGCCGGCCAGCACCCAGCGCACGACGCCTTCCTTCGAGCCGCCACTCGCCTCGGTTTCGTCGAGATGGACTTCTTCGCCTTCCTTGTGCACGCTTTGTCTCCCTGTCTTGTCGCGAACCCGCGTGTTTCAGGGAGGTTTACGTTCACACAGCGCGAATGTTCCGGCGGCTCAGTCGCGCAGGAGGTCGTTGATCCCCGTCTTTTCGCGGGTCTGGGCATCGACCGTCTTGACGATCACCGCGCAGGCGAGGCCGGGGCCGCCATCCTTGCCGGGCAAGGTGCCGGGAACGACCACCGAGAAGGGCGGGAGGTGGCCGCGGATCACCTCGCCGGTGTCGCGGTAGACGATCTTGGTCGATTGGGTGATGAAGACGCCCATCGATACGACACAGCCCTCGCCAACGATCACGCCCTCGACGATCTCGCTGCGCGCGCCGATAAAGCAATTGTCGCCGATGATGGTCGGGTTGGCCTGCATCGGTTCGAGCACGCCGCCGATCCCCGCGCCCGCCGAGATATGGCAGTTTTCGCCGATCTGCGCGCAGCTGCCGATGCTGGCCCAGGTGTCGACCATCGTGCCCTTGCCGACATAGGCGCCGATGTTGACGAAGCTCGGCATCAGCACGCAGCCGGGCGCGATATAGGCGCCCTCGCGGGCCACCGCACCGGGAACGACGCGGAAGCCTGCCTCGCGGAAACGGGCATCGTCCCAGCCGGCGAACTTGCTCGGCACCTTGTCGAAAGCCGGATGGCCGGCGCTGCCGCCTTCCATCACCCGGTTGTCGTTGAGGCGGAAGCTGAGCAGCACGGCCTTCTTGAGCCACTGGTTGACCGTCCAGCCGCCCTTGCCATCGGGCTCCGCCACGCGGCCGGTGCCGCTGTCGAGCATGCTAAGCGCCGCATTCACCGCCTCGCGCACGTCCGCGCTTTGCGGCGTGACATTGGCGCGGTCTTCCCACGCGGCTTCGATGGCAGTTTCGAGGTCGGCGCTCATGGTAATCTCCGAATAGAATTCGGAAGGGTCGTTAGCAGCGTGGGCGCGCTAGTCCATCCCTGCGGCGACGGCGAAATCGTAAGCGCGGTCGACCAGCGGAGCAACGCGTTCGGACATCGATTTCGCATGCGCGGAGGATGCGGTCCCGTCGATGACGCGCTTCTTGATCCCCTGCATGATGCCCGCCAGCCGGAAGAGATTGTAGGCGAAGTACCAGTCCATCGGCGGAACCGGATAGCCGGTGCGCGCGACATAGCGTTCGACCGCTTCTTCCTGCGAGGGGATTCCGAGCTGCTTGAGGTCCAGCCCTTCGAGTCCGGCACGTCCGTCGTGCGGATTGTGCCAGTTGAGCATGAGATAGCTGAAATCGGCGATCGGGTCGCCCAGCGTCGACAGCTCCCAGTCGAGCACCGCAAGGACACGGTTCTCGGTCTTGTGGAAGATCATGTTGTCGAGGCGGTAGTCGCCATGAACGACGGAACTTTCATGCTGCGCCGGGATGGTCTGGGGCAGCCATTCGATGAGCCGCTCCATCTTGGGCATGTGCTCGGTTTCCGACAGCTTGTATTGCTTCGACCAGCGGCTGATCTGGCGCGCGCAATAATCGGTCGGCTTGCCGAAATCGGACAGCCCGATGGCGTCGGGATCCTTGGTATGCAGATCGGCGAAGGTGTCGATCATCGCATTGTAGATTTCGCGCCGTTCTTCAGGCGTGTTGTTCGGCAGCGAGCCGTTCCACAAGCTCCGCCCGTCGGCGAGGCCCATGACGAAGAATTTCGACCCGATGACTTCCGGATCCTCGCACAGGCCGTAGGTCTTGGGCACGGGGAAGCCGGTCGGCCCGAGCGCGTGCATCGCCTTGTATTCGCGGTCGACCGCATGGGCGCTGGGCAGCAGCTTGCCGAAGGGCTGTCGGCGCAGCACATAGGACCGGTTCGGCGTATCGATCCGATAAGTCGGGTTCGACTGCCCGCCCTTGAACTTCGAATAGGCGATCGGTCCCTCGAAGCCCTCGACATGGGCCTCGAACCAGGCAGTCAGCGCGCCGAGGTCCATTGCGTCGGCGTCGGACACTTCGACCGTGCCGACCATTTCCTTGTCGAAATCGATCTCACTCATTCCTGTTTCCCAGCGAAGGCTGGGACCTCCTTATGGTCGGCGCTGTGCCGAGGGAGGCCCCAGCCCTCGCTGGGGCTCGTTGCTTCAGTCGAACACCACCACGCTGCGGGCGGAATGGCCGCCCTTCATCTTCTCGAATCCCTCGTTGATCTTTTCGAGCGGGATGCGCTCGGCGATGATCGTGTCGAGGTCGAGCAGGCCGCGCATGTAGAAATCGACGAGGCGCGGCAGGTCGACCGGGAAGTGGTTCATTCCCATGATGGCGCCCTGCAGCTTCTTGCCCGAAAGCAGGTCCATCGCGCCGAGGCCGACCTTGCAGTCGAGCGGCATCATGCCGAGGATCGTCGCGGTGCCGCCGCGCCGCAGGATCTTGACCGCGAGATCGGCGCTGGCTTGTCGGCCGACGGCCTCGATCGCATGGTGTACGCCGCCGCCGGTGATCTTCATCACTTCCTCGACCGCATTGTCGGCCATGGCGTCGATCGTATGCGTCGCGCCG
>Ga0066644_10001796_pt1 | contig 11655 bp, 8 predicted proteins | sample CryGeyCG2114_020_FD_62735 | JGI IMG/M metagenome (GOLD analysis project Ga0066644, IMG submission 62735) | Groundwater microbial communities from aquifer - Crystal Geyser CG15_big_fil_post_rev_8/21/14_0.20 | ecosystem: Environmental > Aquatic > Deep subsurface > Groundwater | place: USA: Utah...
CGGTGATTTTGCGGTGAGGCTGCCATGAGGTCTTTGCTGAATTTTCTGGGCGCGGCCTGGGCCGAGCGCAGCGCCCGCGAGCAGATCCTTTTGGGGTCGCTGTCGCTGGTGATTGGCTTTCTGGCGCTCTGGTATCTTGTAGCTGCACCGCTGGTCGAGTTCCGCAACACGTCGCGCGCTGCCTATACCGATTCAGTCGAGCGCTATCGCGAACTGAGTGTTGGCATTGCGCGCTATCAGGCACTGCTGAGTGAGGAGGGCAGACGCGCGTCCGCTGATAACCGCCCATTGCGGACCATTGTTTCAGAGCGAGCCGCCGCGATGGAACTGCCACTTTCGCGCATGGTGCCGGATGAGGCGGGACGCCTGAATGTCTGGACCGGGAATGCCGATGCCGAGCGGGTGATGAACTGGCTGGCCGATCTGGAGCAGCGCCATGCGATTGTCGCCATCCGCGCCAATATCGACCGTGAGGGCGATGGCCGGGCGCGGGCGCAAATCGTGCTGGAACGGAGCGGCGGATGATGTCCTGGCGATGGATGCTGTTTGCGGGTGCTCTGGCGGTTCTGGTCTTTGCCATCGCGCTGATGCCGCTGGCCTTTGTTCACAGCCTGGCGGGATCTCCGCTGGGCGTTCAGGCCAGCGCCTATGGCCGGGTTTGGAATGGCCGCCTCTATACAGGAGCGCTGGGTCCGGCGCGCTTCGAGCGCGTGGATGTGGCCCTCAGGCCCGCCTCGCTACTGACCGGGCAGGCGGTATTTGACTGGCAGCTATCCGATGGGCGCGCGCGCGGCGCGGGGGTGGCTTTTGCCGGACTGAATGAGGCAGGGCTGCGCGATGCGCGCCTGTCCGGCACTTTCCGCGTTCTGGGACTGCCCTTACCCGGTGTGGGTGTGGAGGACACGCTGTCACTGGATATTGGTGAACTTGCCGTCAGTGAAGCGGGCTGTTTGCGGGCCGAGGGTGACATCCGCACCTCTGCGCTAATCGGCATCGCCGCGCGCTACGATGTGAATGCCCCGCTCCTGCAAGGATCGCTCTCGTGTGAGGGCGGGGTGCTGTTTGCCGACCTGTCCGGTGAGAGCCCGGATATGGACATCCGTCTGACGGTTTCGGTCACCCCCTCCGGTCTCTATCGCTGGTCGGCTGAAGCGGTGCTGATTGACGCCTCCCTGACGCCGGTCTTCTCTGCCGCCGGGTTCACTCAGGACGGGACCGTCTGGCGGCATCGCGGAGAAGGGCAATTGGCATGAGCAAGATCGCATCAATCCGATTTGCTGGGCTCGTATGTCTTCTGCTTCTGCCAGCCACGACGATGGCGCAGGACGCCGCACCGGGATTGCCGCCGCAGGATTTGCAGGGCGGTGAATGCGGCGCGTTTTTCTGGGACCGGGCCGAGCCCAACCCCTTGCGCCTGTTCGAGAATGAGAGCCGCGGGCAAGCACGCTTCTGGCAGGAGGGTGAAGTCCTGGAGCTGGGAACAGCGCCGCGAACAGGCCCCTATGCGGCCGGACAACGCCTGTCGCGGGCCTACCGGCTGCCGTCAAACGAGATCATCTCGATCGAAGGCGAGATCACCGCCGTGAGAGAGGGCGAAGCCGTGATCGGCCGCGCGCTTTTGCGGCGGACTTTGACGGGTGGTGCCGAAGAAGTTTCTCCGCTAATGGGGCTGATAAGTTGCCGCGAAACTGCTGACAGGTGAGGGATTTTCACAAAAATGTCACGCAAGACCGGCAAGGGAAAATGGATCGCAAACAGGGGCTTTGCCTTCATGTCTGAAACGGCACCGGCACTTCTGGCCGAAAACATCAGTGTGACCTTCGGCACAACGCAAGCTCTCAAAGGCGTCTCGTTAACCGTTGAAAAGGGCGAGATGGTGGCCTTGATCGGGCCGTCCGGCTCCGGCAAGTCGACGCTTCTGCGGGTTGGTTCCGGCTTGCAGCTGGCGGATTCCTCATCCGGTCCGACGCGCCTGTTTGGTGACCGCGTCCAGGAAGCGGGCAGGTTGTCTCGCGGTGTCCGCCGGGCGCGATCCCAAGTCGGTTTCATTTTCCAGCAATTCAACCTGGTCAAGCGCATCAGCCTTTATTCAAATGTGCTGCTCGGCGCGCTGGGGCGCATGCCGCAGTGGAAAGGTGTGCTGGGACGCTTTTCGTCCGCTGACCGCAAGAAGGCGATGGATTCACTCGAACGCGTGGGCATCGTTGAATATGCCGGTAACCGCGCCGCCAACCTGTCCGGCGGCCAGCAGCAGCGCGGTGCGATTGCCCGTGCCATGGTGCAGGGCGCGAAAGCGATTTTCGCTGATGAGCCTATCGCCTCGCTCGATCCGGTATCGGCGCGGAATGTCATGCGGCTTCTGGCTGCGCTGAATGAGGAGGACGGCATCACCGTTGTCGTCACGCTGCATCAGGTTGACTACGCCCTGAAATATTGCCGCCGTGCGGTGGCGCTGAAGGCCGGTGAAATCATTTATGACGGCCCGACACGCGGGCTGACGCGGGAATGGCTGATCGAGATTTATGGCGATGAATATATCGATGTCCTGGATGAAGAAGGGGAGCTGGCATGATCCTTCGCTCTCTGGCCCGCCTTCTCGCCGGTCTTGCTGTCCTCGGCCTCGCGGCCAGTGCCTCGGCCCAAGGCCAGGGCGATAGATTGGTCTTTGGTGTTGTTGCGACCGAACAGTCGGAGAATGTACTCGCGCTGTGGGAGCCGTTTGTCGAGGATATGACCCGGGATACGGGTTATGAGATCGAGCTGCGCTCGGCCGGAGACTATACCGGCGTCGTGGAAGCCATGCGTGCCAATCAGGTGCAGCTCGCGTGGCTGACCAACCGGTCCGGCCTTGAAGCGGCGCGCCGCGCCAATGCCGAGGTTTTTGCGAAATTCATCTATCCGGACGGGCAGCTCGGCTATCGCTCGATCATCATCGTGCCCGCCAACAGTTCTCTGAAAAGCCTTGATGATCTGCTCGTGTGCGATGGAAGTGTTGATTTTGGCTTTGGCGATCCGCTCTCCACATCCGGCACGCTGGTGCCGAACGCCTATATTTTTTCGCCGCGCGGGATTGATCCGCAAAACTGCTTTAATCAGGTCACCCGCGCCAGCCATGAAGCCAATCTGTTGACGGTGGCGAATGAACAGCTGGATGCAGCGACCAATAATACGACGAATATTGAACGCCTGTCCCGAACCCGTCCGCAGGTTCTCGAAAACATCCGGATTATCTGGCGCTCACCCTTGATCCAGACCGATCCGATCATGTGGCGGACAGATCTGTCTGCCGAAGCGAGGGGACGTATCCAGGAGTTTTTCCTGACCTATGGCTGGCGCGGTGATGCAGAGCAGCGGGCCCGCGAGCAGGCTGTTCTGCGCGAGCTTGAAATGGGCGGCTTTTTACCGGCCACGAATGACCACTTCCTGCCGATCCGGCGGCTTGAGCTGATTGATCAACGCGCCGGTGTGCTGGCGGACATTGCGAGGCTGCAGGCCGATACAGAAATGAATGATGTGCTCCGCGATGAGGAGTTGGCGGCACGCGGCGAACGCTTGGCGGAGATCGAGGCCGATCTGGCAGTCGTCGCGCTTCAGGAGCGTGCTATTGCGACGCAGGAAGTCTCGCTGGCGATTGAATCGGCGCGCGCCGCCATGCTGGCTAATCCAGAAGGCAATCAGGATAGGGTCAGCGATCTGGTCGACACCTTCCTGCAGGACCAGGGCGTGACGCCCCCACAATCTGTCGAGCTCATGAGCCGGCGAGGTACGGACGGCGATCAAACCCTGCGCCGGGCCTTTATCGGTCTGCTGACCGGCCTCATGGTCTTTGGTCTTGTGCTGTTTGTCAGCCGACCGCCGAAACACGCTCCGGCGCGGCTTTTTACCGACCGGCTGATTGATGCTGTCATCTGGGGCGGGTTTTTCGGATTGCTGATCTGGAGTTTCTGGCCCGCCGAAGTCTTCAAATTCCCGCTGCTTGGCGCGAATTCTGACCGTATGGGGGAATATCTGGCGGGCTTTGCGCGGCCGGACTTCACCGAATGGCGAACCTATGTGGAGCAAATCCTGGTCACCATCCAGATCGCGCTCTGGGGGACGTTCTTTGCTGTCATACTGGCCATCCCGCTCGGCCTTCTGGGGGCGTCAAACATTGCACCCTTCTGGATTAGGCGGCCGGTGCGGATCGTCATGGACGGTTTGCGGGCGATCAATGAGCTGGTGGTCGCGGCGGTTTTTGTAGCCGCCGTCGGTCTTGGCCCGTTTGCCGGTGTGTTGGCGCTCGCCTTCCATACCGCCGGCGTTCTCGGCAAGCTCTTCTCCGAGGCGGTGGAATCCATTGATGAAGGCCCGGTTGAAGGGGTTCGCGCAACCGGTGCCGGTCCGTTGAATGAGGTGACTTGGGCAGTGGTGCCGCAAGTCATCCCGCTCTGGGCCTCCTACGCGCTTTACCGGTTTGAATCGAACACGCGCTCGGCGACGATTCTCGGCCTTATCGGGGCGGGCGGTATCGGTCAGGTGCTGATCGAGAACATCCGGTCTTTCGAATACGGAAAGACGGCGGTTATCATCGGCATCATCATCATCGCCGTGACGCTGGTCGATATGCTGTCGCAAGTGCTGCGCAAGCGCCTGATGTAACCTTCTGCCTCGCTGGAAGCCCGATTTCCGGGCCGGTGCCCGCCGGTCCGGCACCTGGGGCTGTCACAAAAGCTTCGTATAACTGCCTAAAATCTGCAATGATACCTTCATAAATCGGCGGCGAATTTGTCGCTCTTCTGTCACTAATTTGTCATGTGGCGACGTCCGGTCTGAAGGATTGCCTCATGTTTCGCCTGTTTGCAGCCCTAGCGCTCCTGGCTTTTGCCAGTCCGGCTCTGGGGGAAGACGCCTTCACTATCGAGCTGCGCGGCCGCATTTTTGTAGATATCGCCAGTTTTGAAGAGGATTTCGCCACGCGGCAGGACAACGTTGATGATACGGCCTTTCGTGCCGCACGTCTCGGCGTTCAGGGTGGATGGGAAGATTTCAGCTTTGTTGCCGAGCTGGATTTTGGTGGTGAGAAAATCGCATTCAAGGATTTCCGCCTGCGCTGGAGTGGAGAGCAATTCCGCATCACAATTGGTAACCAGAAAACGCCGAACTCGATCGAGCAGCTCACCTCATCGACGGTGATCACGTTTCTGGAACGCGCACAGCCGGCCCAGGCTTTCCGCTATGACCGCCGGATCGGCGTACTGATTTCGCGCGGTGGAGGTAATTATTCGCTGGCGGCAGGCGTGTTTGGCGGCGCGATCGGTGACGACAGAAGAGATTTTGAAGTCTCCGATTCGACGGTGATCGCAGGGCGGGCCACATTCGCGCCCCTCAATGAAGCGGGCCGTGTCGTGCATCTGGGCATTCATGCGCGCCGGTATAATCGTGATGCTACGCCTGAGACGGTGCGCTTCCGGGCCCGGCCGGGTATCGGGTTGGCAGACCATTATGTCGATCAACGCACGACTGCGGACAGTTCGACCCTCATTGGCCTGGAAGCGCTCTATATCAATGGCCCCATCCATGTGATGGCGGAATGGGCTGCTGAAGATGCAGACGGCGCGGCGGATGCCACGGCTTGGGCGATTATGGGCGGTGTCATGCTGACCGGTGAAAGCCGCGTCTATCGGGCCTCGGATGGCGTGCTTCGTGGTCTTGTCCCGGCGCGGCCGTTCAGCGATGGCGGATGGGGAGCGCTGGAGGTGGTAGGCCGTGTGGATCAACTCGATACGGATAGCGCCGGGCGGCAAATGTCCTATTCTGCGGGTCTGAACTGGCAGATCGAGAGAAATGTCCGTATCATGGCAAATGTCATCATGGCGGATATTGACGGCCCGGCCCGCTTCGGCGAGGGCGATTTTCAGGGCTTCCAGATGCGCTTTCAGGTGAACTGGCCATAAAAAATTCACACAACGCCGCACGGCGGACAGTCTAAACAACCCTCAAATTCGATCCCACACAGACAAACGGGAATTCACACCATGAACAAGCTTCTTCTCTCCACGATCATAGGTACAGGGTTTCTGGCGCTTGCTGCATGTTCGGACTCCGGCAGCAGCACGTCCAGCACTGGCGGATCCTCTACGGCTGCCAGTGGCGGTGCCGGATCCGGCTCGCGCAATGTGTTGCGCATTGTCGGTTCATCGACCGTATTTCCGTTCACCACGGCGGTTGCTGAAAGCTTTGGCGCGCGCACCGATTTTCCGACCCCTGTGGTCGAATCGACCGGCACCGGTGGGGGTATGCAACTTTTCTGCTCCGGCGTCGGCATTGACCGGCCGGACCTTACGGGCGCCTCCCGCCGGATGACACAAAGCGAATACGAACTGTGCCAATCCAATGGTGTTCGTGACATTGTCGAACTGCAGATCGGCTTTGACGGTATCGTCATTGCCAATGTGTCGACCGGTCCGCAGCTGGATATTTCCCGCGGTCAGGTATGGCGTGCCCTTGCCGCGCAAGTACCGGCAGACGATTGCACCATGATCGCCAATCCGAATACCGCTTGGTCGGATATTGATGCGTCCTTGCCAAATCTGCGGATTGAAGTGTTTGGTCCGCCGCCCACCTCCGGCACACGCGATGCGTTTGTGGAATTGGGTCTGGAAGCTGGCGCCGCCGATGTTACCGCGGAAACCGGCTGCGAGATTTCCGATGTGGATGCAGCGCGTATCCGTGAAGACGGTGCCTGGATTGACAGCGGCGAGAATGACAATGCCATCGTGCAGACCTTGTTGAATACGCCGACAGCCTTTGGCGTTTTCGGGTACTCATTTCTGGCTCAGAACGGTGACCGCCTCCGGGGTGCCCGGGTCGATGGCGTGGCCCCGGAATTTGATGCCATCGCCAATGGCGACTATCCGATTTCGCGTTCCATGTTCGTCTATGCCAAGGTCCAGCATGTCGGTGTGGTGCCGGGCATCCAGGAATTCCTGCAGGAGTTTTCCTCGGATGAATCCTGGGGGGATTTCGGTTATCTGACCAATCGTGGCCTGATCCCGCTGCCGGAAGCCCGGCGTGTGGAAATGGTCGAGCGTATCAATTCGCTGGAGACCATGTCCGAGGCTCCGGAGGCGCATTAGGACCCACCCTTCGGTTTCAATTCACCCGTCCTACCGGACAGGCGTCAGCCTGATCAGGGATGACGGGGAATAAACTTACCTCATGATGAGGAGCCCGGTGAAAGCCGGGCCTCGAACCACGTACGATATGGAGGCCGCCTTCGAGGCTCCCCCGGCCTGAAGCCGGGCTCGCACCTCAGGATGAGGCGGAGTGGGAATTCCGCGTTTCCTTCCGGCTTGGCCGGAGGACCTGCGGGACCAATGTCTTCCTTCAGTCCTGACCCCCAGGGTCAGGACCTGTTAATTTGACTGAAATGGCGGCTGCGATGACAAGAGATGCGAGGAAAAGCGCGAAGCGCGGGGCCAGTCCCCCGGTCGAGGGCTTTGACACAGCAGGTCGATGTCAGCGTGGCCGTCCTTCGGACCGGGCGGATCTGCCCGGGCTACTGCGTCGCAACCCCTTGAAAGGCATTGGCCTTCCGGCGGGTTTGCTCCTTGTATCCGCACAAATCCGCTCCGGCCATTGCAGCCAGATCAGCAGGTCCTGACCCTAGAAAAGCGGCTGTTTTTCCTTGCGGCCGAGGCGGCGGAGACGGCGCCAGAAGCGGCGGCCTTCCGGCTTGGGTTGCGGTTTGAGGTTTTTCACAAATTCTTCGGCGCAGGATTTCCAGGAGAAGGTTTCCGCATATTCGCGGCAGCGTTCGCGGCTCATTTTCAGCGCTTCGAGACAGGCTTCCTGCAGGTCTTCAGAGACCGCGCCAGCACCCGTTCCGGGAATAAGGTCTTTCGGACCCGGGGCCGGGAAGGCGGCGACGGGTGTGCCACAGGCCATGGATTCCAGAATCACCAGACCGAAAGTGTCGGTAAGGCTGGGGAAGACAAAGACATCGGCATCAGCGAAATAGCGGGAGAGCTCGTCGCCATATTTGGGGCCGAGGAACCGGATTTCCGGATAGTCCTTGCGCAGCTGATCGAGTTGCGGGCCGGGGCCGATGACGACTTTGGTGCCCGGCAGCTCGCAATCGAGGAAGGCTTCGATATTCTTTTCCACCGAGACACGGCCGACATAAACGAAGACCGGGCCTTCAAGATCCTTGTAAATGCCGCCATCGATGCCGCGTTTGTCCGGGTTGAAGAGGACGGTATCGACGCCTCGTGCCCAGGGCGTGATGTTCTTGAAACCGCGTGCCGCGAGATCGTCGCGCATGGACGGTGTGGCGACCATGAGACGGCCTCCGGCATTGTGAAACCAGCGCATGAAGGCATAGCCCGCCGAGAGCGGAATAAAGGGAAAGCGGGCATGCACATATTCAGGGAATTTGGTGTGATAGCTGGTGGTAAAGGGCAGCTTCCATTTCAGGCAGACGGCACGGGCCGCCATGCCCAGCGTGCCCTCGGTTGAGATGTGAATGGCTTCCGGTTCGAACGCCTTGAAGCGCTCCTCGATATCCTTGCGCGCGCCGATTGCCAGCTGGATTTCCGGATAGGTCGGTAAAGGCCAGGTCTTGTAGCCGAGGCCGGGATGGATGACTTCCACCTCATGGCCCATGGCCCGGCACTCCTCGGTGGTGCGGGTGAGGGTGCGGACAACGCCATTGACCTGCGGCTCCCATGCGTCGGTGACCAGCATGATGCGCTTGGGCTTGTCCTCGAAGCCGGGCTCGATCTCCTCGTCCGGCTCAAAATCGTTCTCATCTTCGTTCATACCGATCTCCATAAACCATAATCCTTACATGGCGAAGAGGCGTTTCAGCCTCTTGCCAGCAGACCGCTTGCATGATGAATGGACGTCGTTTGTGGTTTGGCCGCTGCGGAGAATTGCCATGCCTGATACTGCCCTCCACCGTCTCGACTGGGACCGGATTGACGCGCTCAAATTTGCCGATGAATCAGCGGCGGCGCGCGCGCTGGCCAGCAAGATCGGTTTTGACGAGGACGATCGCGCGGAGGCCCGCAAACAGGCGGTCGATCTGGTCGAACGCGCCCGCAAATCGACGAAGGTTGCCGGGCTGATGGAATCCTTCCTTCAGGAATTCGGCCTGTCCAACAAGGAAGGCCTGGCGCTGATGTGTCTGGCAGAAGCATTGTTGCGGGTGCCCGACGCCGAGACCATCGACAAGCTGATCGCCGAGCGGATCAGCTCCGGTGAATGGCGTGGCCATATCGGCAAATCGGAACACTGGCTGGTGAATGCCTCGACGCTGGGGCTGATGCTGACCGGTACGGTGATCGGTGTGGACCGCGAAGCGAAGAAAAATCCCGGCGTTTATATGAAGCGGCTGACCCAGCGCCTGGGTGAGCCGATGATCCGTACTGCAACACTGCAGGCGATGAAAATTCTCGGCGAGCAATTTGTGCTGGGCCGCACCATTGATGCCGCAATCAAACGTGGCCACAAGACCGAAAACGGCCTGCACTCCTATGACATGCTGGGCGAGGCTGCCCGCACGCATGATGACGCTGCGCGCTATCATTCGCGCTATCTGGAAGCGATTGCGGCGGTCGGTAAAAATCGCGGCGATGGCCCGATCGAGCTGGTGGATGGCGTTTCCGTCAAACTCTCGGCCCTGCATCCGCGCTATCATGCAGTGAAGGAAAAAGCGGTCTTTGAAGAGCTTTACCCGCTCGTTCTGGAACAGGCCGAGGCGGCGAAAGCGGTCAATATCGGGCTGTGTCTTGATGCCGAGGAAACCGACCGGCTGATCATATCGCTGAAGATTTTCGAACGTCTGGCGCGCGAACCCTCGCTGGCCGGATGGGACGGGCTGGGCCTCGCCATCCAAGCCTATCAGAAGCGCTGTGAAGCGGTCATCGAAACGGTGATCGCTCTGGGCCGGGAAACCGGTCGGCGCTTCCTTGTGCGTCTGGTGAAGGGGGCCTATTGGGATACCGAGATCAAGTTTGCCCAGCAGATGGGCTGGCCGGATTTCCCGGTCTGGTCGACCAAGCCGGCGACCGATCTCAACTATCTGGCCTGTGCAAAGCGGATGCTGACCGCGCCGGATGCGATCTATGCGCAGTTTGCCACGCACAATGCCTTCACCCTGTGTGCGGTGCGCCTTCTGGCACAAAAAGCCGGCGTCGAGCACTATGAATTCCAGCGCCTGCACGGCATGGGCGAGCCGCTCTACAAGGCAGCCGAAGACGCATATGGCGGCAATCCGGTGCGCATCTATGCGCCGGTGGGCAGTCATGAAGACCTGTTGCCCTATCTGGTGCGCCGCCTTCTGGAAAATGGCGCGAACACCTCCTTCGTTCATTCCTTCCTCGACAGGGACGTGCCGGCCGAGGACGTGGCCAGCGGCCCGTTTGACGGGGCCGACATCATTGACCGCCATCCCTTCATTCCGGCTCCGCCGCGGCTGTATGGAGAGCACCGCGCCAATTCATCCGGTGTGGATCTGAGCCAGGTCTCTGTGCGCAAACGGCTGGCGGAAGTTCAGGCGGAGCTGGATGATAAATTACCGCTGGCGGCTGGCCCTATTGTCAATGGCAAGATGTACAAGACCGACCCGTTCAAACATGCCAGCCCGATCAACCAGCACGAGCTTGTGTCGATCATCAGCAATGCCGATGACGAGCTGATCGAAACCGCGTTTGAATCCGCACAGGAGGCACAACGCGGCTGGGACAGGCTCGGTGGACCTAAGCGTGCCGAAATATTGCGCGCCATGGGCGATGCGCTGGAAGCTGATACCGACCGTTTGATCGCGATCATGACCCGCGAAGGCGGCAAGACGCTGGCCGATGGCGTGGCGGAAGTCCGCGAAGCGGTGGATTTCTGCCGCTATTATGCCAACGAGGCCGAGACCCGTTTTGCCGGACCGGTCCGCCTGCCGGGACCGGCGGGGGAGACCAATCATCTCGAATTGCGCGGGCGCGGGGTTTTTGTCTGCATCAGCCCGTGGAATTTTCCGCTGGCGATTTTCACCGGACAGCTGGCTGCGGCGCTGGCCGCCGGGAATGCCGTACTCGCCAAGCCGGCCGAACAAACTCCGCTGATTGCCTGTGAAGCGGTCAAGCTGTTCCAGAAGGCTGGTCTGCCAAAGGACGTGCTGCATCTGATCACCGGGGATGGCCGGGCCGGGGCGGCACTGGTCAATGACCCGCGTACCGGCGGGGTGTGTTTTACCGGCTCCACCGAAGTGGCGCGGATCATCAATAAATCGCTGTCGGAAAAAGACGGGCCGATCGTGCCTTTCATCGCCGAAACGGGCGGGCTGAACGGTATGTTTGTTGACACTTCGGCGCTGAAGGAACAGGTGATTGACGACGTTATCGTTTCGGCTTTCGGTTCGGCCGGCCAAAGGTGTTCGGCCCTGCGCATCCTGTTCCTGCCGGAAGATACGGCCGACTCCCTCATCGACGGTCTGATGGGCGCCATGGATGTGCTCGCGCTGGGCGATCCGGCGGATGCCTTTACCGATGTCGGACCGGTGATCGACGAGGAAGCCAAGGGCGTCCTTGATCAGCACATGACCCGCATGCGGGTGAATGCCAAAGTGCTGAATCAGGCCAATCCCGGCCCGCTGGCGGCGGATGGTTATTTCTTCGCGCCGGC
>Ga0066644_10001801_pt1 | contig 11614 bp, 11 predicted proteins | sample CryGeyCG2114_020_FD_62735 | JGI IMG/M metagenome (GOLD analysis project Ga0066644, IMG submission 62735) | Groundwater microbial communities from aquifer - Crystal Geyser CG15_big_fil_post_rev_8/21/14_0.20 | ecosystem: Environmental > Aquatic > Deep subsurface > Groundwater | place: USA: Utah...
CGGTGCGCGCGGTTGCTGGCTATGGCAATAGAGGCATCCCTGCGCGACATAGATGTCGCGCCCGCGCTGCTCCTGAGCCGTATAGGGTTGTAGGCCGGGTGTCGCTGATAGCTGCCTGATCTGCGCCGCAGGGGCGATCACCAGGAGCAAGGTGGCGAAAGCCAATATGCCGAGGGCAAGAGTGGCGAGGGGGACGATACGGTTCATTCACTCACCGCCGGTTCGGGATTATAGCCGGTGTCCGGAGTCCAGGCGGGCCCGCGTGCCAGCAGGGCGACCACGTGGGCTCCAAGCAGCAGGTGGCCCGCAGTCATCAACGCTCCCCCAATCGAACGCCATTCGAGATATGCGATCGTGACGCGGACGCTGTCGGCAAAGGGACGCGTTGCGTCCAGCATGGCGAAGCCTTGCAGCAACCCGCCGATCGTGAGCGAAACGAAATAGATCGCGAAACCGCCGATCACGAGCCAGAAATGCCAGGCTATCGCGCGCGGCCAGGGCCATGCCCGTCCGGTTGTACGCGGCAACATGTAGTAGATCGCACCAAACATAACGAGCGATACGAATCCGTAGGCTCCGAGATGTGCGTGCCCCACGGTGTAGTGCGTGAAATGTGTAACCGAGTTGACACTGCGCAGCGCCTCGATCGAGCCTTGAAAGGATGCCAGCGTGTACATCAGGGCACCGGTGGCGACAAAGCGCAGGGGCACCGACTCTCTGACTGCCCACATATTGCGGGCGACCAACACGTGCTGATTAATGGCAACCGCGATCACCGGAATAAACATCATCACCGAATGAACGATCGACAGCGTGACGACCCAGGTCGGAACCGGTCCGCCAATCAGATGGTGAATCCCGACCTGGCTATAAAATAGCGCAAGGCCCCAGAAGCCCAGCAGGGACAGGCTGTAGGAATAGATCGGTTTGCCGATGATTTTGGGGATGAAGTAGTAGGCGGCGCCCACCCCGAGAGGCGTCAACCACAAGCCCAGAACATTGTGGGCGAACCACCAGTTGACGGTTGCCTCTTGGGCGCCCGAATGGATGTAGGGTATATTAGCGATCGTAAACAGGATCGGAAACCAGCACAGCGCGGCCAGATAATACCAACCCGTGACATAGATGTGATCTACTTCGCGCCGGGCCGCAGTCGCCAGCAGCGGCAGAACGAAAAAGGCCCCTGCTACAGCCAGCACGATGTCTATCTGCCAGGGTATCTCCAACCATTCCTCGCCGTCGGTCCAGCCGTTGGCGATCGCGAGGGCGCCGCTCGCCACGCCAATGTTCCACAGCACCGCACCGATCACGGGAAGCCGCGCAAAGCGCAGCGGGGTATGGAAAATCCGCGGCGTGACCCACATCGCGACCGCAATTCCCGTCATCGAAAGCCAGCCATAGGCCACAAGATTGAGATGCACCGTGCGGGCGCGCCCGAAGGTAAAGAATGCCTGATCTGTCAGCAGGTCGGGCAAGTGCAGCTTGAGGGACGCCAGCAACCCGAAGAACGAGCCTAGGACGAGCCAGAAAACCCCGCTGCCGACAAGCAAGAGCACGGGCGCACGCGATACGACATCGAGCCCGGCCCTGCGGACATCGTACTGATTCCGATCGATCTCCAATGGGCTTTCAGGGGTGTCGACATCGGGCTCGCCCGCCTCGCCCTCGGCGAAGATGGTATAGGCGTGCGCCTGTTCGATTTTCAGTTGCCGATTGTTGATGGCCCAAATCAAGCCCGCCAGTGCCAGCAACGAAACGGCAAAGCTGAGAGCCAAGAGCAGACCGACCGTCAGCGGCATGAGGAACCCTCCGCGCGATGAGCCGAACTGGGGAGCTCGAACGCCATTTGAGCTATCAGACTTCTATATGAATTGGACATCGGGCGATCGGTCAGCCGGCGAACAAAGCGTGACACCCAAATCGGGAGCGTTCTTGGCCAACAGCCAGATATATTCTGCGAGTTCAGACGGCTGCTTGAAAGCATATCGTCCGGCGCCACCCCTCGAAAAACGTTCGCCACGAGTCCCTAATGCCGATCCCTGTTACACGACAAATACAAGTGTTGGCCATTCTCGCGCAAGCTTAAGGCAGTCTTAAGCCCAAGGTTGCCGCGCCTGCCGTGAAGAAGCGGCTATCGATTTGTCCGTCGACAGATCCGCAAAGCTAAGCGTGCCTTAAGAAACGCAGGCGACGCTTCGTCAACCGACGTCGCAGACTGCGGCATCGGCAGACAGAAATCTATACTGGAACCAGCCGTCTAACCTGCGGGTGTTCTTCCAATTCTGACCGCTCCATTCCTCCTCTCCAATAGGGCGGCGGTCGGTCCGGCTCCCTGGCAAGGCGGTGTCTCGCCAGGGAGCCCTTTTTTGACATCTTTTGGCTGTGGAACCAGCAGCCTGCCTGATTAGGGATTGGAATTGATTTGCTTTTGACACCCTCTGCTGCGCCTTCGCGGATCCGCATCGGCGCGACCATGCTGAAGCTCGCTTTCCTCGCCACGGCACTCCTGGCAAGTCCCTCCATCGCACAAACGTCAGCCAATGCCCGACCTGTGGAGCAGGGGGGCGGCGAACAACCGGGTATGGGACAAACCGAGCGAAAGGAGGAAATCCTTTCCCTTGATGGGCATGTTCGCATTCGCGGCGAAGTAATGGACGGCCAGTACCGGTCGTTTGGGCCGCGTAGCGAAGGGCTGTTGTTGTTCCAGACGCGTTTGAGCGCACAGTTCCGATCCGCCGATTTGACCGTCGGAGCGGAGATCATGGATGCGCGGGCCTACAGTACCGCTGAGAACAGTACCCTGCGGCAAGGCGAGGTAAATGCGCTCGAGCCGGTGCAGTATTGGATGCAATATCGGTTTTTCGACTTGCTCGGCCAAGGCACGACGACCGAGGTAAAGCTCGGTCAACAGCGTATGCGGCTCGGCTCGAACCGGCTCGTCAACAGCCCCAACCACCGTAACACAACGAACGCCTATCTCGGGCTGCGGATGGACCATGATCGCGGTGAGGGTGGTAAGCTGACCGCGTTTTATGTGCTGCCCACCGGCATCCGGCCGGATGATGTCGAGAGCTATTACAAGAACAAGGTGGAAATCGATCGCAACGGTTTCGATCGCCAGTTCTTCGGCGCGATATATGACCGGGAATTTCCCGGCGTGGTCGCGGAAGCCTATGTCTTAAGGCTAGCGGAACGGGATGCTCCCGGCTCGGAAACGCGTGATCGGCGCCTTTGGACGCAGGGCATGCGTTTGTATCGGACCCCATCGCGAGGGGGGCTTGATTTCGAGGTCGAGGGCATCCTCCAGCGCGGGACGGCGCGGAGGTCAGCCTCTCCGACCGACACCGTCGACCGGTCCGTCAGGGCCCATTACCTGCATGGTGAAATGGGCTACACCTTGCCCTCCGCGCTCAATCCGCGGTTCGCCGCGGTTGCAACTTATGGCTCCGGCCAGCAAGGCAGCGAGGATATCACGCGTTTCGATCAATTGTTCGGCGCGATCTTTCCCGACTATGCGCCGCCGGGTCTCTTCGGCCCCACTACCCTCTCAAACGTGTTTTCGATCGGTGCCGATGTCAGCCTCACACCGGGACGCTGGAAGGTGTGGGGCACCTATAGGCGGCTTCGAGCGCCCGAGCCCGATGATGTTTTCGGGCGGAGCAGGGTTCGCGGCGGACCCAATGGCGATGTGGGCGATCAATTCTTCATACGTGCACGGCGCCCGCTCGCCCCAGGTCTCATGGTCGAGCTCGGTGGAGCATATTTGTTCAAAGGCGATTTTCTCACCAAATCGCCCGGCGTCGTCAGTATCGAAGATACGCGCTATCTCTATTCCGATCTCACTCTCACCTTTTGAGCAGTGGCGGACAACGGGCGTCGCTCTCGGGTAGCATGGAAGGGGTAATAGATTGAACAGACGTAAACTTCTGGGCAGCGGCGCAGCCCTTGGCATGCTCGCTTTAACCAGCGCATGTACCACGCTTGCGGCAGAAACGACGCCTGCTTCAATTCAGGTTTACGGACCTGGAGGACCGGCCCCGGCCATGAAGGCTGCGGCATTGGCCTTCGAGCGGAAAACCGGAATACGCGTCGCCGTCACTGCCGGGCCTGCGCCACGATGGATGGGCGCGGCCCGGGTCAACGCGGACATCATCTTTTCGGGCAGCGAGAACATGATGACCGAATTCTCGCATTCGTTCGCAGGGCAACTCGACCCCTCGACAATCGAACCCCTCTACATTCGACCCTCGACCATTCTCGTGCGGCCTGGCAATCCGAAGAACATCGCAGGGATCCGGAGCCTTGCCGCCGGAAATCATCGTATCATGGTGGTTGCGGGGGCCGGTCAGGTCGGCATGTGGGAGGATGTCGCTGCGCGTAGCGGCGATCGGGAACTTCTCGCCGGTTTCCGCTCAAACATCGCCGCATATGCAAGCAACAGCGGCCTGGCTCTGGAGCGATGGAAGAGCGATCCGAGTATCGATGCCTGGCTGATCTGGAATCATTGGCAAGCGGCCAATCCTGAGATCGCTGACCAGGTATCTGTCGAGCCCGACCTTGTGATCTGGCGACCGATGGATGTTGCTTTGACCCAACAGGGACGGAGCCGCTCCGAAGCGGTCTCCTTTGTTCGGTTTCTGAAGTCCGACGAGGCCCGCGGGATCTTCGAGGCGCAGGGGTGGAAGCGCTAGCCATTCGCGTCGCGCTTTCCGATCGCTATCAGCATTGGCGAGCGAATTGGCTGTGCGACAGGTGATGACGCGAGGGGCGTGCGGTGCCGTGATTGAACCAATCTCGGGCCAGCGTCTGTCGTTGCGGAGGCTGCGTCAACACCTTCGTCCCGGCAGGATCGGCCCGGATCGGCCGCCTGAGTGCGAAAGTGGCGGAGACGGAGGGATTCGAACCCTCGATACCCGTTACCAGGTATGGCTCCTTAGCAGGGAGCTGGTTTCAGCCACTCACCCACGTCTCCGCTGACGCATGCTGGCTGCGAGGGGCGCGCTATAGCCATGGCCCCGCATGCCATCAAGGGGAGTTTTCGCAGGAATTTTGCAGCACTGCCCACCGCGCTGCACGACTCGCTTCGCCGCATTTTGGATTCGGTTCATCGCCGTTTCATTGCCGCGCCGCTCAAAGGGGATTCTTCTCACCGCGCAGCTGTCTGCGCCTTTGCCGCCGACACGGAGGGATCGATGACCAAATTCACACAGATGTTGCCGCGCCTCGGCCTGGCTCTCGCCGCTTTCGGCATGGCCGCGGCTCCGCTCGCCGCGCAGGTCGAGACGATCGACCCCGACTCCGCGATCGACGGCGACATCGTCGAGCGGCCGGGCGACCAGCCCGTCTATGCCGAACCCGGCGCCACGCCCACTTACGCTCCGCAGGCCGAAACCACGACTGCGCCCGACACCGCGACCGAACAACCGCAATGGTCGGAACAGGCGGCCGAGGAAGCGGCGCGCGAGGCAGTCGACAGCGCTCCGGTCGACGATCCGGCCACCACCTATCGCGAGGACGATCTGATCGGTGCGGCGGAAGGCGTGTTCGGCAAGGGTGCCGAGGGTGTCGCCAAGATGATCCGCAAGCTGCTCAAGGACCAGGGCGAGCCCAACGCCTACATCGTCGGACGCGAGGCGAGCGGCGCCTTCATCGTCGGTGCGCGCTATGGGTCGGGTACGCTTTATCACAAGGTCGAGGGCGAACGTCCGGTCTACTGGACCGGTCCCTCGATCGGCTTCGACGCCGGTGCCAACGCCGGCAGCACATTCGTGCTGGTCTACAATCTCTACGACAGCGAGGAACTTTACGAGCGCTATCCGGCGGGCGAGGGGCAGGCCTATGTCATCGGCGGACTCACTGCGAGCTATCTGCGCAAGGGCGATGTCGTCCTCATCCCGATCCGTATGGGTGCGGGGCTCAGGCTGGGCATCAATGCCGGCTATATGAAGTTTTCCAAGAAGCACCGCTGGCTGCCGTTCTGACGGTTTGGCAAAGAAGGAGCCCTTCGGGTCGTCCAATCATAAATCCGAATGGCTCCGGGGTCGCGGCAGGATTTCCTGTTGCGGCCCCATCCATATCCGGCGATGAGGCGCCCATGCTTGACCAACTCGAAGCCCAGGCCCCCGACGCGCTGCTCGCGCTCATCAAGATGCATGCCGAAGACCCGCGCGAGGACAAGATCGACCTCGGTGTGGGTGTCTATCGGACCAACGACGGCGCGACGCCGGTCTTCCGCTCGATCAAGGCGGCCGAGCAGCGGCTGGTCGATACGCAGGAATCGAAGAGCTATCTCGGTCCCGAGGGCGACACCGGCTTTGTCGATGCGCTCAAACCCTATATTTTCGGCAAGGATGCCGCCATGGGCGGGCGGCTCGAAGGCATGCAGACGCCGGGCGGAACCGGCGCGGTGCGGCTGGCGGTGGCTCTCGCCAAGGCGGCGGGTGTCACCCGCATCCACCTCGGCGTGCCGAGCTGGCCCAACCACGCGCAGATCCTGCAGGATGTCGGGGTCGAAACCAGCACCTTCCACCATGCCAAGGCGGACGGCACGGCCGATATCGAGGCGCTGCTCGAGACGATCGACAAGGCGGATGCAACCGACGCCGTGCTGCTGCACGGCTGCTGCCACAACCCGACCGGCGTCGATTACACCGACGAGCAGTGGGAGCAGATTGCCGAGGCCTTCGCCGCCAAGGGCATCCTCCCGATCCTCGACGTCGCCTATCACGGTCTTGGCCGCGGCTTGGAAGAGGACGTCGCCGGCGTGCGCAAGGTGCTCGCACAGGTGCCCGAAGCGCTGGTGGCCTATAGCTGCGACAAGAACTTCGGCCTCTACCGCGATCGCGTCGGCGCCTTCTACATGATCGCGAAGCAGCCGTCGGACCTTCCCGCGATCACTTCGAACGCCAATGCGCTGGCGCGGGCCAACTGGTCGATGCCGCCCGATCACGGTGGCGCGGCGGTGCGCACCGTGCTGCGCGACGGGGACCTGACGAAGCAGTGGCTCGACGAACTCGACGAGATGCGCGCGCGGATGCGCCGCGTGCGAGCGCGGCTGGCCGGGGCGGATAACGAGGCACCGGGTCTCAACCTTGCCGCGCTGGGCGAACAGAACGGTCTCTTCGCCATGCTGCCGCTGAGCAAGGAGCAAATCGTCCGCCTGCGCGAGGATCACGGCATCTACATGGCCGGATCGGGCCGGATCAACGTGGCGGGCCTGCACGCGGGCAATACCGACAAGTTCATCGCCGCGCTGGCGGACGTCACCAAGGGCTGACCCGCAATGGACCGCCAGCCGACCCTCGAGACCGAGCGGCTGGTTATCCGCCCGCTTGCCGAAGCCGACCGCGAGCCGCTCTTTGAGGTGGCGGGCGATCCCGCCGTCTGGGAACAGCATCCGATCCACGACCGCTGGCGGCGCGAGGTGTTCGATGCCTTTTTCGACGATGGTTTGGCGAGCGGCGGCGCGCTCGCGGTGACCGACAAGGTGAGTGGCGCTATTCTCGGCTCGACGCGTTACGACAAATACGATCCGGAAGAGGGCGGGGTGGTCGAGATCGGCTGGACCTTCCTGGCCCCCCGTTGCTGGGGCAAGGGCATCAATCCCGAAATGAAGCGTGCCATGCTGGCGTATGCCTTCGAGAACGTTGCGCTGGTCGAATTCCGTGTGGGCGACACCAATTACCGATCGCGCAATGCGCTCGAAGCCATCGGCGCCGTGCGCACCGACCGCTATGAACTGGAGAAATACCAGGGCAAGCGCGTGGTCCACCTGGTCTACGAGATCACCCGCGAAAGCTTCGCCGCCGGCCCGCTGGCGTGATGTAGGAACGGTGTTGGATTGCCGCAGGCAAGTCCCATGACATGGACCGCATGTTACACGGTCCAGGCGAGAAAAACGGCGGAATGCAGCCGGGCCTGCAGAAAAGAGGATAGGGGGCTGGCAAAGCAAGTGCGGCATCGCGCAGCTTTGAACAGATCGGGCGCGAGTAGGAAAATCCCGTTTCCCCCTTCCCATTGCGGCAAGGGATGTTATTGAGAACGCTTCTCAACAAGAGGATATCATTCGATGCGTAAGCTGGTACTTGCCGCCGCCCTTTCGGGCACCATGCTCACCCTTGCTGCCTGCTCGGGCGCAACCGAAGAGGCGACCGACACGGCCGGGGCCGAAACACCTGCCGCAGCAGACACCGCTGAAGCGACGAGCGAAGCTGCCGTGCTCGATGCCAGCACCGCCACCGCCGACCAGCTCGCGGGTGTCGAAGGCGTTAGCGCCGAGCTCGCCGCGGCTATCGTGGCCGGCCAGCCCTATGCCAGCGTAACCGATCTCCACGCGAAGCTGCTCGAAATGGTGAGTGCGGAAGAGGCCGCCAAGATTCTCGAAAGCGTTTTCGTGCCGGTCAATCTCAACACCGCGACCAAGGAAGAACTCAAGCTCATCCCCGGTATGACCGAAAAGATGGAGCATGAGTTCGAAGAATATCGTCCCTATGCGGACATGAGCGAATTCGACCGCGAGATCGGCAAATATGTCGACGAGGCCGAAGTCGCCCGCTTCCGCAACTACGTCACTCTCTGACGGCGCTGCAGATAGACCCTGACGATCTCGATCACAGCCAGGATCCCTACGTGGATCCAGGCCGTGGTCGGATCGAAGGCCGACCACACCCAGTGCAGGAAGGTCAGCACCGCCGCCGGGTAGACGAGCCGGTGCAGACGCTTCCACGAGCGTTTAAGGCGCCGCACCGAGACATCGTTCGATGTGATCGCAAGCGGCAGGAACAGCGCCAGCGCGAGCCAGCCTACGAGAATGTAGGGCGTCGCCATTTCTGCAAATATGAGATCGGGCGAAGCCTTGCGCACGAGGTAGGCGCCCGTGTGCCCGGCAGCATAGACGAAGCTCGTCACGCCGAGATCGCGCCGCCGCTTCATCAGCCAGTTGGTCCAGCGCGCCTTGCGAAAAATCAGCCGCAGCGGGGTGACCGCCAGCGTTGCCATCAGCAGCCATGCCGCCCAGTCGCCCGTGTCGCCGATAGCGTGGCCATAGCCGTAGGTTTCGGGCGTCATCGCCCAGCGCCAGCCGATCCACAGACCGGGCAGGGCGAGCATGAGCCACAGCAGAGGCCGCGATTTTGCGATGGCTTTCAGCACGTGGCCCGTCGTCCGGTCGCCCTCAGGCCGCGAGGCTCTGCATCCGCCTGAGATAGCGCGCGAGGACGTCGATCTCGAGATTGACCGCGTCGCCTTCGGACAAGTCGCCCAGCGTGGTCACTTCGGCCGTGTGCGGGATGATGTTGAGCGCGAAGCGGACGTCGCCATTCTCCATGTCCTCGATCTCGTTGACGGTCAGCGACACGCCATCGACAGTGATCGAGCCCTTTTCGGCGACATACGGCGCAACGTCCTCGTTCGCGAGGATCTCGAGCCGGGTCGAGCCGCCGAAATCCTCGGCCAGAGCCACTCGCCCGACTGCGTCGACATGGCCGGTGACAAGGTGGCCGCCGAGCTCGTCGCCGAGCCGCAGCGCGGGCTCCAGATTGAGCCGACGGTCGGCCTGCCACTGGTCCGGCGCGGTGCGGCCGACGGTCTCTCCCGAGACGTCGACCGCGAACCAGGCATCGCCATCCGCGCCGCCCTTTTCGACCACCGTCAGGCACACGCCCGAACAGGCGATCGATGCGCCGATGTCGATCCCCGCCGGGTCCCATGGGCAGGCCACGACGACGCGCAGGTCGCCCCGGTCCTCGATGCTCGTGATGGTGCCGATGGCGGTGACGATCCCGGTGAACATGCGTGCTCCTGGCTGGCGCTCTAAGTCTGGCGCAGGCGGCTGTAGGCTTCGAAGCTGTCGCTGCCAAGCTGGCGACGTTCGACGAGCGTCCAGCGGCCATGCGCGTCGGAGAGGGTGGCGAGGCCGAGGTCGCCGACCGCGCCGCGCCCACCGCCGATCACGATCGGCGCGCGGTAGAGTTCGAGCCGGTCGACGAGGTCGGCGCCGAGCAGGCTCGCGGCGATATTCGCACCGGCTTCGACATAGAGATACTGCGCCTCGAGCGACGCGATCTGGTCGGGACGGTTGATGACCCGCACCTCGTCGGGCGCCACGCCGCGCGTGAGCACCACACGTTGCGGCCTGCGATCGCCCAGCCCCGGCAAGCGGACGTCGAGCCGGGGCTTGTCCGCGCGCCAGGTGCCGCCGCCGACCAGGATGGCATCGGCCCGGGCCCGCTGGACGTGGACATGGGCGCGGGCGGCCTCGCCGGTGATCCACTGGCTTTCCCCGCCGGCCATCGCGATGCAGCCATCGAGCGACATGGCGAGTTTCAATGTGACGTGAGGTCGGCTTGCCCGCGCACGGGTGAGATAGCCGGCAAGGCTCGCTTCGGCATCGGGAGACGGCAGCAGTTCGGCTTCGATTCCGGCCTTGCGCAGGCGCGCGAATCCGTCGCCCGCCGTCCGCGGGTCGGGGTCCTCGACCCCCGCGACGACGCGCGCCACGCCGGCCTCGACCAGCAATTCGCTGCACGCCGGACCGCGCTCGGAGCGGTGGACGCAGGGTTCGAGCGTGACATAGGCGGTTGCGCCGCGCGCGCCTTCGCCGGCCTGTGCCAGCGCCGCGGCCTCCGCATGCGGACGACCGCCGGGGGCGGTCCATCCCCGGCCGACGACGATACCATGCTTGACGAGAATGCAGCCGACGCCGGGATTGGGGTAGCTAGCCGGCCGCGCACGGCGCGCCAGCCGCGCGGCGGCGGAAAGCCAGCGCGCGTCGCTTGTGTTTGCCCTCAACCGCCCGAACCTGCCTGGTAGAGTTCGCGCTGACGGGCCTCGGCTGCGGCCGCCTCGCGCGCGTTTTCGATTCGGGCCTCGCGCTCCATCGTGTCGACGTCGAGCCCGGTCGCCCGGCCGAGTGCCTTGTATGCCTCCACCTTCTTCTCGCGCAGTTCGGCGCGTTCGGCCTCGCGGGCCTCCTTGCGCTTCTGGTTTTCGAGATTCGAGCGGCGGATTTCCTCGTCGCTGCGCCCTTCGGCGAAGGTCGAGATGAAGGAAACCTTCGGGGCGTCGGGGGGCCGGAAGTGCGATTCGCGCGTCAGCATCGCCAGGCCGCTCAGCGGGATGGCAACGGACAGCGCCAGCAACGGCCACCGGTAGGGCCGCGGTTCGCGGAGATAATCCCACAGGTCGGCCATGCCGGCCTTGGCGTTGAAGCGTGTCTTGAGGCGCATGGGCGCCAAGATAGGAGCTTTCGCCCGGGGGCGCCAGTCAAGCTTAGCCGAAGGCCGCGTAGAGCGTGCGGCCATGCCGGCTGAGCCAGCGGTTGGGCTCGTCGATATCCTGTTCGTAGAGCCGGTCGAGCAGTGCGTGGAAGGCGGGCGAGTGGTCGAAATGGACAAGATGCGCGACTTCGTGCGCAACGACCGAACGACGGACGTGGTCGGGCGCCTGGACCAGCCGCCAATTGAGCCGGAGCGTCCCCTCCGACGAGCAACTACCCCAGCGGCGGCGGGCACGGGTCAGCTTGACCGTTGCGGGGGCGAGATCGCCGCGCGCGCAGTACTCGGCCGCGTCTGCCGAAAACAGCTGCAGCGCCTCTGTCTCGAGCCAGCGCTGGATG
>Ga0066644_10001806_pt1 | contig 11594 bp, 8 predicted proteins | sample CryGeyCG2114_020_FD_62735 | JGI IMG/M metagenome (GOLD analysis project Ga0066644, IMG submission 62735) | Groundwater microbial communities from aquifer - Crystal Geyser CG15_big_fil_post_rev_8/21/14_0.20 | ecosystem: Environmental > Aquatic > Deep subsurface > Groundwater | place: USA: Utah...
GGGAAAGAAACGGACAGAGGCGATGTTGCCGTCAAGTTCCCGGTCCGCGACGGTCGCACGCAATTCAATACCGCGCGACAGATGAAATACGCGTTCGCTGGGCAGAATGGTCAGGGCGCGGGCGCTCACATCCACACGCAACAAGGTATCCCGGCCTGTCAAACGGGCCTCTGTCCGAGCCATGCGGGCCGCCGTTTCGAAGATTTCAACGGAATGGCGCAAGTCCCGCCCGGGCGAGTTCCGGAATAGCATGGGCGCAACGAGCGCGACGGCAAGACCAAGCACGACCAGCGCGACCAGAAGCTCTGTCAGGGTAAATCCTGCGCGGTTACTGGAGGTTCCGGAAGATGTCTGCATCTTCGCCTTCGCCGCCTTCCTCTCCGTCCCGCCCGTAGGTCCCGATCCGGGCCCGTCCCGGACCGATATATTCATAGACATAGGGCCGGCCCCAGGGATCATCAGGAACCTGCTGACCGCCTTCCACAACAAGTGCGGACAGGCCCTGAGCGTTGTCGGGGTAATCACCATTCTCGAGACGATAAAAGCTAATCTGGGTGGAAATACTCTCGATCTGTGCGGCGGCTGCGCTGCTGTTGCCGCGACCGACAAAGCGGAACAGCTGCGGGCCGACCAGTGCCACCAACAGTCCGATGATGACCAGCACCACCATGATTTCGGTCAGCGAATATCCGGAACGGCAGTCTTTCCGGGGCGATGGTTTGTGGCACATTTCAGACCTCTAGAAGTCGATTTCATTGATGCTGACCAGAGCCGACAGAATCGACACGATCACACCGCCGATGGCAATACCGGCGAATACGATAACTGCCGGCTCTATAATACGCGAGACCAACCGGGCATTTTGTTCAAACTGTGTCTCGTAGAATGTGGCAAGGCGCTCGGCCGCGGCTCCGAGATCACCGGCTTCCTCGCCGACCGACAATAATTCGGCGGCCAGGGGCGGCAAGACGTCCGAGGCCTCGACCCGCTCGGAGAAGCCTTTGCCGGTGCGGACTTCCGCGAGAGCTTCGGTGAGGCGGCGGACAGCCCAGCGATTGCCGGCGGCACGAGATGCCAGCCTGAGGGCCGGAACTGCGGAAAGTCCGTTTTTCAGCAGCAGTGACAAAACGCGGCAAAAGCGCGCCGCAATCATCGTCCGCAATGCCGTCCCCAGAATTGGCAGGTTCAACAGCCAGCGGTCATAGGCTTCCCGGAATGCGGGCCTGGTGAGCGCCCAGCGCCAGACAAAAATCAGCACGACAAGGATTGCCAGAAGCCACGGTCCAAAAGTGGCAATCGCATCGGCCGCACCAAATACAAAGGCGGCTTGCGGCGGAACTTCACGGCCGATCTGATCAAACAGGCCCTCAAAACGCGGGATGACAAAGACCAGAAGGCCGGAAATGGCGCCAATCGCCATCACCATCAGAAAGGCCGGATAGGCAAGCGCGCCCTGGATGTTGGCTTTAACAGCTTCACGGCGTTCGCGGGCCTCTGCCAGCTCGCCCAGCGCCTTTCCCAGAGCACCGCCAGCTTCACCCGCCTCGGCGATTTCCGGAAACGGTGAGGGGAAAAGCTCCGGGCGTTTGGCAAAGGCCTCGGAAAGAGATGCGCCATTGCGGACATCCGCCAGCAACATATCGGCGGCCGCTTTCAGCTGCTTTTCTGCGGCGTGACGGGACAGGGCGGCAAGGGCGGGTTCAATGCTGAGACCGGCAGCGGTCAGGACGGACAGTTCGCGTGCCAGCCGCGTTGCCATTTTCCTTGCACGGCCGGAGGCCTGTTTTGGAGGGGCTTCCCGCGCGGGCTGAACACGGATCGGCGTCAGCCCCCTTGCCGCCACGGCGGCGGCGGCACCGGCCTTGTCACCGGCTTCGATGCGGAGAAGCTCTTCACCGCCGTCAGGTCTGATTGCGGATACGGCAAACAGCGCCATCAGATCACACCGAGGACACGATCGACCTCTTCGGCGCTGGTGATACCGGCTTCGATCTTCTCAATGGCATCGTCCCGTATGGACGCCATTTTCTTCCTGCGGGCGAGTTTTTCAATTTCAGACGAGGCCACACCTGGTTTCAGCGCGTCTGACAATTCATCTTTCATATCGACAAATTCAAAGACACCGATACGTCCCAGATAACCGGTTTGCGCGCAATGATCACAGCCCACGGCTTTCCAGGCGGTTTTCAGACCCGCCTGCGGTGATGCCGGTTCGCGGCACTGCGGGCAGAGCTGGCGCACCAGACGCTGGGCCACTGACAGGCGCAGGGTGGAGCGGAGCAGGGCGGGATCCACGCCCATATCAATCAGGCGTGGCGCGGCTCCGGACGCGGTGTTGGTATGGACAGTTGCGAGTACGAGGTGACCGGTCAGGGCCGCATTGACGGCGATCTCGGCAGTCTCGCCATCGCGCAATTCACCAACCACAATGACATCCGGATCATGGCGCAGGATCGATCGCAAGACGCTGGCAAATGTCAGGCCGATCGGCGCATTCACGGCAATCTGGTTGACGCCCTCGATCTGGTATTCGATTGGATCCTCGATCGAGATCAGCTTGCGGTCAGACGTGTTCAGTTGATCCAGCGCGCCGGCGAGCGTGGTCGTCTTGCCCGAACCGGTGGGGCCGGTGACAAGGATCAGGCCGTAAGGCGCGGAGAGATGGGCCGTCAGATGATCGCGTTGTGCCTGTGACAGACCAAGATCGTCCAGCTTCACTTGCGTGTCGCGGTCTTCCAGAAGGCGTATCGTGACGCTTTCACCGTGGGCCGTGGGTGCGGTAGCGACCCGCAAATCCAGCGCGCTGCCGGCTATCGTGACGCGGGCGCGGCCATCCTGCGGGCGGCGGCGTTCAGCGATATCGAGGCTGGCGAGGATCTTTATGCGGCTGGTGATCAGGCGCGTCAGGGCAGCTTTGGGCGAGGGCCGGGTGTGCAGGACCCCATCAATGCGGAAGCGGATGCGCAACCGGTCGCGGAAAGGCTCGACATGAATGTCCGATGCGCGGGATTTGAGAGCGTCTGCAAAAAGGTCATTCACGAGGCGAACAACCGGGGCTTCACTGGCGAGGTCTTTCAGCTCCTCACCATCGCCAAAATCATCTTCGATGGCTTCGGCCAGCCCCTTTTCTGCGCCATAGAGGCGCGCATGGGCCTCCTCGATATCGGCGAATGCGGCGACTTTCAGAGTCACCGACTTTCCGGAGGCCAGACGGACCCCCTCCACCGGCGAAGGATCCGTCGGGTCGGCCACCGCCAGCATGATGGTGTCGTCATCTTCGCTGAGAGGCAGGGCCGCAGAGTCCTGAAGGAATTGCGTGGAAATGCCACCGGCTGTCACGGGTTGAGCCGGAAATCCGGAGCTGCCAATGCGTTCAAGGCCGGAGAAAGCCGCCAATGCATTGGCGATCGCGATATCGGAGGCGGCTCCAAGACGCTTCAGAGAGCGGGCGAGCCTTTCACCAGTTTCGACAGACAGGCGACGTGCGCGGCTGATATCGGCTTCGGACAAGCCTGCAATCGTATTGATCCAGCCAGTGTCCGCCTGCTGATCCATCACACCACCCGGTTTTTCGAAATGGCCCGTAAATGCCGCACGATGATCTCGGGATCGTACTTACCCGTTCGCGCAACCAAATCGCTCCATTCATATAGGCGCGGCATGCCGATTGGATTTGCAGTCAGGACTTCGCGTTTTAGATAGGGGAAGCCTTCGGCAATGAGCTGATCCCAGAAAAAATGACAGGGATTCATCGGTGCGCCCGCATCCGCCAGTTCCAGCATCCGCTCCAGCAAGACGCGATGCGGTTTTGCCAGATTTTCGTCGGTCAATACATCATTTTTACGGACAGTGTGGGCGAATTTCGTGACCTCATCACGGTAGGGAAAGAGGGCGGCACATCTAAGGCCTGCATTCATCAGCTTCCCGGTCAGGCCGATTTCCAGCTTGTTGATGACCCATGATTTGGACTGGACATGCTGCCAGCGAAACCACATTTTACGGACCTTCGAATTCTGCAGCGCGGCCTTGTGGAACAACATGAAATAGCTCTGCAAATGCCAGCATGTATCCCAGCTATCGGTCATGCCCCAGACATTGGCTTTTGAGGAATCCGCTTTGTTCAGGAGCGGGCCCAGGGGCTGGAAGGGGCCGTAAATGCTGTCATTGATGAAAATGGCTGAATTCAGGGCCGCATAATCAGGTACCAGAAGAATGCCGTCGCGGTAGGCACCGAAGTCATAGCCGCGATTGTGGCGCCAGGCGATCAGCGCACAATGAGGCTTGGCCTTTTCGATCTGGTCATCCGGAAATTTCGGGCTGTTGGAAACAAGAATGATGGTGCGGCCGGCGTGCTTCAGTGCGCGCATGTGTTCGATCAGGAAGTCGTGTATGCGGCCTTTGGTATCCCAGGTTACCAGGATGGCGACGTCTTTTGCGTCATTGAGCGTGCCGGTGCCCGCCCAAGTCTCGCGGATCATGGATTTGGAACCAATGATGGCGGCAATGCCCCGGGAAAAGGCCTGCGCGATATAGTCCTTGCGCTCGCGCTGATCAAAAACCCAGCGCCACGGCCATTTGATCCAACGAATATAACGCCGCCAACTCACGCAGATTCCTCCCCGAACCCTGTCTGGGCTTTATGCTTATCGGTTAACTCCTTGATCCGCGACCCCAAATCGCTGCTTTTAGGAATTGCGATCTCGAGCCGATGAATCAGATCCGGCAGAATTTTCGATTTCCGGTCATCGGGAAGCCGCTCAGCGGCCAGCGCAAGATGTAATTCGGCCTCCATCCGGGCATCGCCATCAGCAAGTTCTGCCGAGCGTGCGAACCATTTAACGGCGCTCGCTGCATCAGGTTTGATGTTGAGCGTGAACAGACCGAGCGCGAAGGCCACTGACGCATCAATTTCGGGATCATTGAGTGGCACAGTCAACAAGACCTCGCCGATTGGCCGTGCCTTATTTGTATCCCCGGAATTGAGCGCATGAACCAGCCTTTGCCCGAGGCTTGGCGTACCCGGCCTCAATGCTTTTGCCTTCTGCCTGAAGACGTCCGCCTCGGCGGGGTTGGGCATGCCTTTGGCGGCCAATTCAAACCAGATCGCCGCCTGATCCTTGCGTCCGTCATTTTGCATTTTTTCGCCTATACCGCCGGCGGCATAGGCTTCGCCCGGGTTCAGCGGACGGCTTTCATCCTTCGCGTCTTCCAGCCAACCGCGCACATAGGGCTCGATTGAAGCCACTGTCATGTGCTGACCAGACAGAGCGCCGGCGGCATAGACATGGCAGGCCACCCGTCTCCATTCTGTCAGAACGAGATCTTCGGCCTGGTCCGCGATTGACAGCAAGGCGTGACAGGCGGCAGCCGGATTCTTGGCAGCACTGATTTCGGCTGCGGCCAGCGTGGCCCGCAATCCGGCTTCTTCGGTTTCGCGGCAAGCTGCGTACATGGCGTTGAAAACCGACTCGAGCGTGACCGCAGCGCGTGCGGCGGCCTTGAAGGCACCTGATGCCTGAGCGGTTTTTCTTTCCTGCTGGTCGACCCGCGCCGAATAATAGAGTGCGATGGCAAGTGAAAAGGGGTGGTTTGCGGCGAATTTACGAAGCTGACGGCGCTGGCCTTTCCCGTCGGGAACAAAGTGTGGTTTGAGACTGTCGGGAACACGAAGATTGATACCATAATCCTCAAGCCAGCGGCGTGCGATACGATCACGGATCACGCGCGCTTCATCCCACTGGCCGGTGTGCACATATTCCTTCAGGAGACGCACCGCGAAAGCTGCAAAGAGTGCATGGTCGCGCCCCAGCGCCTCAAGGCGTCCGGCGAGATAGGATTGCAGGCGTCTGCGGTCCGGGCGGGCACCGAAATCCACCTTGAACGATGCACGTGATGCAGCAGCGTGCAGCGTCGTGCCTTTTTCCTCGATGGAGATATGCGAATACCCGGCGCGGCGAAGCACGGCCTCCAGACCGGTTTTCGAATAGATGACGAGATGATGTCCGGCGGTAATGACGGGCAGAAGGGTTTCGAGGCTCGCCCCTTTTGTCACGACGGAGGCATTCGGTGTGGTCAGCAAGAGGACGCCGTCCGGGGCGAGGGCGGCGGTGAGCGCTGCGATGAAGGCGTCCGGTTCCTTGACGTGTTCGATGACTTCAGATGACAGGACGCGGTCGAAGGATTGATCGGCCAGTTTGTGGTCAGGGCTGAGATATTCGGCAAGGTGGGTATGACCCAAATCCGCCGCGCCTGTCCGGGCGAGAAATGACGGGTCTATATTGGCGGCCTTCCAACCCAGTTCACGGCTCGCGAAATCGACGGAGAAACCATATCCACCGCCAACCTCTAAAAAGGTTCCTACCTCGCTGCGCTCAGCCCAGGCGAGGGGTGCGATCATGGCATCCAGTCCGGCGCCGACTTCCAGATAGAATTTGCGGGCCAGGTCGGCGTCGCGGCGGCTTTCATATTCAAAGACTTCGACATCGGGATAGTGGAGCGTTCCGCAAGCTTCGCACTGGAAGATGTTATAGCGTTCTCGCGGTTTGTAGGGCGGACTGGCATCGATGCGCTTGGGCATAAGACCGGGCGTCAGGCAGGCCGGGCAAGTCAGTTCGCGCCAGGCATTCTCACGCCAGACCATCCATGGCTCTGCCCACAAATCAGGCGGCTTTCGATGCAGCTTGCGGCTGGGTCCGATCTGGAGAGACTGCCGGTTGAACACGCAAAATTCCTTCTAGACCAAAGGCTGGATTATGGCGGGCAAACAATATGCCAGATAACAGCCCGCCGCGAGACCCGGGCCGAGCGGGACGGCGGTATCGGCGGTGGCCTTACGGCCCAGTACATGACCGATGAGGACGATAAAAAGCGTAGCGCCCGCGCCCAACAAGACAATCCATGGCAAGGCAAATGGCCCCGCCCAGGCTCCACCAGCGGCCAGAAGTTTGGCATCCCCCAGGCCCAGGCCTTCACGGCCGCGAAGCCGTTTGTAGATTTCGCTGACCGCAGCAAGGCTGGCAAAACCGATGAGTGCAGCGAGACTGTTGAGCCAGAGAAGGTCCAGCCCGCCCGACAGACAGGCGATGACAAGCCCGGCCGGTATCAGGCCCAGCGTGACGACATCCGGCAAGAGGAAGGTGCGGATATCAACCAGTGCACCAAATAGCAGAATCCAGCCGAAAAAGGCCGCGGCGAGTGTCCATCCGTCATCAAAGGCGAGCACTGCGAAGATACCGATAACAAGGGCCACCAGTTCGCCAACAGGATGTACCCACGGAACCGGCGCACAGCAGGCGCGGCATTTTCCGCGCTGGATCAGGAAGCTGACCACAGGGATCAATTCGAGCGGTGAGAGACGCCGGCCGCAAGCATCACAGGACGAACGGCCAGTCGCGATCCTGAGCCAGTCGGGCCAGCTTCGCGAAGACGCGGTCACAAAGCTCCCGATGAAGGGACTTGCCGCCACAAGGAAAACGTCAAGGAAGCCGTTGATCAATTTGTTTCCGGACGCAGGAGTTCCATGCGCTGACGGATCTCGTTGGTGATGGCGGCGGCATCCTCGTCACTGTCGATGACGCGCGGGGTCAGGAAAATCAGCAATTCGGTGCGCGTGGTCGAGATGTTGGTCTGGCTCAACGCATTACCGATGAAAGGAATGCGGGCAATCCCCGGGATACCCTCACGGCCACTGTCGCGGCTTTCATCAATCAGCCCACCCAGAATCACGGTCTGGCCGGAGCGTATGGAAACCGTTGTCGAGAGCGAGCGGGTGGAAATGGTCGGCGTCAGGGAGCTGGCCGAGCCGCTGGCGACGTTGGAGACTTCCTGTTCGATTTCCATCGTCACCATGCCGGTCGAAGAGACGCGGGGCGTGACCGTGAGCAGAACACCTGTGTCGCGAAATTCGACATTGTTGACCACTGGCGAGTCCGGGTTGATCACCGAATTGGACTGGCGCGTGACGATGGGCACTTCATCGCCGACCTGGAAGTTTGCGGTGTGATTGTCTCGCACCAGAACTGTGGGCGACGAAACAACGGTGAGATCCGTCACGCGTGACAAGGCATCCAGCGCCACGCGGGCATTGCCGCCGGTTTCGAGCAGGATGTTGAAGCCGGGGAAGGTCCCGTTTGCATCAAATCCGTTGACGCCAAATCCCCCACGGCTGCTGTCTGCAATACCGTCAACACCGTCGCCTTCGAAAAAGAACTGAACGCCATAGCGCAGCGTGTCGTTCAAGGTGACTTCGGCAATGACCGCCTCAATGACGACCTGAACGGGAGTGCGGTCGATTGATTCCAGTGCGCGCTCGACCAGAGCCTGCCCCGGCTGATCAGCGAGGACGAGGATGGCGTTATTGATGGTGTCGGCGATGACGCGAATACCACCATTGACGTTTTCGCTCTGCGAGGCTCTGCCGGATGAAGACGCGGTGCCGGTTTCCAGATCCGGTGCGACGCCGCCAAGAGCTCCGTCTCCCAGAAGCTCGTTCAGCAAGGCAGCAGTTTCGGTAGCTTCACCATTTTCGAGGAAATAGGCGCGGAGGGTTGACCCGTCGGCACCGCCGATATCCAGCGTCGCAATCCATTGACGCGCCTGATCGAGGAGTTCCCGGCTGGGCGCGATCACCAGAATGGCGTTCAGACGTTCAATACGCTGCAGGCGCAAGGCACCGGCACTGCCTTCGGTCCCGGGCGAATAGATGGACCGGATTTCCTGGATGACATCGTCGGCGCTGGCATTAACCAGCGGCACCATTGCCACCGACATACCCGCCATCCAGTCAACGTCGAAGGCGTCTGCGGCGGCTGCCATATTGCGGCGTTCCGGTGCAGAACCAAGGATCAGGAGGAGATTGCGGGCCGGATCAGCACGCAAGGCCCCGGGGCGCGTGACGACGGATTCCATCAGCGTCCGGATTTCGGTTGCGGAGACATAGCGTAACGGGATGGCGGTAACGCCCCAGCCTGGCTGGCTGGCCGTCGCGAAACGGGCGAGACCGGATGTTTGTGCCTCGCCGGCAGGCATGACGCGGTAAGCCCCATCTGCCACGACCAGTGCGGCATTGTTGATCGAAAGGCTGGCTTCAAACAGGGACAAAAGGCCTTCGCGCGATACGGGCCGCGGCGTATTGACGGTGATGCGCCCCTGAACACGCGGATCAATATTGTAAGGCTCGTCCAGCAAGTCGCCAAAAATCGTTTGTGCGGCTTCATCAACACGTGCATCAACAAAATTGACGGTATAGACCCCGCTGGGCAGGGAATTGGAACTGAGGCGGCCGGGCCGGATCTGGACACCATTGCCATAGCGAACGGTCTCCGTCAGTTCGCGGCCTTGGCGTGCGTCCTGAATGGTCTGGCTGGACTCAGCGCGCCGCTCGCCCTGATTGGTAGCAGGAGTGGTGTCCGGCAGGCGTGACAGTGGTCCCCCGCCGATATCCATCGCTGGCCGCGATGGCGTTTCGCAGGCTGTCAAAGCTGCGAGCAAGACGATCATGGCAAAGTCGCGGGCGATCCTGATACCAGACATATACGCAATCCCTCAAAAATGCAGAGCCCAGTTAAACCGCTGATAGCGTTCCGGCCAAGCGTTTCCTGTCAGTTGCCGGGCTGGCGCGCAGCATTGATCGCGGACTGTGCGGCCTCATAGGCTGCCGTACGTGGGATACGCTGATAATCATATCCAGCATAAAGGGTTAAACGGCGTTCGCGATGGCCGCCCGCCGGAATGCTGATTTCACCCAGCGGTTCAACGGTTGCAAAGTCTGCCAGCAAGCGGTCCCGCTCCCATTCACGCTCGGAAACGATCAGGACGGGACCGAGTTCTCCGTTTTCCAGCGCCCAGACATCTTCGGCATGATTGTGCGGCGCACTGAAGCGTTGCCACATGCGCAAGGGTGTTTCCAGCTGGGGTCCATAGCGCTGCATCTGGTGGAAAATGTTGCGGTCGTCGAAGACCAGCGCGGTGTAGCTGTCTTGTTGTTCGGCTTCCTGAAGGGCGGCGGCGGTTTCCGGCCAGGATTGCAGATGGCGAAGGCCACGAAAAGCGCTGACGCCGCCGGCCAGAGCGGGGTTGATGGAGAGCACGGCCATCACGGCCGAGGCGGATATTCCCAGCACAATAGAGGCAAGCATCACATAGCGCCGCCACACCTGGCCACGCAGCAGAAACAAAACCACCAACAATGATCCGGCGACATAGGCGGACGCGGCCCAGTTGGCATGAGCCCGGCTGATGAAGGATTGCACCAGAACAGAGAGCAGCGCCGGCACGATGAAGAGCGTCAGCAAGCGGTCGATCTGGCGGTCCGGATCCCGCCAATGCCGCCAAGCCTGTATGCAGGCCGCGATGAGCACCGGAAACAGCAGCAGTCCGAAGACGCCGAATTGCCCTGCGAGGAATTCCAGAAACTCGCCGAAATTGAAAAGATTTCCTTGCCAGTTGGCATTGGCGGCGGTGTGCTGGACCGTCGCGAAATCGTGGGAGGCATTCCAGAGGATGTTGGGTGCCCAGATCGCGGCGAGAATTGCCGCTGCCAGTAAGCCCTGAAGCGAGGCAAGCGCGCGGCGGAGAGGCGGGTCAATTACAACTGCCAGCCCGGCTCCTATAAGGAAATAAACGGCGGCATATTTCGCCAGAAAGGCCAGTCCGAGCAATGTCCCAAGGCCAATGGCGCTGAACCAGCGCCCCGGCTGATCGCGGAGCCTGAGCAGCATATATAGGGCACCAGCCCAGAGCGGCAGCAAAAGCGCATCTGTCGAGATGATGCCGGCCGATATGCCAACACCTGGCATGGATAAATAGATTAGCGCCGCCCATGCACCCGCCCAACCAGCTTTCAGATGATGGGCGCTCAGCAGCAGAAAACCCGCTCCCATGGCATGGAAAACCAGCGAGGGCAGGCGGATGGCAAAGTCGGTGTCGCCGAACAGCGTTGTCGATGAGGCGATGACCCAGGCAATGAGGGGCGGTTTTGAAAAGTAACCCCAGTCAAAAGTCTGCGACCAGACCCAGTACTGGGACTCGTCAGGATAAAGTTGTAGCTGTGTGTTTGCGAGCAAGATCAAGCGCGTCAGGGTGATGACCAGAATGGCGGCAAAACCCCACTTCAGGGGTGACAGGGAATCGCGCTGTGATGACCGCTGAGACATGACCGCTTCCTGCCCCAGAGAAGTGTAACATACAAGCCGCACTTTTGCGGAAATGTAAGCCGCGCTCAGAAAGCTCCAATCACGGGCAAATGCCGTCTACGGATATTGCTAACGTGCTTGCGCGCCTGAAATTCTTTTGTCTTTTCAGCTGATTTCACATTCCTGTTACCGGCCTCTTAAATTCGGATTGTGCAGCGCAGCATATCAAGCGCGGACATCGTCACAAATGCGTCGTGAATCAGTCATTGATCCTTTTTGCCGAGGGCGTATTTGCCGCGTCATGTTTCACCGGGAGCAATGATCGCTCTCATTCAGTCGACAAGTGGGGATCGGAAAAACCATGTCATTCTCAAGAAAACTTTCCTACAGCGCAGCCGCTGCTGCCCTGTTCGCACTGGCAGCACCGGCGGCCGTGTATGCGCAGAATACATCATCGCAGAT
>Ga0066644_10001809_pt1 | contig 11584 bp, 13 predicted proteins | sample CryGeyCG2114_020_FD_62735 | JGI IMG/M metagenome (GOLD analysis project Ga0066644, IMG submission 62735) | Groundwater microbial communities from aquifer - Crystal Geyser CG15_big_fil_post_rev_8/21/14_0.20 | ecosystem: Environmental > Aquatic > Deep subsurface > Groundwater | place: USA: Utah...
TCCTGGAAGTAAAAAAGTCTCAACTGAGGAATTACTGACAGCAAAATGTGATGTTTTGATTCCTGGAGCTTTGGAAAATCAAATTGACGCAAAAATTGCCAAGAACCTAAAATGTAAAATTATTGCCGAAGCTGCAAATGGACCAACACTGCCTGAAGCCGATCCTATAATTTTTGACAAGAAAATTTTGGTTATTCCAGACATCTTGGCAAACTCTGGCGGTGTGTGCATTTCATATCTTGAATGGGTGCAAAACAATATGGGCTACTATTGGAGCTTTGATGAAGTCGCAAATAAGATGGAATCAAACATCACAAGAGGATTCAAAGATTCCTATGAAATGTCAAAGAAGCACAAAATCGACATGAGACGGGCAGCAATGGCTCTGGCTGTTCAAAGAGTTGTAGAGGCATTTGAACACAAGGGAATCTGGCCATAAACTAAACCAGATACGACTCGTAACAAATCAACTGTTCCATAAACATAATTTTCCCCCTGGTGATTATTCTAAGCTTCCTTTTGAAGGTGAGATCGATTTTGGTTCTTCTTTGAAGCAACTGCACTGTCTTTCCAGTTAGGACTCTTCCTTTCCTATCTCTGTCAAAAAGAATTATCAGCCTCTCATATTTTGCAACATTGTCTGCAAAGTTTATCATTCCTCCAAACTTGTGAAATTCTAAAATTTTTCCATCAAATCCAACTTTTCTAAGTGCCATGGCATCCCTCTTCCCTTCAACTACCACTGCACTCTCTTTCATGGAATTCAACTCCGAGACAAAATTTCTTATTCCGTCAATCTCTTGTTCTGTAACTAACACATCGATGAATTTACTTCAACATATTAAGCACTTTTGGTAAAAATCTCTTATGAGCGATGTCTTACTGGTACAAAATACCCGGATGGAAGGTTCCGGACATTTGGGTGATCTTTTACTGCAAGACGGTTTTGACATCCATCTGACTTATGCCAAAAAAGAAAAAATTCCGGATAATGATTTTTCACTAGTCGTGATTCTGGGGGCTCCAGAGAGTGCAAATGATAATTTACAATATTTACTAGATGAACAAAAACTCATCAAGAAATCGGTTCAAAATGACATCCCAGTACTTGGGATATGTTTAGGCTCGCAATTAATTGCAAAAACATTTGGGGCAAAGGTGTATCGTGGGCCAAAAAAAGAGATTGGTTTTTACAATGATCTTGTGTTGGACGGCAACCCGAGTCTGTTTTCGGGATTTGGCAATCCTTTTACTGTTTTTCACTGGCATGGTGATACATTTGATCTGCCTGAAGGTGCCATCAGATTAGCACATTCGGAATTGTATACAAACCAAGCATTTCAAATAAAGAGTGCAGTGGGACTTCAATTTCATCTAGAGGTAAATGAGGAAATGGTGAATCTCTGGTTAGATAAAACCCAGGAGAATCTGAAAAAAACTCCTTACATCAATCCTGACAAAATCAGATCTGACATCCATGAAAATATCTCAATTGTGAAAAGTAACATGGAGACTTTTTACAGTAATTTCAAAACTGTATTCCATCTTTGACCAAAGTTTAATATATTGAGTTTTGATTCCAACGATCGACCAATGGCTGCGGTAAAAAAGATATTTGAAGAAACTATCAAAACCGACCATAAAGTCATCACTGAAGAAACATCAAAATCAATTCTGAAATCATATGGTGTCAAGGTTCCTCCTTATGCACTAGTGACTTCTGCAGAAGAAGCTGCAAAACAAGCGAAGAAGATTGGATTTCCATTGGTGATGAAAGTTGTATCACCACAAATTTTACACAAAACAGATGTTGGTGGTGTTAAAGTTGGTCTTAATGATGTCAATGATGTCAAAAAGACATTCAAAGACATGTATGGCCGTCTTTCCAAAAAGAAAGGCGTCGAAGTTAAAGGAATCCTTCTTGAGAAGATGGTTCCAAAAGGCGTGGAATTAATTGTAGGTATTCAAAACGATCCCCAATTTGGTCCAGTAATCATGGTCGGAATGGGTGGAATTATGACTGAAGTGATGAAAGACGTTGCATTCAGAATGCTACCTATCACAACTTCAGATGCAAAATCTATGCTCAATGAACTCAAGGGTGCAGCACTCCTCAAAGGATTCAGAGGAAGTGAACCCATTGACATTAACCTGGTTGCAAAAATGCTGGTACAAATTGGAAAACTAGGCGTGGAAAATGCAGATTACATCAACAGCATTGACTTTAACCCCGTAGTTGTTTATCCGAAATCCCACTTTGTAGTTGACGCAAAAATTATTCTAAATAATGAAATCAAAAAGAATTCAATCTCAAAGGCTAAACCAAACATTACTGACATGGAGACATTCTTTACTCCAAAGTCTGTTGCACTCGTTGGAGCATCTGCAAGTAAGGGAAAGATTGGAAACTCTATCTTAGACAGTTTGGTAAATTATGATTTCAAAGGAAAAGTCTATCCAATTAATCCAAAGGCTGAAGAAATCTTTGGACAAAAATGCTATCCTTCAGTTGCAGACATTCCAGATGCTGTTGATCTAGTTGTAATTTCTGTTGACCTCTCAATGACTCCTCCTGTGCTTGAGGATTGTGCAAAGAAGGGAGTGCACAGTGTAGTGATTGTTTCAGGCGGTGGAAAAGAACTTGGCGGTGAGAGAGCTGCATATGAAGCTGAAGTTGCCAGATTGTCTCAAAAACACAAAATCCGAATTATTGGTCCTAACTGTATTGGAATGTTTAATGCAGCTAATCGTCTTGATTGCGCATTCCAAGGACAAGAGAGAATGGTTCGTTCTAAATTAGGCCCCGTTGCATTCTTTTCTCAAAGTGGGACTATGGGAATTAGCATGTTGGAAAGTGCCGACGTGTTTGGATTATCCAAGATGATCAGTTTTGGTAATCGTTCTGATGTTGATGAGGCAGACATGATTTGGTATGCTGCAAATGATCCTCAAACCAAAGTTATTGGACTGTACGTCGAAGGGTTTGGCGATGGACGAAAGTTCATCAATACTGCCAAGCGTGTAATGAAAGAGAAAAAGAAACCAATAGTAATTTGGAAGAGTGGTAGAACTGCAGCAGGCGCAAAACAAGCTGCATCGCATACTGGCTCTCTGGGTGGCTCAAATGCAATCATTATGGGCGCTTTCAAACAAGCAGGAATTATTTCAGTTGATAGTTATCAAGAGCTAGCCGGTGTTCTAAAAGCCCTGGCATGGCAACCTCCTGCAAAAGGTAACAAAGTTGCTATGACTAGTAACGGCGCAGGCCCTATGATTGGAGGAATCGACCAATTAGAAAAATTTGGACTGACAATAGGAAAATTATCCCCAGTACTTCTCAAAAAGATGAAGGACCGTTTCCCACCAGCAGTGCCTATCCATAATGGTAACCCTGCAGATGTTGGCGGTGGTGCAACTGCTGATGATTATCGATTTGTCATTCAACAGTTCATGGATGAAAAAAATATCGACATTGCAATGCCATGGTTTGTATTTCAGGATGATCCTCTGGAAGAAACAATTGTTGATTATCTTGCAGATTTCCAAAAGACTGGAAAGAAGCCTCTTTTGGCCGGAGGTAATGGTGGTCCGTATACTGAGAAAATGATAAAATTAATTGAGCAACACAATGTTCCAGTTTATCAAGACCTTCGAACTTGGGTTGCAGCTGCTTCTGCATTGTGTCAATGGGGCAAAGTCCGCGGAAAATAGATAACATTTAAGTCAAGCATACTAAGGCAAATTATCATGTCACTAGTTACCACATCTATATCTGATGGCATTTGTACTGTTAAGATCAACAGACCTGACAAACTAAATGCCATGAATACAGATGTTGCAAAAGAACTCATCAAAACTTTTGAGGCACTAAACCACAATGATAATGTCAAAGTTATTATCTTGACTGGTGAGGGTGAAAAGGCGTTTTCTGCTGGTGCTGACATTGAGTACATGTCAAAAATTTCTGCAGACGAGTCAGTGGAATATGCAAAGACAGGGCAGCTTGTTACTGCAACAGTTGAACTGGTAAAACAACCTACAATTGCAGCCATTAATGGTTTTGCGTTGGGTGGCGGTTGTGAACTTGCAATGTCCTGTGATATTAGAATTGCAGCTGATACTGCAAAACTAGGTCAACCAGAAGTTACCATTGGAATCCCTCCTGGGTGGGGCGGAACACAAAGATTGATGAGGATTGTGGGAATAGCAAAAGCAAAAGAACTAGTTTACACCGGAAAAATGATCAAAGCTGATGAGGCAAAAGAAATTGGTCTTGTCAACCATGTGGTTCCTCTTGCTTCATTGCAAGAAGAAGCTTTGAAAATGGCACAACAAATTGCTGCAAACTCTATAATGGGTGTACAGATGTCAAAGGTCGCAATCAACAAAGGAAGAAATGCAGATCTTGATACTGGACTTTCAATTGAACTCCTTGCTTGGAGAAATTGTTTCACTCATCCTGACAGAGAAGAGCGTATGACTGCTTTTGTTAATAAATCCAAAAAATAAGCTATTCCTAACACTTTCTTTTCTTGAATTACTAGTTGGTTACGGGTGAAAAGCTTATTATAATTTGAAACAGCAATTCGATCATTATGGCATCTGAACAAACACAAAAGATGATCACTGTGACTCCAAAAGCAGCTGAAAAGATCAAAGAGTTCATGAAAGAAGAAGCCGAAAACCCTGAATACCTTAGAGTGTATGTTCAAGGCGGCGGTTGCTCTGGTCTGTCATACGGAATGGGCTTTGAAAAAGCACCAGAAGAAGATGACTTGGTAATGGAGGAAAATGGCGTGAAACTTCTAGTGGATAGCTACAGTGTAGACCATCTAAAAGGTGCAAACGTAGACTATATTGAAAGCCTAATGGGCTCTGGATTTAAAATCAACAATCCAAACGTTGTAAAATCCTGTTCATGTGGTCACTCTTTTAGCACTGAATAATCACATTATTTTTCATTTTTAGATGATGCTAGTGTAAACTAGGTTATGTGGGCATCCAGCCAGCCGTCGCACACAATTTTGCGATACCCTCATATATCGAAACCAGAGAGTCAAATTATGATAATTAAGGAGATGAAGTTAGTATGTCCAGTAAATCAGGAATTGTCAAATATCATGTTAAGCTTTCCTTTGAAGTTGATGGGCTCGTTGAAAGAGCAGACATAATCGGAGCCATCTTTGGCCAAACAGAAGGACTGTTGGGCCCGGAGATGAATCTGAATGAACTGCAACGAGTTTCAAAAGTAGGACGTATTGAAGTAAACTCAAAGTCTACTGCAAACACGACTATAGGTGATGCTTTGATTCCAATGAGTACTGATATTGATACATGCGCATTGATTGCAGCTGGCATTGAAAGCATTGACAAAGTTGGTCCTTTTGACTGCACTTTCAGACTGGAAGCAATTGATGATGTCCGGGCAGCAAAGAAAGATGATATTGTAAGACGTGCAAAGGAAATCAAACAGCGCTGGGCAACAAAAACTGTAAGCGAGGGTGAAAGCATGCTCAAAGATGTCCATGCTGGCGACTCTGGAAAATTAGCAACATATGGGCCATCCAAACTAACATGTAGTTCTGGTGTATTTGATTCAAAATGGATTATTCTAGTTGAGGGAAGAGCAGACGTAATCAATCTTCTCAGAGCCGGATATGACAATGCAATTGCAATAGAGGGTGCAAAAATTGATGAATCAATCAAAGAGCTGTGTGCTTCAAAAGATACCATAGTAGCATTTACTGATGGTGATAGGGCAGGAGGGTTTATTCTCAAAGAACTTCGCTCAGTTGTTCCATTAGACTATGAACTGCGAGCAGACACTGGCATTGAAGTTGAAGAACTCTCTCCGGAAAGAATTGATCAGATTCTTCGACCTGTAGCTGATCAAATCAAGTCTGGAGTGACTGCACCTACTCTGAAAAGTGAAGACGACAAGCCACTCGCTGAAATGGCATCCAAAATATTTTCAAACCTGAATGAGACTCTGGAGGCAATAGCCTTAGACGGTGATCAAAAAGAGGTATTCAAGGTTCCAATCAGTGAGGTTGTTAGCAAGCTTTCCACCCAATCCGGAATAAAGTACCTATTCCTTGACGGTATTATCACGCAGAGACTTTTAGAGGGAGCAAAAAATGCCGGAATCCAATATGTAATTGGACACAGAGTTGCAAAGTTAACCAACTCTGACGGGATGACTCTAAAGACATTCAGTGACTTGGGTGTAGCATAGGCTTTCTAGATGACTGAACTAAAAATTCAGCACATTCTAACCCTCACCCATCTTTTATCCAAAGGAGCAAAACACAACTTTGTCACAGTTACTACCTCGTCATTGGGAAAAAGCATTAGAAAATCCCAACAGGCAGCATCAAAGCATTTGTTGGAACTGGAAAACAATCAATTCATAGAAAGAATAATCAACGGTAGAAACATTTCGGTCAAAATTACGCCAAAAGGATTTTCTGAAATGGTCAAGCTGTCCACCGTTCTCCAAAAAAGCCTCGATTCATCTCCTGCACATGTTGAGCTAAAAGGAACACTGGTTTCTGGAATGGGCGAAGGCGCATACTATATGTCTCTGAAGGGATACACCAATCAATTCAAATCAAAAATTGGATACGTTCCATTTCCTGGAACACTAAATGTCAGGCTGGACAAAAAAGTGCATCAAGAGGCAATCAAGCAGTTTGAGTCACTAGATGGCATTCTGATCAAGAGTTTTTCTGATGGAAAGCGGACATATGGATGGGTAAAATGCTTTCCTGCCAAACTTAACCAATCAATTAACTGCCAACTAATAATTCTGGAGAGGACGCATCATGATGATTCCATAATTGAGCTAATCTCCAAAGTCTGCATTAGAAAGTCAGGACGACTAAAAGATGGTTCCAAGGTTACCATCAAGATCCCAATACAGTCTTAACAAAAAATTGATTAACTCTAACACGATAGATTAACTGTTGTTTAAACAAATCACCGTTGCAATTATCACCCCTGCACACGACAAAAAATCGTTTGACCTTGGACTGCATTTGGCAAAGAAATTTGAGTCCTCCTTGTCTGTCGTTGAGTGCTTTTATCAAAAGCCCCCGATGTTTCATTTCTTTGAGACTAAATCTGACAAACAAGCATTACAAAAACGCAAGAACAAAATCAAGAGTGAACTTGAAAAATGGGAACGCCTTGCCAAAAAATCTAATGTTTCAATCAAGACAAAATTTGCTTTGACTGACTCTATTGCTCACTGGGTAATTGATTATGTTAATGAAAACGAGGTTGACTTGTTAATAGTTGATTATCCAAAACTATCCTTGACTGAATCAAATCATTACAATGAGATTATCAACACCATTCATCATGAGGCAAAATGTAATGTGTTGACAGCAAAGCAGTGCTGATCTTAAATCCCGTGAATTGATTCCCCGTATTCCTTTTCAATCTTCGAGCTGGAGCTTTCAGGAATCGGTGATTGCAGCCTTGCAACATTGGCATTTAGGTTGATTCTTTTGCATCCATCTATGATGAATTTCTCTTGGTGAACTTGATCATATCCCAGTGCAATGATTTGAGGCCTCACTAGATTTACCGTCTTGAAGATGTCGTCTTCTTGTCCTACAAGGCAAAGATCTACCATCTTCAATGAATTGACTAGTTCCTGCCTTTGTTCTTGACTGTGGAGTGGCTTTCTTTTTTTCATTTTTACTGCAGTATTGTCTGTTGCAACTACAACTATGAGAACATCGCCTAGCTCTTTTGCTGCATTCAGAGTGTAAATGTGTCCTGGATGGATAATGTCAAAAACCCCGCCTGCTAGAACCACCTTTAAAGAGTCTCTTCCAATCTCTGTCAGCGTTTTCCTATCTTCATTGATCAGTTGGTTTTTGATCAACTCGTCAATCTTTGAATTAATCAATGCTTCCGGAATCTTGTTCTTTTCTTGAATCATACTGATGGGTGATCTCCCATTCAAATTACTGACATACATTGCTGACAGGATTGATTTTTCAGATGATTCCAACATGTATTCTCCAGCTAACTCTCTTTAATTCGTTATTTGCTCACATTTTTGGCTCTAAGCCTTTGGCTAGTCTTAGCGCATCTACCAACCCATCTGCATAGCCTATGCTCAGTACTGCCACTTCGTCTTGCCCGTCTTCGAGGAATTTTTCTGCATCCTGAATATACAACTCTGCATTCTCCAAAATTATCTGGAATTCTTTTTGGTCTTTGTAGTATGGCGCTACTTCTTCTAGCGCCTCTCTTACCATTGGGACGTATCTTCTCATCATCTGTTTTGCAATCTTTGGTGTTTTCTCTGAATTGTCCATTGGCTCATCTAGGCATCTCCCAAGAATTTTCAGTGCGTCTGATTCTGTAAAATGCAATCTGCCTGTAATTATTACTGTGTGCGGTGGCTTTCCAAAATCTATCTTCTTTAGGCTGGAAACCTTGCCTGAAACTATTGACTGATCTTTGAACCCGATCCTTGATGCAACTATCGCATAGGTAGACTCGTTGATCACATTTCTTTTTTGGCTCTTTTCAGTATCTACTAGCCCCATAAGTGCATCTTTTGGCTCCAAAAAAAAGTCCTTGTCTTGATTGTACTCTAATAGCAAAACTGTGTGGTTTCCTTCTATGATATTTTTGTAAATGACATAGTATGGCGTGGTTAGAGACTTCATCTCACTCATGATTGTTGCAATTCGTCCTACCTTGTAGAAGTGAAGGCCGCACTCGCCTATCATCGAAGTAAGCGAAGATGACGCATGAATTGAATATGTCTTTATTTTTTCTTTTATGGCCCTTGTTCTTAATTCTATGTGTGTAGTTGCAATGTAAGGATCTCCGTAAGATAGCAGTACAACTTTTTTCTTTTTTGCATTCTCTAAAATCTCTTTACCGTCTTCTACCAACCATCTTTTTGCAGGTCTGAATTCGCCATTGGTCATTTTTCTGATTTTTCCCAAGTCTGTCTTGCTGATTGGACTTGTGAATTGTTCTATGTATACAATGTCTGCTTTTGCTAGAACCTCTGCAGCTTCAACAGGAACTGACTTTGAACCTGAAATTCCCAATCCTATGAACCAGAGCATTACTGAATGGTTCTATCATGCAGTCTTTTTAAATGCTGTAGTGTTTTTTTGAGGATCTCTATTCCTCTTAGATATTCCTCAATGGACACTTTCTCGTCAATGGTGTGTGCCTCATGAGGATCGCCTGGGCCATAAGTCACTACTGGTATATTCCATTGGTTGCCAATCACGTTCATGTCTCCTGTTCCTGTCTTTCTAATTAGTGTCGGCCTTGCATGCTCTATCTCCATCACTCCCAGCGTGAATGCTCTTACGAGTGGTGAGTCGTGTGGGGCCTCAAACGGCTCTGTCTCATCAATGATTGAATAAAACGCCTCTACCTTTCTCTTTTCTGCAATGTCTTTTACAAGCGTTGCAATTTTTTGCTCAATTGATTTGCAATTCATGTCTACTGGAATTCTAATGTCAAAAGTCGTTTCACAGTCTTTTGGTGTCACGTTATGACTCGTCCCTCCTTTGATTTCTGTAATTGTCGCAGTAAGCAGCATTCCTTTTGACTTTTTTTCCTGTCCTTCTTCTAATCTCTCTTTGAGATCTTTTGCAAAGATCATCGACTCTTGTATTGCATTCTTTGAAAGCCATGGCGCACTAGCATGTGAGCTGTCTTCCACACTTATTTTGAGATTGATTGCCAGTCTGCCTTTGTATGCAATTGTGACTTGCTTTATTCCACTGGGCTCTCCGAAAATCGCATAATCGATATCCATGTCATTTTTGACTAGATTCTTTATTCCTGTTGCATTTCCTTCTTCATCCACTGCACCTACAAAGATTATTGTTCCGTTGTTGTTTTGAATCGATGCTGCTGCAAAAAGCATTGCCATCAGTGGCGCTTTTGCATCAGATGCTCCCCTTCCATAGAGCGAATCTCCCTCTTTTCTGACTTTGACTTTTCCAGGAACTACATCCATGTGGCCGCAGAGAAGAATCTTTGGAGAGCCTGAGCCTTTCTTTGCAATAATGTTTCCGACTTCGTCAATGTGGATGTCTTCAAATCCTAAATCATCACACTTGTCTGCAAGAAATTCTGCCATTGGTTTTTCACTTAATGATGGCGTGTACAGTCTCAGCGCTTTTTCAAGCATCTTTACTGCAAATCGTGGTGTAACTGTAAAGTTTGTGTCCAATTCTTACTTTTTAAATCCCAAGGCGTAATTTAGCATTAAAGAAGGAATATCCACACCGCACACTCTGACGGTATTTTTGTACTCTGTTGTATTATTAACTTCATGAACGACTAGCCCTTTGTCGTCGCTTTCCATCAAATCTACTCCTACAATGTCTCCTTGGACTGCGTTTTTTGCCTTGATGCACATCTCTTCCATCTCTGGTGTCACCTTGCATTCTTGTGCAATTCCTCCCAATGCCATGTTTGTCTTCCAGTTTCCATTGCCTGACGTACGATAAATTGCTGCCACTATCTTGTCTCCTACCATGATTGCTCGTATGTCTCTTGGAGGTCTTTTGACAAATTCCTCTAAATAATGAATCTGATAAATTGGATACATGTTTTCCCTGCTTTCAATAATTCCTTCTGCAGAATCCCTGTCGTTTAATTTTGAAATCAGTCTCCCCCAACTTCCAACTGTTGGTTTGATGACCCTTGGGTAACCTTGCTTGTCTAGTGCTTCCAGGGCTGCTTCTTTAGAAAAAGCTACAGTTGCATTGGGTGTTGGCACCCCTGATTTTTTTAGCAACATATGGGTGAAAAGCTTGTTTCCTGCAAAGATGCCTGTGTTGAGACAGTTGATTACTTTGACTCCTAATCCTTCTAATGCTGCAGTGGAATGCAGATTTCTATAGTAACTGACACATCGCTGAATCACAATCCCGTAATCTTCTGGCTTTTTTTCTAAATCTAATGCCACTTTCTTGCAATCTACCATCTGTATGTTTATGTTGTTTTTTATTCCGGCCTCTAACAGAGCCTTTTCTTCCCAACGGATGGTATCATAAAGAATTGTGATATCGGGATTCACTGTCCCCAATCCTCGCCAACCGTCTGGGCCGGCTTGAGATGGAAACCATCTGAACCTTTCTCCAATTCAAAACTTGCGCCACATTCCGGACATGTTACAATCTCTCCTTCCAAAGCATCGCTAGGAATTGAGATATCTGCATCACATTCTTCACATTTTGACATATTCTTTCCTCATCATCCTTCTTTATTCGTCTTTAATTATCTTTTTTTCAAGTCTGTCTTCGAGTGGAATTTCAATTAGATCCCCCATTCTGAGTCCTTTGAGCCCCGCTGCAACGGCTTTGGCATTTTTGTCGTCTTTTTCCAGTCCTAGCAATGACATTAGATATGCCGCACCTGTCTTGCCTGCCAACTCTCCAAACACTATCTTTCTTCTATTACCTACGGCACGGTGCGGAATGGGCTCATATGCTGCTGGATTTCTGAGGATTGCAGCCAGATGGGTTCCTGCTTTGTGCTTGTATGCCGAAGAGCCAACTATTGGCTTTGAGTCATATGGTTT
>Ga0066644_10001811_pt1 | contig 11578 bp, 3 predicted proteins | sample CryGeyCG2114_020_FD_62735 | JGI IMG/M metagenome (GOLD analysis project Ga0066644, IMG submission 62735) | Groundwater microbial communities from aquifer - Crystal Geyser CG15_big_fil_post_rev_8/21/14_0.20 | ecosystem: Environmental > Aquatic > Deep subsurface > Groundwater | place: USA: Utah...
AACTGCTCCTTAACACACTCAATAAAAGAAACGTATCGATGAGTCGAAAGACTTATCATTTCTCTGTACGGTTTTCCCCTAGGAAAACACGACGGAAAAAAGATTACGTATACCATATCAACAACTTTTATGAAAATAAAAGACAATCAAAATCAGTAAGAAGCTATCTTCTGTTTAACAGAAAGATCAAATCGTATTCCTTGTTTCGTTACGGGAGTACGTGTAGAGTGGAAGGCTGAGTAGTTGTTAGTTGCTAGGGAATAGTTACCAGTTTACTGGTGATAAATACTTAGATTACAATTAATAACGGTCTCCTTCAATTTCAAATACATGATCAAAACTCTTTCGCAAGAAAGAGTTTCTAGTATGAATACACTGTACGGCACAAAGTGGATGCCTTGACTCATATATCCGATGAAGGACGTGCAAGACTCACGATAAGCCCCGGGAAGCTGTCAAGAAGCGTTATACCCGAGGATCTCCGAATGGGGGAACCCAATACGGTAAACCCGTATTATCTGCAGAGCAGATGGACACCCAGCGAATTGAAATATCTTAGTAACTGGGGAAAAGAAATCAAACGAGATTCCGTTAGTAGTGACGAGCGAAAGCGGAAGAGCCTAAACTCATAGTGTGTCAAGCGTTAGAGCGTTGCACTGTGGGGGTTGTAAGAGCATATTACTGACTTCTAATAGGTCAGACAAACAAATATCCTGGATAGGAGAACCACTTGAAAAGATGGACCGTAGAGGGTTACAGTCCCGTACTCGAAATCCAAGATATTGATTTGCATGTGTTTCTTGAGTAGGGTCAGACACGAGAAATCTGGCTTGAATCTGGGGGGACCACCCTCCAAGGCTAAAGAGTATATGAGATCGATAGTGAACAAGTACCGTGAGGGAAAGGTGAAAAGAACCCCGGGAGGGGAGTGAAATAGAACCTGAAACTTTGTGCCAATAAAGAGTCGGAGCCTTCGGGTGACGGCGTACTTTTTGTAGAACGGACCAACGAGTTAGCTGTATGTGGCAAGGTTAAGGAAGAGTTCATCCGAAGCCGTAGGGAAACCGAGTCTGAATAGGGCGACTAAGTCACATGCACTATACCCGAAACCTGGTGAGCTACCCATGAGCAGGCTGAAGGTGGGGTAAAACCCACTGGAGGGCCGAACCATTTGGAGCTGCAAGTCCATTGGATGACTTGTGGGTAGGAGTGAAAAGCTTATCGAACTGGGAGATAGCTGGTTCTCCGCGAAATATATTTAGGTATAGCCTCATAAAGCAACGTACAGAGGTAGGGCTCTGATAGGGCTAGCGGGTCGCAAGACTTAGCAACCCCTGATAAACTTCGAATGCTGTACGCCAAGTATTATGAGAGTCAGACAGTGACGGATAAGCGCCATTGTCAAAAGGGAAACAGCCCAGATTGCTGTCTAAGGTCCCAAAGTTGTGGCTCAGTGGAAAAGGAGGTAGGATTACATAGACAACCAGGATGTTGGCTTAGAAGCAGCCACTCATTCAAAGAGTGCGTAATAGCTCACTGGTCGAGTGATCCCGCGCCGAAAATTCAACGGGGCTTAAGCCACACACCGAAGACGCAAGTTGCACCTAGTGCAGCGGTAGCGGAGCGTTCTCTATGCCAGTGAAGGTGAACCGGAAGGTTTGCTGGAGGTACGAGAAGTGAAAATGTTGGTATGAGTAACGTAATGGAGATGAAAACTCTCCACGCCGTATGTCCAAGGTTTCCTATCCAACGTCAATCGTGGTAGGGTGAGCCGGTCCTAAGGTCAACCTGAAAGGGGTAGCTGATGGATAGCAGGTTAATATTCCTGCGCTACACGGTATTCGTTATCATCTATGGAGGGACGCATAGTGTACATGGAGTGGATCTAATGGATTTCCACATGTTTATAATCTGGCTGCGCAGGTAAATCCACGCAGCAATACAGAGAAGAAAGCATCTAGCTTTCGAGAAGTCTTCGGACCTATCGGAGGTCAAGTCCTACATGTGCATTGTGCCAAGAAAATCTTCTACGAGAGAATACCTGTAACCGTACCGTAATCGAACACTCGTGGACTAGTGTGAGTACACTAAGGCGAACGGGATAATCATGCTTAAGGAACTCTGCAAAACAGCGGTCGTAACTTCGGGATAAGACCTCCCACATCACTACTTTAATGATGTGGGCGCAGCTAACGAGCCCAGGCGACTGTTTACCAAAAACACAGCTCTCTGCAAACACGCAAGTGGAAGTATAGGGGGTGATGCCTGCCCAGTGCCAGAAGATTACGTGGAGGGGTGCAAGCTCTGAAACTAAGTCCTGGTGAACGGCGGCCGTAACTATAACGGTCCTAAGGTAGCGAAATTCCTTGTCAGGTAAGTTCTGACCCGCACGAATGGCATAACGGTCTGGGCACTGTCTCAAGCATGATCCCGGTGAAATTGCAATATCGGTAAAAATGCCGATTACTCGCAGCAAGACGGAAAGACCCTATGAAGCTTTACTCTAACTTGGTACTGAGTTGTATGATATGATGCGCAGGATAGGTGGGAGACTATGAAACAGGAACTTCGGTTTTTGTTGAGTCGACGTTGAGATACCACCCTTCATATTATGCAACTCTCACCCAGCGCTTTGATTACAAAACGTAATCGAGCGTGGGATGAGAAATCAAAGAAAGGAAATTATGTACAATCAATTTGATACAAAAGAATTATTCAAAGATACAATATCTAAAGATACTTCAATTATATCATATACAACTTGTACCTAGTAACCTCTATTATTCACATCTTCTAGCAAACGAAAACAAGAGAAAATATGAAAGAGAAAATATGAAAGATATAATCCCTAAAAAGATTCCAATCTCTCATAAATTTTCTAAACATATACTTCTCATTTTGTATTCAGTGCGCTGGGGACCGTGCTTGGTGGGGAGTTTAACTGGGGCGGTTGCCTCCTAAAATGTAACGGAGGCGCACAAAGGTGGGCTAGTTCCGGATGGAAATCGGAACGATAGTGTATTCGCATAAGCCCGCTTGACTGAGAGACCAACAAGTCGATCAGAGACGAAAGTCGGTGAAAGTGATCCGGCACCAACACGTGGGAGTGGTGTCGCTCAACGGATAAAAGTTACTCTAGGGATAACAGGCTGATTGCGTCCAAGAGTTCACATCGACGACGCAGTTTGGCACCTCGATGTCGGCTCGTCGCATCCTGGGGGTGGAGAAGCTCCCAAGGGTATGGCTGTTCGCCATTTAAAGCGGTACGCGAGCTGGGTTCAGAACGTCGTGAGACAGTTTGGCCCCTATCTGCTGTGAGCGTTTAGAAATTTGCGAAGATTTGTTCCTAGTACGAGAGGACCGGAATGAACGAACCTCTGGTGTATCGGCTGTCAGGCCTACTGGCAGCGCCGAGTAGCTACGTTCGGAAAGGATAACCACTGAAAGCATCTAAGTGGGAAGCCAACTTCAAGATGAGATTTCTCCAGTCGCAAGACTGATAAGTGCCCTTGGAGACTACAAGGTTGATAGGTTGCAGGTGTACGGACAGCAATATCTTTAGCCGAGCAATACTAATAGCACGAATGGTATTTATACAAGCTTCTTACTATTTTTGATAGCAGGAGGTATGGTATATGTAGTCTTATTGATAAGGCTCTTCGACTCATCGACCGTTTCTTTTATTAAAAAAACAATCTAGTCTGCTTCAAAAAAGCAGAATGGATTCCATCAAAAGCGAAGTAATTCGTATGAAAAATGAGTACCGGAATGAGTCGTAACGGAAGTTACGGTGAATGAGGAAACGGAATTTTGAATATGAAGAACGAGTTTTTCATGGAATTTCTATTCACTGTCTTGGTGTTTAATACGCGTGAGGTATACCTGTTCCCATCCCGAACACAGAAGTCAAGCCACGTCGTGCCTATGGTACTGCATTTCATGATGTGGGAGAGTCGGTAAACGCCAAGACAGTGAAGAGAAAGAGAAAAGATCTACTGAGCCCGAGTAGCTCAGTTGGATAGAGCAGCAGCCTTCTAAGCTGAAGGTCACAGGTTCGATTCCTGTCCCGGGCACCATTTTAAATATGTTTCCCTTGTTAAGGAACCTCTCTTACACTATATATTTATAGGAGATTCTACCCTAAAGGTATGGATTTTCGCCATTTTTGGAGATGACAGTCGGATTTTCTCGACTGTTAACGGCAAGGGCAAGCGTGGTCTCAGATAGAGATCAGTTCTTAATATCGGTGCGAAATCTTTTTGTGCGGTCGTAACTTCGGGATAAGACCGCCCATCAGGGAATTCCTAATGATGTTATACTGGTTATCAACCTGTTCCTGAGACTTGATCTACCTCCCGTGTCTGTTTACACAGACTCTCCAATCTCTTCACTTCCCTATTTATAGGGAAGTACCTCGGGTGATTAGCTCAGCTGGTTAGAGCATCTGCCTTACAAGCAGGGGGTCATAGGTTCGAATCCTATATTACCCACCATTTGGATTTCAAAATACCCTCGTCGCAAGACGGGGGTATTTTTAAGTCCAAATTTTGAATAGGATTCAAAGCTGTCTATTCTCCTTTTTCTATCTGTGCAATCGCGAGATGGATATCAAAGTACCGAATATCTTTTCGTCCTTCTCCTTCGAGAACATCCTTGATTTCACGAAGTTTCTCGACTTTCCCAGCAAATTTCTTCTCGATAACATCCCGAGCATATTCTATATTATCCAAACTCGTGAGCTTACTAACCTCTTCTAGAGTGATAATGCCTCGTCCGTAGAGCTTGGCGATATGAGCTTCGATTGTCTGAGTGGTCACTCCACGTTCATCAGCTATAGCAGAGAGGTTCTTCTGTTCTCGAAAGAGTCGAAGTGTTTCCTCGTATGTGTCGACTTTTTGACTTCTTCCGACTTGTTTCTCCTTGTGTATTTTCTTTTCTTTTTTCTCAGTACTATTAAAGACAGGCCTTTCTCGTACAATCCCTTTCTTTTGATCTATACAATAGTCGCACATTCCGCAATTTCTTGGGAGATTCTGGAGATCAGTGATATCGGAAAAATAATTAAGAATGAATCGTTTGCGACACTGCGGAGTAAAAAGAAGTTTTTTTATGGCGATGAGTTTCATACTGGATTCCTTTTTCAGCATATTCTGATGAGCCCAGTCTATGGGTATGTACTGGTGGGTTCTTTTTTCTTTTGAGAGTGTGATTCCTTTTCCGCGAAATCCTGCGGCAGTGTCCTTTTCTCCGTCTATTCCCCGACTGATGATCTTATATTTCTCGAGGATTTTTATAATGGATCATACCTTCATATCGTTTCCGATTCCGCTTTCGTGACCCATGGCAGCGTATGTTTTCTCTATAGTTTTCCCTTTTCATTCCCCATCTTTGAGGCCTTCATAGAGATAATCATAGAACTCGAGTATTTCCTCTTGGTCGGGATTACTGTTTTCTACGAAAAATTCCTGTATCTTGGTATCAGTAAAGCTCGCGAGAATGACCGCGATGCTCATTTTCCCGTCGCGTCCGGCACGTCCGATCTCCTGATAATAACTTTCCACGCTTCCGGGAAGATTATAATGAATGACGAATCGGATATCTTTCTTGTCGATTCCCATTCCGAAAGCATTGGTGGCGACAACCACACGGGTCGTAGAGTCCATAAAATCGTTTTGCCCGAGTTCTCGGGATAGAGTATCCATACTTCCGGTATACTTCCCGACGCTTACTCCACGAGTTTTCAGGTAATTGTATACTTCCTCCACATTCTTGATGGACGCAGCATATACGATTCCGCTTCCCGGAGTTTTCTCTATGATTTCGGCTACTTTCTCGAGTTTTTCTTCTTTTTTCGGAATCTCCCGCACGAGCATGATGATATTTTTTCGATCGAATCCGTAGATGAATTCAGCTACTTTATCGAGACCGAGACGCTCCATAATGTCGGCTCTGACTTTCTTGGTAGCTGTTGCAGTGAGGGCTATCACGGGAACCACCGTAGTGGTACCGGTACTCTCTCAGCTTTCTTCGAAATCAGAGGGTACCGGTACCTGATTCTGATTCCTCAGGCTCTTTATAAAATCCTTGATTTTCATATAGCTCGGTCGGAAATCATGTCCCCATTGGGACACACAATGTGCCTCATCGACGGCGATGAGACTGACCTTCACATTTCTAATAACATTCAAGAACTCTTCGTTATGAAGCCGTTCCGGAGCGATATAGACAAACTTTATGGGAACTTCTCATGGATATCGGATTTCCTCGAGTATATCGCGTTGTTCTTGGAGCGATATAGTTGAATTGATGCACACGGAAGCGATTCACTGCTCTCGGAGTTTATCGATCTGATCCTTCATAAGGGAAATAAGCGGGGAAATGACGATGGTTATTCCAGGCAGGGCTATTCCAGGAATCTGATAGGTGAGACTCTTTCCGCCACCGGTTGGCATAAATACGAGAGTATTATGTCCAGAGATAACACTTTTGATAATATCTTCTTGTCCCTCGCGAAAGCTCGTGAGACCAAAGGTTTCTCTGAGGATATTATCAATATTTGAAGTCATGGAAGAGAGTAAGATTATACTAGTTATATTTCAGTTTTCAGGTTTCTTGAATTCTCCAGTATCCTCCAGAGGACTGCCTCCGGGAGTCTGCGGAACGGGAGCCATCCGCCTAGGCGGATTGGGATTCGAACACGACCTCGATACTTCCGAAATACAAGAAACCCTTAAACCAATTTTCATTGTGGATGATATTGATTTAAGGAAATAATCAAAATTATATATTCCATTCTTTTGCTTTTAAAATCCTTTTCTGTTATATTTTCTCCGGCCGATTTTTCTTTCGCTTTTTTTTATGCTCAAAAATATCGTGAAGAAAGAGTGAAGAGACCGAGGAATCATTTGACTTTATGGACTTTTCTATATAATCACCCGTACTGATACCCGGATTTTCTTTTCTCTGGTACAGAAAGTTCTTTAACATCCTATATATACGTTATAAACAAACTGTTTTAGTGTGCATCCCTATTATGAACCATAATAAGAGGAAGTGATGATGAGGATTTTTCTTCATTATTCTTCCTCTTATCATGCAAATGATAGAGGTTAAAGCTTTAACTTCGTAGGCAAGTCCGCAAGACTCCTACACTAATCGGCAAAAGAGACTCGTCTCCAGAGCCATTCTTTGATATATCTCATATCATGAGACGATGGCCCGCAGAACCATCATTATGATGGAAGGAAATAAAAAAGAAAAGACACCCGACACTTTTTATTTTTTAACTCACAGTTTTCTATGAGTAATCTTTTTAAGAAAGTTACGTCTACTGTAAGTGTGGTTGCTATTGTTGCTTCTGCTATGAGTGCTTCACTCGTTGCTAATGCTGCTAGCTCATTCACTCCTTACGCTGACGCACTTGCTACTGCTGGTATTATTGCTAAGCAATCTACTGAAGCAGGATATAATCTAGGTAATAATGTAACTCGAGCTGAAATGGCTAAGGTTGCTGTAAATATTAAGGGAGCTACTGTTGCTGAATGTACTGGTAAAGTATTTTCAGACGTTACTTCTGCAATTGGTGATCTCTGCGGATACGTAGAGGCTGCTGCTGAAGCAAATCTTGTTAACAAGATCGCTTCAAAATTTCGTCCTATGGACCTCGTAACTCGTGCTGAAATGCTTAAGATGCTCCTTTCTGCAAAGGGTATTGCTGCTACAGACGAGGATCAGGGTTTTATGGATCTTGGTTCTGACGCTAGTTTGAATGGATATATTAATGCTGCTGCTAAGGCTGGTATTATTAATAAAGGAACTTCCTTTAATCCAAACAACAATGCATCTCGTGGTGAAGCATTTAAGGTAGCTGCTAATTCAGCAGGTCTTACTACTACTGCTACTGCAGAAACTAGTGATGATCTAGATCTTGGTGACCTCTTCGGAGACGTTACTGATACTACTACAACTACTACTACAACTACTACAGATACTACTACAACTACTACTACAACTGTTGTAGCTGCTGGTGATCTTGAAGTTGCTCTTAATCCTGCTTCTCATCCTAATGGAACTCTTATTCCACAGGCTGGTATTGTTCGATTCTCTATTGTAGATTTCACTGCTGGTGGTTCTGATATTTCAGTAAACACTGTAGAACTTCAGAAATCTGGACTTTCTACTATTCCTTCTGGAACAAAAGTATGGTTTGAAAAAGCTGGAACTCGTATTTCTGGTAAGGCTTCCTTTACTTCTGAGAACAATGCAGTAATTTCATTTGCTCCATCTCTCGTTGTTAAGGCTGGTTCTACTGAATCTCTTGATCTCTATGTTGAGCTTGCTACTCCTGGTTCTACTGGAAGTGACTTTGCATTTGTTTCTGCTGCTATTACTAGTTCTGCTGCGAACGTAGTTGGTTCATTTGCAACTCCTACTCTTCGAACAGCAACATATACTGTAGCTGCTTCTGAATTCACTGCTACTACTACTGGTCAGGATTACAATGCGTCTTCTGATTCTGTAGAACTTGCACGATTCACTGTTCGTAATGCAGATGCTGCTTCTGATACTCGTGATCTTAAGTTTCAATCTGTAGCACTTTACCAGTCTGGTTCTGCAGATCTTGCAAACCTTTCTGATATCGTTGTTGAACGAAACGGAGTAGTGGTTTCTTCTTCTGCAATGGTTTCTGGTAAGACTCTTACTCTTACTGTAAATGATACTATTAAGGACGGAGCTTCTGCTATCTACTATGTTAAGGCTAAGATCAACAATGTTGAACAAACTACTGATACTTACCAATTCTACCTTAAGAATACTTCTGATATCAATATTATTGAAACAGCTTCTGCATTCCGATCTACTACTACTGTAGTTACTAGCGCTGTTGCTGGACTCTACAATGTAACTGGTGGTGATGTTAAATTTGAACGAGATGTTACTTCTGCACTTTCTCAGACTGTTGCTCCAGGTACTTCTGATGTAGTTCTTATGCAGGGTACTATTACTGCAAAATCTGCAGTAACTCTTGAAGATGTTACTCTTAACTATACTACTTCTGCGAGTGGTTCTACTAGTATGAATACTGTATACCTTCAGATTGGTTCTGCTACATTTACTGCAACTCCTACTGATTCTAGTACTACTACCGGAAGTCTTACTTTCCTTGGTTCTGCTACTGTTTCTGGAACTGCTCCAGTTAAAATGTATGTAAAACTTAAGGATGCTGCTACTGGTACTATTAAGGTTGATTCTCTTGCCATTGGTAAGTTTACTCTTAAAGAGTACACTTCAAATCAAAATACTGTAGGTTCTGCCATCGGTTCTATCGAAGGTATTACTGTAACAGTTGGTGCGTCTACTCTCAATGTAACTCGAACTGATGGTCTTGGTACTACTCAACTCGCTTCTGGTTCTAAGGGTGTTACAGTTCTTGGAGCTCGATTCTCTTCTACACAAGGAAATCCTATTGCTCTTAGTAACCTTTCTGTTACAACTGCAGGTACTGCTAACTCTTACACTGGAGGAAATACTACTCTTACACTCTATGTAGATGGTGTTGCAAAGAGTACAAAATCTCTTACTACTACTTCTGTAAACTTTGACGGATTTAATGCTACGGTTTCTACAACTAAGACTGTAGATATCGTTGTTAAGGCTGACTTCTCAGATGTTACTACTACTGGTACATTTGAAATCGCGACCGTTTCATATAATGCTGTAGATAATCTTACTTCTGTAACGGTAGATGCAGTTTCAATTGCTGGTGCGACATTCAATATCGCAACTGCAGAAGGAGCTCTTGCTGCAACAACTGGAGATTCTCTTATTAATCGATCTCTCTTTACTGCTGGTGCTGCTGATCAGAAAGTTGCTTCATTCAAGGTTACTGCCTCTAATGATGTAATCAAGATTAAAGATATTATTCTTACTGGTATAGGATTGAGTGCTCTTTCTAATGTTCGACTTACAGATTCTGTAGGTACAGTTCTTGGAACTGCTTCAAGCCTTACTAATACAGGAGCTTCATTTGTAAACGTTGATACTGCTGCTGGTTCATCCATTGCTATGGATAAATCTGCAACATACTATGTAGTTGCAAATGTAAACTCTAGTACAAATGCAACTGGAGTTCAAGTAAATGTAATTGCTGATGGTTCTACTATTACTGGTTCTAACGGTGGTCTTGTTGATATGACTGGACTTTCTGGTACTGGTACTATTGTAACTGGAGCTCTTCACGATGTGAATGAGAATACCTTCAAGGTGACTCTCGGTACTCCAACAAGCAAAAACCTTTCTACTGATGCAATGCGATTTACTGTTAATGCATTCGGTAAGAATACTGTAACTCTTTCTGGAGCAACATTCAATAATGTTCTTTCTGGATACACTGGATCTATGGTTCTTACTGTAGTTCGAGCAAGTGATAATGCCCTTGTAGGAACTGGAACAACTGAAACAGGTCTTGTTACCTTCACTGGTAATAATATCGTTGACGTTAATTCTTCCGTTACTTACATCGTTAAGGTTGTAGGTGCATTGGTTGATCAAGCTTCAACTTCTCAAGACTGGTCAGTTTCTCTTACAAATCTTACTACTACAAGTAGTCTTGATGCTGCTAATTACCCTAAGAATACTGATACTTTCCCACTTATCTCTGTTAAATAATCGTTTGATTATCTATCAATTATAAGTAAAAGTTTCTCTATCCCGCAAGGTATAAAGTTCAAAAAATCCCCGTCCGAAAGGATGGGGATTTTTTGTGCCTTCGGTTCAACCCCGGGGTTAACAACTTTTGACTTACGGATGAAAATCTATATTCTAATCTGGAATAGACTTTAACCCCGGGGTTGTATGCCGAGAAGAACTTTTGAGCCAGGATGGTACCATGTATATAATCGGTGATTTGAAAAAATGACCATATTTAAAAATAAATCCGATTTTGAGCGTTTCTATAAGCTTGTTTTAAAGTATCTGAGTTCTGAAAAATATGCTGGGATTAAGATACTGGCGTATTCTTTTCTTCCGAATCATTTTCATTGCGTTGTTTCTACATCAGGAACTGAGATCTCTTCATTTTTCTGAGATATACAGAATGCGTACGGAAAATATTTTAATATAAAGTATGAAAGAAAGGGGCAATTATTCGAGTGACGTTTCCGGGCAAGACTTATTCAGGACGAAGAGTATCTAACCCAATGTTTATCGTATGTAAATTTCAATGCCGTAAAACATAAGCTCGTGGAGGATATAAAGGATTATCCATGGACAAGTTATCATCAGATTATGGATAAGAATTCTGTAAATATACACAAAGATCTTATTCTCGATGAATTGGAGATTTAGAATTTCAACCCCGGGGTTGAAATGATTCTTGCTTCTTCTTGGAGTTCTATTCCGGATATTTCCCGGACTTTCTGTTTCGCGATATCGCGAAGAGCGAGAATGTCTTTATAGCTTCCATTTTCATCGTTCACGAAAAAGTTTGCATGGAGTTCGGATATCTTGACTCCTCAGGTGCGGTATCCTTTGAGTCCGACTTGGTCGATGAGTCGACCAGCAGAATCGCCCACAGGAT
>Ga0066644_10001813_pt1 | contig 11570 bp, 12 predicted proteins | sample CryGeyCG2114_020_FD_62735 | JGI IMG/M metagenome (GOLD analysis project Ga0066644, IMG submission 62735) | Groundwater microbial communities from aquifer - Crystal Geyser CG15_big_fil_post_rev_8/21/14_0.20 | ecosystem: Environmental > Aquatic > Deep subsurface > Groundwater | place: USA: Utah...
CCGATGCCGAGCGGCTGGCGCATCGAATAGACGTCGATGCCGGGGCCTGCGCCTTGCGTGTATTCGCCCTTCAGCGCCTGCGGGATGCCGCAGGCGAACTCGATCACCTCGAGCCCGCGCTGCACATCGCCATGCGCATCCTCGACCACCTTGCCGTGCTCGCTCGACAGCAGCTCGGCGAGTTCCTGCTTGTGCGTCTCGACCAGCTCCTTGAACTTGAACATGACGCGCGCACGCCGCTGCGGATTGGTCGCCGCCCACTCGGGCTGGACCTTCTTCGCCGCATCGACCGCCCGCTGCAGCAGCGCAGCATCGCCGAGAGCGACCTCGGCCTGCACTTCGCCCGTCGACGGGTTCCAGATCTTGTGGGTGCGATTGGCGGAACCGCCCGTTCCGCCGACGATGAAATGGTCAACCTGACGCATCGGAAAAATCCTCTCTTTCGTTGGCAACGGCCCATACGCGCGCAAGGTCCGAAATCAACCGCTAAGGGGACGAATTGCCGTTCCGCAGATGGGGGAAGGGCGTTCCGGCAAAGTGAATTCCGGTTCGGGCGAGAATTCGGGATTGTTCTCACCCGGCGAAGCTTTCGACTGAAAATACAAGCGATTCGCGGATCGATTATCCCGATAGCGCGTTGGGCCGAGGCAATGGGACAGGTTTCGCGGCGGCCGCAGGCGGCCGGGCGACTTCATTCCCGCCGCGCCCAGTTTCCAGTTAAAGCCTCGAGGTGATCGGTGTTTACACAGCTCAATCCACCGCTTCCGGTGCTGGTGACCGACAGGGGCAAGGGACTTGCCTTTGCCGTGATCGATTATGGGGTGGAGCATAATTTGATATGGGTGACCGCGCTCGACCGGTCGGGCGAAATCTGGTGCGCGCCCAATCCGAAGGTCCGCCTGCAGGCGAACTGGACGATGGGGCGGGACAGGGATCCGGCCCACGATCCCGACAAGAGAGAGGAAATTGCGCAATGAAAGCGGGCGTTCTGGCGGTCGAGGACGATCTGGCCGAGGAAATCGAGGCGCAGTTCCGTGCGCATATCGCCGATGCGGCCTTCCCCTGCGTGGGCGCGAAATCGGCGCAGGCGCGCGACATGCTCGAAGTGCTCGTCGCCTTCGACATGCGGAGCGCGTGGGACGATCTCCGCATCCACGATAAGCTGCTCGAATGGGCCGAACGCTATCGCAGCGACCCCGAAGGGCTGCGCAGCATGGCGGTGGTCTTCCAGCAGCCCGGTGAAATCGACGAAACGGAATTCGAAAGCCTGTTGTGGGAGCGGCTGCAATCCTTCGCCGAAAAGGACAATTGGCTGGGCCAGCCCTATGATCCCAAGGTCAGCTCCGACCCCGATCATCCGCATTTCTCGCTGAGCTTCGGCGGGCAGGCCTATTTCGTCGTCGGACTGGGCCCGCAAGCCTCGCGGCCCGCACGGCGGTTTCCCTATCCGGTGATGGTCTTCAACCTCCACGACCAGTTCGAGACGCTGCGTGCCGACGGACGCTACGAGCGCATGCGCGAGGCGATCCTCGAACGCGATCGCAAGCTGGCAGGCGACATCAATCCGATGCTGGCGCGGCACGGTGAGAGCAGCGAGGCGCGGCAATACAGCGGCAGGGCCGTGGGCGAGGAATGGACCTGCCCCTTCCGCGATCCGCGAGCGAGCGCATCGTGAAGCGTATCGAACCGCGTAGCGGGGTGGCCTTCGAACTGCCCAAGGGAGCCCTGCTCTCCGTCGTCGATCCGCAGGGGCGCCAGGTCTCGGATATGGTGGCTTATAATGCGCAGGATGTGCGCGAGGTGATCTCCAACGGCCGCACGTTCGATTACGAGGAAACGATCCATCTGAGCACGGGCAGCCGCCTATGGTCGAACCGCTCGGAGCCGATGCTGACGATCCTGGAGGATAGCGTTGGACGGCACGACTTCCTTTTGACGCCCTGTTCGAGCGATACCTTCCGCCATTTCTATCCTGACAAACCCGTCCATCGCGGATGTTTCGGTAATCTGGCCGAGGCACTCGCCCCCTATGGTATCGAACCCGACCAGATCCCCACGGCCTTTAATATCTTCATGAATGTGCCGGTCGCAGGTGACAGCGGCCGGATCACGGTCGAACCGCCGCGCAGCCGCGCGGGCGACCGCATCGTGCTGCGCGCGGAAATGGACCTGATTATCGGGCTGACTGCCTGTTCGGCCTACGATTCGAACGGCGGGACATTCAAGCCGATCGATTACGAGGTGAATGCAGGTGGCTGATGCGTTCAACCTGTGGTCCGACTGGCCCCGGTCGGTGGAAATCGCTGCGAATGCGGTGCTTTTCTACATTCTGATCGTCGTCATGGTCCGCATCGTCGGGAAACGGACGACGAGCCAGCTCAACAATTTCGACTGGATCATCAATGTCGCGGTGGGCAGTCTCGCGGCGAGCGGCATCCTGCTACGCAACGTCGCCAGTCTCGACGCGGTGATTGCCATCGCGGTTCTCGCCGCTTGTCAGTATCTCACGACCCATCTGGTCCAGCGCCATCCTGCGATAGCCAAGGTGGTCAAGGCAGAACCCACTCTGTTGACGCACAAGGGCCGCTTCCTGCGCGATGCGATGCGGCGTACGCGGATTTCCGAGCAGGAAATCAAGATGGCGCTGCGCCGCAACGGCATCACCGAACCGGCGGGTGCAAACTGGGTGGTGCTCGAAACCAATGGCGAATTGACGGTCATTCCGCGGCAGGACGTCGATTGGGACGGGGCGGAAGCCTTGTCCGATGTACGGGCGCCTGCAGACATCGCGGACTGACTTCCGGCCGGTGCAGCGGCCCGGCCTAAAGATCGGGCAGGCGCTGCTGGGCGAAACCCCATCCGTGGAGCGATTTCGAGCCCGCACGGTCGATCAGACGTTTCGCATCGTCGATCGTGAAGGGGTGGGCGTGCTCCATCTCCTTCAGCTCGTTCCACGTGATCGGAACTGCCACCGGCGCGCCGGGTCGGGCGCGGGCGGAATAAGGCAGAACCGCAGTCGAACCGCGCTGGTTGCGCAGCCAGTCGATGAAAATCTTCCCCTTGCGCTTGGCCTTGCTCATCGTCGCGGTAAAGCGGTCGGGCTCGGCGAGGCTCAGCGCCTCGGCGAAGCGGCGCGCGAAATCCTTGTGTGCGTCCCATGAATGCCCGCGCTCGAGCGGGACGACGACATGCACCCCCTTGCCGCCCGAGAGCATGGCGAAGCTGACGAGGCCGAGATCGGACAGGCGCGAGCGAATATCGCGCGCGGCCTGCTTGACCTCGTCGAAACCGAGCCCCTCGTCGGGATCGAGGTCGAAGATCATCCGGTCGGGCAGTTCGACTTCGTCGCTGCGCGATGCCCAGCCATGGAATTCGATCGTCCCCATCTGCACGCATTGGAGGATGCCGCGCGCGTCTTCGATGAAGAGATAATCCTCCATTCCGCCGTCCTTTTCGCGGATCGGAACATGGTGCACCGCATCGCCCAGGCTTCCGCTGTCGTGCTTCTGGAAGAAGCATTTCTTCGCGCGGCCCTGCGGACACCGGACCAGGCTGATCGGGCGCCGCGCGGCATGGGGCAGCATGATCGGCGCGACGGCGGCGTAATAGTCGGCAAGCTCGCCCTTGGTCTGGCCGCTGTCGGGGAAGACCACGCGCTCGCGGCTGGAGATTTCGACCTCCTCCTCGGCCTTGGGGGTGGATGCGGACGCCTCCGGCGTCACTGCCTGCGCCGGTTTGTCGCCGCGCAGGCCGAGATAGCTCGCATGGCGCACATTCCCCTCGGCGGTGAACTCGGCAAAGGCCACCTCGGCGACCAGCTTGGGGGTCAGCCAGGTGACGCCGCGCGCGCTCGCCTTGTCGGTTTCGACCGGAGGGGTCTTGCGTTCGAGCCGCTTCATCTTTGCCGCAAGCTCGTCCATCTCGTCGGCGGTGAAGCCGGTGCCGACATTGCCCTTGTAGACCAGTGCCTCTCCATCGTGCTGGGCCAGCAGCAGCGAAGCGAAGGGGCGCCCCTTCGCCGAACTCTTCTTCCACCCGACCACGACAAATTCCTGGCGCCGCGTGCACTTCACCTTCACCCAGGCGCGGCTGCGCGCATGGCGATAGGGGGCGTCGATCTTCTTGGCGATGATCCCTTCCTGCCCTGCCTTGCACATCGCCTCGTAAAGCTGCTCGCCCGCGCCGAGCACGTGGTCGGCGACATGTACCGGTGGCTCCGCCCCAGCGAGCAGGGCCTCGAGCCGTTCCTTGCGCTCGATATTGGCGAGCGGCGCCAGATCTTCGCCATCGAGCTCGAGCAGGTCGAAAGCGTGGAAGGCGAGCCGGTCGCTGCCTGTCTGGCTGCCGCGCCCGCGCTTCAGCACCTTTTGCAGCGTCGAGAAATCGGGGTTGCCCTTGCCGTCATAGGCGACGATCTCGCCATCGATCAGGCACGCGGGCAGGTCGTGCGCGGCGAGCGCTTTGGCCAGCGGCGCGAACTTGTCGGTCCAGTCCTGACCGCTGCGGGTATAGATGCGGATCTCATTCCCCCTGGCGGCGACCATCGCGCGATAGCCGTCGAATTTGATCTCGTGCATCCAGCCGTTGCCGGCGGGCACATCGTCGACCAACGTTGCCAGTTGCGGCTTGCGGAATTTGGGCAGCGGGGCGGCCTTCCGGCGCTTGGGCCGGGCCTGGTTGGCATTGCGCGAGGATGCCTTGCGCATCTGCGCCATGAAGGCGTCGTCCTTCTTGCCCGCCAGCGGATATTCGCCCTGCTTGTCGGCCGCAATCTCGGCCATCGAGCGTCCGGTGAGCACACTCGTCAGCGCGCGTTCCACCAAGGCATCGCCTGTCTGTGCGTGATCGTCCTGCAATTTGCGCAGCAGCCAGTTCTCGCGCTTTTCGCCGGGCTTCTTCTTCAGCCGGACAAGCAGCCATTCACCCTTCATCCGCTCGCCTTCGAGCGTAAAATGGAGATGGCCTTCGTCGAGATCCTTCGCGCTCTTGCCCGCAATCGGCGCCCAGGTGCCGTGATCCCACAGCATCACCGTGCCGCCGCCATATTCACCCTTGGGGATGGTGCCTTCGAATTCGGCATAGGACAGGGGATGGTCTTCGGTCCGCACGGCGAGGCGCTTGATGTCGGGATCGGGCGAGGGACCCTTGGTCACCGCCCAGCTCTTGAGCACCCCGTCGACTTCCAGCCGCAGATCCCAGTGCAGTCGCGTGGCATCGTGCTTCTGGACGATGAAGAGGTTGCCCCCGGCGCTGCTTTGCGCCTGGCCCGCCGGCTCTGGCGTTTTGGCGAAATCGCGCTTGGCATTGTAGGTCGCCAGCGGATCGGCGGCTTTGCGCTGGGCCGCCATCAAGCGGATTTCTTGCGTTTGGACGAGGGTTTCGCGCCGGCGGACTTCTTGCCCTTTTCTTCCACCGACTGCTTGAGCGCGGCCATCAGATCGATGACGTTGGAGCCGCTCGCGTCGCCCGGCTCGTCGACATCCTCGATCACCGCCTTCTTGCTCTTCGATTTGGCCTTCTTGTCGATCAGTTTCTTGAGCGCGGCGCCATAGCGATCCTCGAATTCGCTGGCATCGAAGGGCGCACTCTTGTCCTCGATCAGCTTGGTGGCGAGATCGAGCAGCTCCTTCTTCGGCTTGGCCTCGTCGATGTCATGGAAGAACGCCTGCCCCTGGCGGACCTCGTCGGCATAGCGCAAAGTCTCGAGCAGCAGCCCCTTGCCGCAGGGCTTGATCGCTACCAGCTTCTCGCTCCCGCGCACCGAGAGCTGCCCCAGCGCGACTTTCTTCGCCTTGCGCAACGCCTCGCGCAGCACGATGAAGGCTTCCTCGGCGAGATCGTCCTTGGGCGCGACGTAATAGGGTTTCTCGAAATAGAGCGGATCGATCTCGCAGGCGTCGACGAACTGGACCAGCTCGAGCGTACGCTTGCTCTCGATCCGGACTGCCTCGATCTCGTCCTCGTCGAGCAGGACATAGTTGCCCTTGGAGATTTCATAGCCCTTGATGATTTCCTCGCGGTCGACCGGACCGATGCCGGGCACCACCTTTTCGTAGGAAATCCGCTTCCCACTGGGTTCGTGAATCTGGTTGAAGCGAATCTTGGCTCCCGATTTGGTAGCCGAGAAAATTTCCACCGGGATCGAGACGAGGGCCAGCCTGATTTGTCCCTGCCAGTAAGCGCGTGCTGCCATGAACCTTCCCTTCACGCGGATCAGCGCACGGGCAGCGCAAGCGTTCCTGAGCGCGCGCGGGACAATGCCATATTGACCGCTGCCGCAAGCTGGGGCAAGCGCGCCTGCGCTCCGCGGGTGTAGCTCAATGGTAGAGCAGCAGCTTCCCAAGCTGACGACGAGGGTTCGATTCCCTTCACCCGCTCCAGCGCTGCAAACGGCCGCTTCGGGTCAGCCCGCGGCGAAGGTGCCGGTGTCGAAGAAATGGGCGATCTTCTTGCGTTCGCGGGCAATGTCGAGACCCTTGGCCGCCAGCCAGCCATCGTCGAAGATCGTGTCGGCATAGCGCGCGCCGTCATCGCACAGGATCGAGACGATCGAGCCCGCGAGGCCGCGCTCGGCCATGTCGGCGGCGATCATGGCGCAGGCCCAGACATTGGTCCCGGTCGATCCTCCGCAGCGCCGCCCCAGTCGCTCGCTCACCTCGTGCGCGGCGGCAATCGAACAGGCGTCGGGGATCGCTTCCATCCGGTCGACCACGTCGGGCAGGAAGCTCGGCTCGACGCGCTGCCGGCCGATCCCCTCGATACAGCCCGACGGATGGTCGACGCGTTCGACCGAGCGATCGGTCCAGTGGCGGTGGAAGACCGACCCTTCGGGGTCGGCCACGCAGACGCGCGTATTGAATCGATTGTAGCGTGCGAAGCGGCCGATTGTGGCCGAGGTGCCGCCCGTTCCCGCCCCGCAGACGATCCATTGCGGCACCGGATGCGGCTCGCGCGCCATCTGGGCGAAGATCGATTCGGCGATGTTGTTGTTGGCCCGCCAGTCGGTCGCGCGTTCGGCATAGGTGAACTGGTCGATGTAATGTCCCCCCAGACCGTCGGCGAGCGATTGCGCGGCCTCGTAGACTTCGGCCGGGCTGTCGACGAAATGGCATTCACCGCCGTAGAAGGCGATCGCGTCGATCTTCGCCTGCGCGGTGGACCTGGGGACGACCGCGATGAAGCGCAGGCCCAGCATACGCGCGAAATAGGCCTCCGAGACGGCGGTCGATCCGCTCGAAGCCTCGACCACCGGCGTGCCTTCGCAGATCCAGCCATTGCACAGGCCGTAGAGGAATAGCGAGCGCGCCAGCCGGTGCTTGAGGCTGCCGGTGGGGTGGCTCGACTCGTCCTTCAGATAGATGGCGATATCGGGCAGGGCAGGGACCGGTAACGGCAGCAGGTGCGTGTCGGCAGACCGGTTGAAGTCCGCCTCGATCCGCCCGATCGCCCAGCTCACCCATTCGCGCTTCGTCGTCATGCGGCCCTTCTATCGTGCCGGCGGGAGAGGGAAAGGCCCATGGGCCGAGCTATCCTGCGATGCACCTATTTCGGCGGCATCCGGATCGCTCCGTCGAGGCGGAACTGGTGGCCGTTGAGATAGCTGTTGCGCGCGATCTCGAGGATCAGCGAGGCGAACTCCTCGGGATGGCCGAGCCGCTTGGGGAAGGGGACCGAGGCGTTGAGCTGGTCCCACATCTGCGGATTGCGATCCTTCATGCCGAGCATCAGCGGCGTGGCGAAGATCCCGGGCATGACCGAATTTACGCGGATGCCGATATCCATCAGGTCGCGCGCCATCGGCAGCACCAGCCCGTTCACCCCGGCCTTGCAGCTGCCGTAGATGACCTGGCCGATCTGCCCGTCCTGCGCCGCGACGCTGGCGGTGAGCGTGATGCAGCCGCGGTCGCCGTCTTCGTTGAGCGGATCGGAGTTGGCCATGCCGAGGGCAGAGTGGCTGGCGATGCGGTAGGAAGCGACGAGGATGCCCTGTGCCCCGAAGGCATAGTCCTCGGTCGAAAGCCGCTTGTAGCCCCCGCTCTCCTTGTCCCAGCCGAGCGTCTTGCCGCGGCGGCTGGTCATCGCGCAATGCACCGTTATGCGCTCCTGCCCATGCGCCGCGCGCGCCGCCTCGAAGCCGTCGACGACGGATTGTTCGTCGGTGATGTCGACCCGTGCGAAAGTGCCGCCGATGGCCTTGGCATGCGCCTCGCCGGCTTCTTCGTTGACGTCGAAGATGGTGACCTTGAGCCCGGCATCCGCCAGCGCCTGCGCGCTCGCCTTGCCGAGCCCCGACGCACCGCCGGTGACGACCGCGGCCATACCTGGTTGAAGCTTCATTTCCGTCTCCCCTGTTCGATTCTCTCACGCCCGTGCTATCGCAGGCCGGTCGACGCACCAAACGGGATCGGAGGGAAAAGCGTGACGTCACTGCTGTTCGCAATGGTCGCCAGCTTTCTCACCGCTCAGGGCGCGCGCGACCAGCTGCTCGTCGCGCGCCTGGCGGAACGGCTCGGCGCTTCGGCCAGCCTGCTGGTGCTGGGTCTCGTGACTTCGGCCGCATCGGCCTTTTGCGCAGCCTGGTTCGGCGCGCGCCTCTCCCAGACCATGTCGGAAAGCGCCGCGACGATGTTCGTGGCCATCGCGCTGCTGCTCGCGGCTTTCGAATGCGCCTGGCCCAACCGCGAAAAGGCACCGCAGGAACCGACCCGTTCGCTGGGCGCGATCGCCATCGTTCTCTTCGCCAGGCAGCTGACCGATGCCTCGCGCTTTCTCGTTGCCGCCTTCGCGGTGGTGTTCGCCGGCTGGCCTTTGGCGGGGCTGGGAGGCGCACTCGGCGGTGGGGCCGCGGTTGCTCTCGGGTGGACCATGGCGGGTGCGCTCGAACGCAAGCTACCTCTACGCGGCCTGCGCCTGGCGCTTGCGGCAATCCTGTTCTTGCTGGCGGTGCTTACCGGACTGAGCGCGCGCGGCATCATCGGTTAATTCGATAACAGAAAGTCTCGATAATCGAGAAACCGATAGTTGGAGCTTTCGTTGGTCTGGTGAAAGCCAGCTAACGAAAGGGAATATCATGGCCACTGTCGGCGACAATTCGAAAACAGCCCTCGTGGGATCGCTCAACGGGGCGCTGGCGGATACGGTCGCGCTCTATTTCAAGACCAAGAACTTCCACTGGCACGTCGCGGGCCCGCGCTTTCGCGACCTGCACCTGCTGTTCGACGAACAGGCGGCGCAGCTGATCGGCACCGTCGATGCGATCGGCGAGCGCGTCCGCAAGAACGACGAGTTCACGCTGACCTCGATCGGCAGCGTGGGCAAGCAGACGCGCATCGCGGACCAGGACGACGTCACGCTGACCGCCGATGCGATGGTAGCGGAACTGCGCGACGACAACCGCAAGCTGCACGAGCGGCTGGGCGAAGTGAAGGAGGCTGCGGAAGAGGTTGGCGACAATGCGACCAGCGGGGTCGTCGACGACTGGATCGACCAGTGCGAGGAACGCATCTGGTTCCTCAACCAGGCTAGCAAGTGAACGCATAGCTATGCGCACTCAGCGCTCGGGCCGCCTTTCCCCTTGGGGTTGGGCGGCCCTGGTGTATCAGGGGGCATGGATAACCTTACGATCTTAGAGAACTGCAATGACGCCGCGATTGCCGATTGGCTGGCGGCACGGCTGAGCGAAGCGATGGGGCAGGATGGGGGGCCGGTGACGATCACCGTTCCAGGCGGATCGACTCCATTTCCGATCATCGAGGCGTTGCTCGAGCACGACATCGACTGGACCCGGCTGGTCGTGTGGCCTGGCGACGACCGCGTGGTTCCCGAGGATCATCCCGCCTCCAATACCGGGAAGCTGCGCGACCTGTTCGAGCCGGTGGGGGCGGAGGTCGTTACCCTCAGTGAAATGGAAGCTATTCCGCACTTCGCGCTGGCCTGGCTGGGCATGGGCGCCGACGGGCATATCGCTTCGCTGTTCCCCAACACCGATCCGCAGATCGACGACCCGCAACAGATCGTACGCCTGACGCCCGATCCCTTGCCGCCCGAAGCGCCGTTCGACCGGATCAGCTTGACCATTCCCGCACTGCTCTCGAGCGATGCGCTCGTTTTCGTCATCCGCGGCGCAGACAAGCGTGCGGTGTTCGATCGTGCCGTTGCGGGTAACAGCGATCTTCCGGTTGCGCGGCTGCTCGGCGCAACTACACAACCGGTGACATGCTTCGCCTGATCCCCAAGAGCCTGCACCGCCAGGCACTGAAGATCGCCCATCGCGGGCGTCACCATTGGCGGCGGCTGCGGGGCAAGACGGGCGATGGCGTCAGCGTGATCGGTCGAGACTTCGATGGCCAGATCTTGCTTGTGCGCCACAGCTACGGTCCTCCGGGATGGTATTTCCCCGGCGGCGGCGTCGGTCGCCGCGAGAGTCCCGAGGATGCGGCCAGACGCGAACTGTGCGAAGAAGCGGGTTGCGTGATCGAGGGACTGACGCTGGTCGGCGTGATCGAGGAAGAGCTGTCGGGCGCGCCTCACCGTGCGCATATCTTCGACGGGACGGTCAATTGCATGCCGCGGGCCGATGGCCGCGAGGTCGTCGAAGCCCGCTTCTTCCCGACGCATTCGCTACCCGAGCCGCTCAGTCCGCGGACGAGGGCGCGGCTCGAGCTGTGGAGGGCACGCAAGAGCTAAAGCAGAGAGAGCTGGGCGTCGGGGCGCGGCGCCTCGCGCGCGCCGCCTTCGAGCTTCGACAGCGTCAGCCCCATTAGCCGGATCGGCATCGGCAGCGGGAGCACCTCTTCGAGCAGCGCCCGGCCGATCGCGGCGAATTCCTGCTTGTCCGCGATCGGCCGGTCGACTGTTTTCGCGCGGCTGAAGATCTGGAAGTCGGTGTATTTCATTTTCAGTGTCACCGTGCGCCCCCTGGCCTCTGCGCGTTCGATATAGCCCCAGACGATGTCGATGATGTCCTCCATCGTCTCGCGCAACTCGCTGCCCGAGGACAGGTCGCGGCTGAAGGTCCGCTCGCCACCCACCGACTTGCGTATGCGGCTCGACCTGACCGGCCTCAGGTCGATTCCGCGCGCGGCGCGGTAGAGATAGTCGGCGAAGCTTCCGAAATGGGCGCGCAGCCAATCTATGTCCCTGGCCGCGAGGTCGCCTCCGGTCTCGATACCCAGCCGCGCCATCTTTTCCGCGCCCTTCGGGCCGACCCCGTGAAAGCGCCGGATCGGCAGCGCGGCGACGAATTGCGCACCTTCGCCCGGGCGGATGACGCACATCCCGTCGGGCTTGTTCTGATCGCTGGCGATCTTGGCTAGGAACTTGTTGTAGCTGACTCCGGCACTGGCGGTCAGCTGGGTCTTGGCGCGGATCTCCTGTCGGATCAGCTCGGCGATGCGCGTCGCGCTGCCGATGCCGAGCTTGTCTTCGGTGACATCGAGATAGGCTTCGTCGAGGCTCAGCGGTTCGACGAGGTCGGTGTGATGGCGGAAGATTGCGCGGATCTGCTGGCTGACCTCGCGGTAGACGTCGAAACGGCTCTTGCAGAAGACGAGGTCGGGGCACAGCCGCTT
>Ga0066644_10001814_pt1 | contig 11569 bp, 7 predicted proteins | sample CryGeyCG2114_020_FD_62735 | JGI IMG/M metagenome (GOLD analysis project Ga0066644, IMG submission 62735) | Groundwater microbial communities from aquifer - Crystal Geyser CG15_big_fil_post_rev_8/21/14_0.20 | ecosystem: Environmental > Aquatic > Deep subsurface > Groundwater | place: USA: Utah...
GTACATCTCGCCGGCTGCACTCGCACGATCCCTGGCCGAACACAATATTTTTGTCTGGGACGGTGACTACTATGCCATGGAGGTCATCGAGCGCCTGGGACTGGCGGAGACCGGTGGCATGTTGCGCGTGGGTCTCGCACATTACAACACGGAAGAGGAGGTCGACACGTTCCTGGACGTTGTGGAGCACGTATCGACAGGCGCACGCTGACCGGCCCTAAAGGCTGATCACACCTTCAATGGCGCTTGCCCTTCTGTAGAGCGCGATCACATGCTCGGCGCTCTCTACCTGGACACGTGAGGTAATGCTCTGATATGTGCCCTTCGACGAGGCGCGCACCGTTATTTCTTCGCCAGCAAAAACAGCCTGCAGGTCGGCCGATCGCTCCCTGGGAGCAATGAACTTGAACAGATATGTCGTGGGCCACTCATTCTGCTCGTCGAGCAACTCACGGAATCGCCCCCACCACGCCGCATTTCCCGTTGCCGGCTTCCTGGACATATTTTGGTTCAATTCTCTGTGATGGCTCGTATATTTACCAAGGTACACGACACGCACTCTTCCATGTTTCCACTTCCAGAATGGGCGCCCAATGTGCACCCGCTCATTGTGCACTTTCCCATCGGTATTCTGTTTACGGCCGCGATCTTTGACCTTGTCGGACTGGTATTCAGAAACCAGGACTTCCCGAGGCGTGCCGCGATGGTGCTTTATGTGCTGGGCGGTATCGCAGCCGCGACAGCCTACTTCACGGGGGAAGCAGCAGCCGATTCGGTCTTTCTCCCGACGGAGGCCAATGCGCTGCTCACCGAACATTCCGACCTTGGTCATTATGTGTTCTACTTCTTTGGTGGGTACGCCGTTATCCGGGCAGCTACGTTCTTTGCCGGTCTGGAGCGAACGTACATTGTGCGTGTTGGACTGGCCCTTCTGGGAGTTGCCGGCCTCGGGCTGCTGACATACACGGCCGACCATGGAGCTGAAATGGTATTCCGGTACGGCGTTGGCGTACAGGCCGTGAACACCAAACCCGTGGTCCCGGTGTCCCCTTCAGATTCAGTTGTTACCGGTCCTCGAACCATGGAAAACGGTGGATGGACCTGGAAACCGCGCCGGGCCGCCGCATGGAGAGCACACATGGCAATTGAGGGCGACCTGGCATCGTCCAGTCTCCGGGACGGTGGCACACAGGACGGCGTCCCGGCAGGCGACGTGCTGGGACTGACTCCCGGCAATGGGCCCGTGACCATTTGGTTCGAGCATGCCCTCGAAACAGCTCAAATCGATGCTGCGCTCAATCTGGATGATTTCAATGGCAGTGTCATGATTGTACACAACCTGGTCGATGCCCGGAATTATCATTTCACCGTGCTGACAGACGAAGAAATGCGGCAGGGCACGAGCAGTAACGGAGACTTCTACATCATGGATGCCAAACCCGTGCGCGCGGATGGATGGCACAGATATCGGGTCGTGTCCGATCAAACCCACTTCAGGGCCTACATGGACGAGCGGCTGGTCACCCATGGGCACGGCGAGGCACCACCGAGTGGTCATGTGGGTATCCGCCTGAGCGGCTCGGGTACCGTACTTCTTGACTACATACAGGTCGTGCCGGTCAGGTAGCATCTACCATGGGTGACTGACTCGATTCCTGTCAGCTTGGCAGGGAATGGTGTTTGGTATGAAGTTGGCACGTTCAGGATGTACTTGAAATACGTCCACCCACTGCCGTAATGGCGGGTAAGAACGACATGAACTTCCAGAAATTTACTGTCAAAGCCCAGGACCTGGTCCGGGAAGCCACAGAGCTTGCAGCCGCGAATAGTCACCAGGGCGTCGAACCTGGCCACCTGATGAAAGCCTTCCTGGCCGAGAAAAGAGGTATTGCCCAAGCCATTCTGAGCAGGTTGGGCACGCCCGTCGGCCTGATTGAAGCCCGAACGGACAAAGCCATCGAGTCCTACCCCGTGGTGACGGGGTCGAGCGTGTCTGGTCAGTTCATGGGGAACAGTACCAAGCTTGTTTTCGACAGGGCGCTGGCTGAAGCGGGTGTACTGGGCGATGATTTTGTGGCCTCCGAGCACCTGTTCATTGCGCTCTCCGAGTCCAAGGATGCTGTTGGCGAGGCACTTCGGGAGCAGGGAGTCACCAAGGAGGCCATTCTCGGTACACTCAAAGACATCCGGGGAAGCCAGAAGGTGACGGACCAGCATGCCGAGAGCCGCTACCAGTCGCTGGAGCGGTATACCCGCGACTTGAACGCACTTGCTGAAGCGGGCAAAATTGATCCGGTCATTGGGCGGGACGACGAAATCAGGCGTCTCCTGCAGATCCTCTCACGCCGGACAAAGAACAATCCCATTCTGATCGGAGAACCGGGTGTCGGAAAAACGGCCATTGCGGAGGGACTTGCCATCCGGATTGTCTCGGGCGATGTGCCCGACGGCCTCCAGAACCGGAGAGTTCTGGCTCTTGACATGGGTGCTCTCATCGCCGGTGCCAAGTACCGGGGAGAATTTGAAGACCGGCTCAAGGCCGTGGTCAAGGAAGTGGTTGACTCCAACGGCGAAATCCTGCTCTTCATAGATGAGATCCATACGCTCGTCGGGGCTGGTGCCGGCGAGGGTGCCATGGATGCGGCAAATATCCTCAAGCCGGCTCTGGCACGTGGGGAGTTGCGAGCTATCGGCGCCACGACGCTTGACGAATACAAGAAGTACCTGGAAAAGGACAAGGCCCTTGAAAGGCGATTCCAGGTCGTGGTGGTAGATGAACCGAGCATTGAAGATTCCATTTCGATCCTGCGCGGTATCAAGGAGCGGTATGAGGTGCACCATGGTGTACGCATTACGGACGGCGCGCTCGTGGCAGCTGCTGAACTGAGTCACCGATACATTTCCGACCGGTTCCTGCCCGACAAGGCGATTGACCTGGTCGACGAAGCAGCCTCACGACTTCGCATTGAGATTGACTCCATGCCCGAAGAACTCGACACCCTCGAGCGACAGATCAGGCAGCTCGAAATTGAGCGCGAAGGTGTCAAGCGGGAAAAGGACCAGACCAAAATGGATCAGATTGGCGAGCAGTTGGCCAACCTGGAAGAGCAGAAAACCGAGCTGAAGGCGCGTTGGAAAAAGGAGAAAGAGCTCATCGGTGCCATTCGTGAGGCCAATGAACACATGGATGAACTGCGCCTCGAAGCGGACCGGCTCGAGCGGGAGGGCAAGTACGGAGAGGTCGCAGAAATCCGATATGGCCGCATTCCCAAACTTGAGGAACTGATTGCCGACAACAAACAGGCCCTCAATACCGCACAGGAGCACGGCGCCCTGCTCAAGGAGGAGGTCAGTGCCGAGGATATTGCAGGTATCGTATCCCGCTGGACCGGTATACCCGTCTCCCGCATGTTGGAGAGCGAACGGGTAAAACTGCTGCGCATGGAAGAGGAGTTGTCCAAGCGTGTTGTCGGACAGAAAGAAGCGGTCGAAGCCGTTTCCAATGCCGTACGCCGGGGCCGAGCGGGGTTGCAGGAAGAAACGCGACCCATTGGCTCGTTCATCTTCCTGGGAACGACGGGAGTCGGAAAGACAGAACTTGCCAAAGCGCTGGCATCGTTCCTGTTCAATGATGACGACGCCATGGTACGCATTGACATGAGTGAATACCAGGAGCGGCATGCAGTCAGCCGGCTCGTCGGGGCACCGCCCGGATATGTAGGGTACGAGGAAGGTGGACAGTTGACAGAGGCCGTACGGCGGAAACCGTATTCGGTCGTGCTGCTCGATGAAATAGAAAAAGCACATCCGGAGGTCTTCAATATCCTGCTCCAGGTGCTCGACGATGGCCGCTTGACCGACAACAAGGGTCGCGTGGCGGACTTCAAGAACACGATCATCATCATGACATCGAACCTCGGCTCCGAGGTGATCCAGGGCAGGATACAGGAAGGACAGGGACTGACACCCGCCGAGGAGGAACGCTTGTTTGGCGAGTTGACAGACGTCCTCAAGCAACGTCTCCGGCCGGAATTCCTGAACCGGGTCGATGAAATCGTGATGTTCCACCCACTTGGCCACGATGAAATCAGACACATTGTGGATATCCAATTCGAGCATGTGCGCCGACTGGCAGCGCGCAGCAACGGACTGAAAGTCGAGCTCTCCGATGAGGCCCGGGATTACCTTGCCCGTGTCGGGTTCGACCCGGTCTTCGGTGCGCGTCCGCTCAAGCGTGTGATCCAACGCGAAATCACGAACAAGCTGGCCGAGGAAATTTTGTCGGGGTGGCTGGAGCCGGACGAAACCGTTCGGATTACCCTGGTCAACAACGGCCTCAGTTTCGAGACCGTGCCGACTCCAGCCGAGCCAGCGTAAGGCGTACATCGGCGGAGGCGTCGGCCATGTCGGCTGCCAGAAAGGCATCCAGGCTGTGCTCCAGTTCAATCTCGGCTTCGTCCAGACGCCCTGCTTCGATAAGAAGCCGGGCGTACTCATGGCGCGTCACGGCCAGATCCGTATCTGTATTGCCCCACGCCTCCGACATGATCTGTACGGCACGGCGGTAGGCTGTAAGTGCCCGCTCCGTCTCACCGCCCTCGGCCAGGACGGACGCCAGCTCGCCCTGGTAGATGGCCGCCCAGTCTTCGGCCCCCGCCTGACCGAATACATTGACGGCTTTTGTATACCACTGTGCGGCAACGTCCAGGCGACCTTTCTCCCGCTCAAGACGCCCGAGCCACATCTGGTCCATGGCGGTGAAAAAACTGATCTCGCCGTGAATGGCCAAATGCACATCCAAGGCACGTCTGAGGTGGCGCTCCGCCTCACTCACATGGCCCTGCGCAAGGAGAGCACGGCCCAGATAACTGAATGCACGGGCGGTATTATCGTGCTCCGCACCGTAGATATCCTGCCTTCTGTTAGCGGCATCCTGAAGCAGCTCCTTGGCCTCCTCGTAAAGCCCCAGGTCGTAGAGGACGCTTCCCAGGTTGTAGATGTTGTCGGCTACAAGCGGGTGACTGTCACCCAGCGTGGTTCTGGACATGGTCAGGGACTCTCTGTAATATCGTTCGGCGGCCGATAAATCGCCCATGCGGGCTGAATACGTTCCCAGGTTTGAGAGCGACTCGGCGATATCCTTGTGCTGACCATCGGGAAACAGGGCCCGCCTTTCGGCAAGTGATTCCTCCAGCAGGGCATATGCTGTTGAATCGGTGCCAAGTCGCATACGCGTAACGGCCAGGTCGTTGACCACCTGCGCCGCTTCGCGGCTTGGATAGCCCACAAGACGCCTGTACATAGCCAGCGACTCTTCGTACAGTGCAGCAGCCCGTTCCCAACTGCTGCGCGTGGACCCCTCGTCCAGAACGTAACCAAGACGATACAGCCCTTCAGCCAGATCCAGATGGTCTGTATCCGACCCGTAGCGCGCCCTCAACTCTCGGACATTTTCTTCCAGAAGGGCCCTGGCCCGGTCGGTATCTCCAATCTCGGTCAGGACCGCCCCGACCGTGTTACGAAGCGCGGCAGAAAGCTCGGAGGGGACGCCTTCACCCCGTTCCAACGATTGCGCTCCTTCACGGACCAACTCCCGAACCGTCATTTCCCGCCCCTGTAATCGATCGGGCGACGCCGAATTGAACAGGTCTATGATATACGCCGTCACTTCCTCCGCTTTCGATGCAGCCAGATCTGTCTGCGCCTTCTGATCGGCCATGCGTGTAGCATACTGGACCGAGAGTACGGTCGTGACGACGAGCAGGAGCACTATGACCGCACTGAAACTTACAGCGGCCCGGTTTCGACGCACGAACTTGCCTGTCCGGTATAGCGGCGAATCGGACTGCGCCTTGACCGGACGACCCCTCCGAAAGTTATCAATGTCCTGCAGGAGTTCACTCGCCGACTCGTACCGGCGATCCTGTTCTTTCCGGAGCGCCATGAGCACTATCCGGTCCAGGTCACCCGAAAGCTGCCTGCGAAGTCTGTCCAGGGACGTTGCGCGAAGCCGCGACGCGGACTCTGTGCCAGAACGTGTCACCATGGTCGATGGCCGCTCCGGCTCCTTCTCGAGCACCACCTTTTCGATTTCCTTGCGGGCGGTCGTCTGGAAAGTGAACGGTTTGTGCCCCGTGAGCAATTCGTAGAGCAGCACGCCCAACTGGTAGACATCACTGCTCGTCGTAATGCTCCCACCGCGCAGTTGTTCGGGAGATGCGTACTCGGGCGTCATGACCCGGTCCTCCATACGCGTCATGGGCATGGTATATCCGGCCAGATCCGGATTCAGGAATTTGGCAATCCCGAAATCCAACAGCTTCACCTCTCCCTGCGCCGTAACCAGGATGTTCGACGGCTTCAGGTCCCTGTGCACAATCAGGTTCTGGTGTGCATAGTGTACGGCCGAGCAGACTTTGCCAAAAATTTCGAGCCGCTCTTCAAGTGTAAGTCGCTGCTCGTCGCAGTACGTGTCAATGCGCTCACCATCGACGAATTCCATCACGAAATAGGACAACCCGTCATCGGTAGCCCCACCGTCGAGCAAGCGGGCAATGTGTGGATGCGTGAGCGAGGCCAGGATCTGGCGCTCCATCCGGAAACGTTTCAGGATCTCGTCCGAGTCCATGCCCCGCTTGATGACTTTCACTGCCACGTAGCGCCGGAAGGCCTCGTCATCCCGTACGGCCAGATAGACCTGGCCCATACCTCCGCGCCCCAGCGGACGGATGAGCCTGTACGGCCCGACCGTCCGCGGCATGTCCTCTTCGTCGATCTCCTTCACCATCGACTGCAACACCTTGTGCAGGTGCTCGGGGGAATCGGACTCCAGGAAATCACTGGAATCGGAAGCGGCGTGCAACAGGCGCAAAACGTCGGCCAGGAGTTCAGCGTCATCGGCACATTTTTCGGCCACCCAGGCCTCCCGCTCCTCGGCGGGCCGTTCCATGGCCTCGTCAAAAACAGCCTCCACCTTCTGCCAGCGCGCTTTGTCCATGATCAGATTTCGTTTTCCATGAACATCATGTAGAGCAGTGACTTGGCCTTGATCCAGTCCCTGTTCACCGTCCGCTCGGCTACATCAAGTACCTCGGCTGTCTCCTTGACCGACATGTTCGCAAAGTAGCGGCACTCCACAATGCGGGCGAATCGTGGATTGAGTTCTTCCAGTCGATTGAGTGCATGGTCCAGATCCAGAATGTCGACAGACGGTACGTTTTCGCCGGCAATCCTGGACGCATCGATCTGTGTAGAGCCATGCCGGGCTTCGGGGCCTCCTCGTTTCTGAGCCTTCCATTTGCGCGCATAGTCCACGAGGATCTGTCGCATGGCTCGCGATGTCACGGCAAAAAAGTGCGCTCTGTTCTCCCAGTCGGTCTCTTCCCGATCGAACAGCTTCAGATAGGCTTCATGAACCAGCCCTGTCGGATTCATGGTTTCCCCGGGATTGCGACGGAAAAGCTCCCGGCTGGCAATTTCCTTCAGTTGATCGTAGACAAGCTTGAAAAGCTCATCCACGGCTCCCTCATCGCCGTTTTTGTGGGCTACCAGAAGTTGTGTTACGACTCCTTCCTTGAACATGCGCAGGCGTGGTGTTTCAGACAAAGGGTACGCATTGGCAGTCAAAAACGGAACATCCCGCCGTGATTGACGAAGGACTCTAATTTACAATAACGGATTATTATTATGATGGATGCGTCGCATGGCGCTATTATTGAACGCTTTACACGTGTTGACAACTTCATTTGCAAAACGGTTATCCCGTACCTTAATTGCACGTTGGTTCCGCAAATCCTGCACGTGAATGTATCTCAGTAAGCTCGAACTGCACGGCTTCAAGAGTTTTGCCGATCGCACGGTGGTTGATTTCGCCCCCGGCGTAACCTGTGTCGTGGGCCCGAACGGATGCGGCAAATCGAATATTGTCGACGCCGTGCGTTGGGTCATCGGAGAGCAACGCGCTCGGATACTGCGCAGTGATAAAATGGACAACGTGATCTTCAACGGGACATCCAAGCGACGCGCGCTTGGTATGTCCGAAGTCATGCTGACCATTGAAAATACGCGGGGCATCCTTCCAATAGAATATTCGGAAGTTACCATAGGTCGTCGACTCTTCCGGAGCGGCGAGTCCGAGTACCTGCTCAATGGCGTGCAGTGCCGCCTGAAGGACATCACGGATCTGTTCATGGATACGGGCATGGGCGCCGGTGCCTACTCTGTGATCGAACTGAAAATGATCGAAGAATTACTCTCGGAAAATGCCCAGGACCGGCGCCATCTGTTTGAGGAAGCGGCAGGTATAACCAAGTACAAAGTCCGCCGTGGCCAGACGCTGCGCAAACTGAAAACAACACAGGTTGACCTTGATCGCGTGAGGGACCTGACCGACGAGCTCAACAAACGTGTAAAAAGTCTCGAACGCCAGGCCCGGAAGACGGCGCGGTACAAGGAATACGAAAGCGAGCTTCGGAACCTGGAAATTTCCCTCGCTACGCTCGAACATTTCTCGCTTGCCCAGGGAATTTCAGCATCATCCAAAGCCAGGGCAGCTGCCGAGCAGGATGCTGATGTCACGGGTGGCCGCGTAAGTGCGGAAGAAGCCGCCCATGAAGCATTACAGAAGGAATATGTAGACCGCGAAAAGCGGGTTTCCGAGGGTCAGACGAAGCTCAGTCGGCATATTGACCGGTTGCGGGCTGCGGAGTCGGATTTGAGGGTGGGTACCGAGCGCCTTGCGGTCATTGCCCGCGACCTGACCCGACTTGCAGAAGAAGAAAAAACGAACGCCACGCGCCGCGACCTGCTTCTGCGCGTTCTGGAGCGCAGCCGTCTGGACCTGGAGAGTGCCCAACCGGCGGCCACGACAGCCGAAGCTGCCCTTACCGATGCGCGGCGCATCCGGGACGAGGCCCAGAACACGCAGCAGAAACATCAGACCAAATTGCAGGGCCTCCGGCAGGAAGAGCGCAATGCCATGGCGGAGCGCGCGGCGCGCGAACGTCACGTGGACCGGCTTTCCACGCGCATTGAAGTGATTGAGTCCGAGATGGAAGAACGGCGCGCCGCGCGCGAGTCGCTCGGTGCGGGCACGGACGACATTCAGGATCGCCTCCAGGTGGCGCGTGCCGAAGCCAACGCTGCACGTAATGCGCTGCTGGCGGCACAGAAGGAAGTGGACCACCGCCTGGCTGCCAGGACAGATGCCGAACATCAGCTGCACAAGGCCCGGGAAGCGTCCCGGGACGCCGAGCGGGCATTCGACGCAGCAACGGCAGAAGCAGGGCTGCTCCGTGGACTGGTCGAGAGTTTCGACGACCTGGGTGAGAGCGTCCGATTCCTGGCACACGAAACGGATTGGACCAATAGCGATCTCGTCACCGTCGCTGACGTCATGGGATGCGATAATGAATGGAAAACGGCCGTCGACACCGCACTTGGAGAGTTCGCGGGGTGTATTGTTGTCGCAAGTGAACGGGAGCTCGACGCGGCCGTGTCCAAGCTGCGCCGCGAAGGAAAGGGTCAGGCCAGCTTCATCGTGCTAGAGCGTCTGGACAACCTCCCCGTGGAAAACCCCGGGCCGGATCGGCGTTCCGCACCCGAAGGGACCGGGGCAACGCCGCTTGTTGATCTCGTACGCGTCAGTGAGAACCGGTATGAAGTACTTGCCCGTGCCCTCTTTCACCAGACATGGGCCGTCGACAGTATTGACGGTATCCATGCCCGGGAAGGTACGCGGGTCGTGGCCCGGACGGGCGAGTGGACCGGCAGTGCAGGAATTGTTCATGCCGGCAGCCAGCGTGAACAGGCTACTGTGGCGTCATCGCGGGTAGGCCGCCGGGAACAGCTTGCCCGTCTTGAGAAGGAAGTGGCGCGGCTTGAAGCAGCCGCCGATAAAGCGCGGAAACGGGTACAGGAAATTGAGGCGGATCTCCAGTCTATCGATGTTGGCGCCGCCCGGCGGTCGCTTGAAGCCGCCCGTGCCGAGCATGCCGCGGCCGACAAGGCCCTGTCCCGCGCCGAGTATGAAACCGAGACCGCCGGGCGGCGCCGCGATGAGATCAATGAGCGCCTGGCTACGCTCGAGAAGCAGCGTGACGCCACGATCACGGAAAAAGCAGGGGTGGCTGAATCCCTCACGCAGGTCAGTGTGCAGGTCGCTCACCTGCAGAAACGCCGTGCCGACGCCGAGGCGTCGTTCGCTGAAATAGAAGAAGCCAGCCGTGAGGCATTCGACTTCTTCAATGAGGCCAATATTACCGCTGTTCAGACCCGAAACAGACTCGACAATCTGAAACGCGATCTCAAGCGGAATGAGGATGACCTCAATGAACTGGCGCAGCGTGAGAAGGAGAGGGCAGAGGCCATCGTGAAGCTGACACAGCAGCAGGCCGAAACGCAGGAGCGGTGTCGGGAACTTGAGAAGGACCTCGAGAAACTGCTTGCTGCGCGTAGCGCCATGGAGACAGAAGTTTCCGCCGCAAAGGATGCGCTCATGGAATCCCGTGTCAAGATTTCAGATGTCGAAGCGACACTCCGTGGTCTGCGTCGTGATCGTGAGGCGGCCCTGAAGGTTGTTTCGAGTCATGAAGTCCGGCTGGCCGAACTTCACACGCGGCGGGAAGACCTGTGCCGCACGGTACTGGAAGATTTCAACCTGGATCTCGAAGACGAGGACTCCTGGGAGCACGAGGTACCGGACGACTTCGACCGGACGGCGGCGAGGGAGCGCGTGCAGGAGCTCAAGGCTGAAATCCGCAGTATGGGCCCTGTGAATGCGCTGGCCCTGGAATCATTCGAAGAGGAAAAAGAACGCCTCACGTTCCTCACCGGGCAGTTGGAAGACCTTGAAGGTGCCGAAGAAACACTCCTCAAGACGATTGGCGAAATCAACACCACTGCCAGCGAACGCTTCAATGCCACATTCGGCGCCGTCCAGGAGAATTTCCGTCGCCTCTTTGCAGACCTGTTCGGCGAGGGGGCGTCGGCCGACGTCGTGCTCGCCGACCCGAACGACCCGCTCGAATCGGAAATAGAGATCTTTGCCAAACCGCGCGGCAAGAAGCCGAGCGTACTGGCCCAACTTTCGGGCGGCGAGAAAACCCTTACCGCCATTGCCCTCCTGTTCTCGATTTACCTCGTAAAACCAAGCCCGTTCTGCATCCTGGACGAGGTCGACGCGCCGCTCGACGATACCAACGTAGGCCGCTTCATGCAGCTCATCCGCACGTTCTCAGACTCCACACAGTTCATACTGGTGACCCACAACAAGCGCACCATGGAAGCCGCCGACCGCATGTACGGGATTACCATGCGCGAACAGGGCGTTTCCCGCCTCGTGGGCGTCACATTCGAGGACGGCCTGGACATGGTGGCCTGAAAGGCTGCTGAACACTATTCGTAGTCGTGCTCGAAGTACTCTGATACCCGCATGTCGTTGCATGGCAATGGATTAAACATATTCACATAACAGAACGCACAATTATTGTGAAAAATATGGCCATTTGCCACGCGCAAGGTCATGAGAGCAGATCTACTCAAACAGGGTCATCTGCTCTCCCTGTGGCAA
>Ga0066644_10001817_pt1 | contig 11561 bp, 14 predicted proteins | sample CryGeyCG2114_020_FD_62735 | JGI IMG/M metagenome (GOLD analysis project Ga0066644, IMG submission 62735) | Groundwater microbial communities from aquifer - Crystal Geyser CG15_big_fil_post_rev_8/21/14_0.20 | ecosystem: Environmental > Aquatic > Deep subsurface > Groundwater | place: USA: Utah...
AAAAAACTTTTTGCCGCAATGAGCTTTGTTACAATTTTTGCTTTAGCCGGGTGTGAGACAAAAGTAAATTACGAGGATCAATTAAAAACATTTCATAAATATGAAGAACTCTGGAATCAAAGTCAAGGCGGCGAAAAAATATTGGACGAAAAAGATAAAAAAATGATTGATATTTATAATAACTGGGCTAATTTGCAAAGCAGGGTGCCCGTTGAATTTGCTCAATCTAGGGCTGGAGAACGTGTTTTTAGCGTAGAATCAGTTTTTGGCATTAACAAAGAAATTGAAGAAATATCTGATGAATTAGCAAAAAACAGCGCCACGGGCGAGGCCTTGTTGCAAAACCTTAATCAGTGGCTGAATAAACATATAAAGTACATCGGAAGCGCTGGTGCGAAGAAGAATATCGGCGTGCTTACCGCACAAGAAGTGTGGAATTATGCGCAGGGGGATTGTAATGAACAATCATTTCTTGTCATTGGCATTTTAGATCATATTTTAAAAAGTCCGGAGCTACAAATCTTTGACAATAAATTTAAAATATCTGATGTAATGATGGCCGATATGCCTAGTCACGCAGCAGTATCTTTGAAATTAGATTGTGAGCCAATGATATTTGACGTGACTAAATATCAATTGACAGGTACTCCGGCATTAAATAATGAGTATGCCTATGTAGATGAAAGCAAAAAGTATTTTAGAGAGAGTGGGAACGGAAATTTTACGTGGAGAAAAATGTCAAAAAATGATTATCTGTCAATTATTAAATTTCATGAAAAATTGATTCAAAAAATGGATACGCAAACTGATTTTGATACATACATAAAAAACAATATGTACGAACAAGCCTATTGGTACGCGGTTAAGAAGGCGACTTATGGCGCCAAAGCCGAAGATTATATGATTTTGGGGTTGGCTTGTACATATTGTTCTAGAACGTCAATGACAGAAGTCAATACCCTAACACCAAATTATTTGGGCGCTGAAATAAATTTTAATAAAGCTAAAGAATTAATGCGGGGTAAAGTTGAAAAACAAAAAAATTCATATCAAAATTGCGAAGTGCCTGAAAATAAACGCGCGTTACTGCGACCATTGGGTGATATTTATTTTAAGAATATACGGCTCAATGTTGAACTGGCCAAAGTTTTATATAATTTGGGCAAATATGATAAGGCATTAAAAGTTATTTCAGAGGCGGAAGAATGGTTTAAAAAAGCAGATGAGTGTTATAAAACAGTCTACAAAAATTACCCACTAGAATATAAAAACGAACAAACACGATATCAAAATCTGAATTTAGAATATTTAAAAGGATGTGTGTTTTATCAACTCGGCGTTAGTACAAAAAATATTGATAGACAAGATAAATTATTATCAGCGGCACATAATTTAATTTTAGAGAGAGGAGATAATAATATCGTGCCAAAATAATTATTTATTTTTTAATTTAAAGAGTAAAATATCAATATTTTAGATTTTTTGTTAGCCAGGGCAGAATAAAACAAAAAAATTTAACAAAAATTAATTTATAAATAATATGTCAAAAACAATTTCAATTGAAACAACAAAAAAATAAGCGAAGAGGTGCGTCTGAACGGCTGGGTGCATGCCAGGCGCAATATGGGTAAAATCGTATTTTTGGATTTGTGCGATCGCTGGGGGATTGTCCAGATTATTTGCGTGCCGAGCGAACTTGATAAAGAGTCACAGGCCATGCTAAAAGATATTTGGCCGGAGTTTTGGGGGAAAATAGAAAAAAAACTTGGCAATAATAATGATTTTAAAAATTATGTGCCACCGCATAAAAATTTAGGAGTGATGTTTCTAAAGACTTATCATCAAGAATTACAAAAATAATTAAAATATTATCTATGGACAAGATACCGTCACTATTTGCAAAATTCAACCTCTCTACTGACGCACAGAACGAGTTGTTCAAAGTGTTAAAGTTATTACCGCTAGCCGAATTGAATGAATTGTGTGATTTCTTAAAAATCCATCCCGAATGGATCATTAAACTCTATGACAATTACCAGTCAAAAAAACAGGCGGCGGATAAAGCAGACCCGAAGCTGTGGCAGAAGATATTGGAGCAGGAAGAGAAAATGATTAAAGAAATGGAATAAATTTATTTGCGCCGCATTCCGGTTTTGGTTTCGGCCTGGAACGCATTGTCGCCTGGGTGTGCGGACTTGCTCACGTTCGTGAAACAATTCCGTTTCCGAGGATGATAAATCGTTTAACACCTTAATAAATTATTTCTATTAATTACTTTTTAATTTGTGTTATTTGCTTTCTGTAAAGGGGCCAATCTACAAATTAAATCTTTTTACGCTTATGAATCCAGAAGAAACTATTCCAAAAAATTTAGAAATGGGAGAGGAGGATAGCAGAGAACAAGAAGAAAAAATTATTTTTAGCGAACAAGAGATTGTTGAATTATTTAGAGAATATGCAAGATCCAGTAATAGAGAAATGGCGAATAAAGAGGAGGAAAAAATAATTAAATCAGATTTAGCGTATGAAAAGATGGAACCTAAGGAACAAAAAAAAGTATGGCAATATGTTTTAGATTTTTTTTATTATGTTGAAAACCAACATTTTAAGGAAAGAAAAAAAGAGGAGCAACAATTGTTGGATATTTATAGAAGGAAAGATAGAGCAGATTATCTAAAGCGTGTTTTATCTGGAGAAGGCTTTGATGTTTCTAAAGTAGATGATGCAGTTTTATCTAAAGTTTGGATGTGGCAATTAAATGAAATGTATAGCAGGAAGTTTGAAAATGATTATAGAGGGGAAGAAGGTTTTCCACCGGCACATAATGAGCCAATTTGTTTGAGGGATATTTTAGACGATCCGAAGTTTGGTAAAAATCCTCCGTATAACGTAGAATGGGTTGCGGATAAATTAATAAAATCTACTGGGGGTGATAATTTTAAAGCGTCAATCATTAAGAATTATGGATATGAATATAACAGTAAATATTCTGAATCAGGACACGAAAAAGAATTTTTTGTCAGCAAATTGCAGGATTTATATCAGAATGTTTTACAAGGAAAGGAGGATGAATTAAAAGCGATGAAGAAATTAGATCGAATTATTTCAGATATTAAGTACGGTGTTCAGCGCCAGATAGAGTCTGATTCCAGTATTTCTGACTTAAATAGAAAAGAAAAATTATTTAAGTCCGATCTTGTTTGGAAGAAACTTACCAAAATTTATTCAGATTGGTTATTTTCTGCTATACAACGGAGACGGCTTAAAGTAAGTGGAGTCAGTGATGAAAAAATTACCAACTATCAGCTAGTACAAACCCGGGGTTACGATAATGGGGATTTAATTTTACAAGGCATTCCTCCCGAAGAGATTATAATGGCGAAACCTGGAAAATATGTCATACAGTATGGTTTTAGGAGAGACGAATTTAAATTATATCCTTGGGGGTGGCGCGAGGATGTATTTTCCGACCATATAATAGATATTTAAATTTATATTTTTTGGCAACAGGGATAAAAAATGGTTTTATCAAATAAACAACAATAAAGGTCGATTTAATCAGCATTATTATAATATTATTTTAAATAAAATATTATTTTAAATAAAATATGGAAAAAACAAATGAACAATTTTCAGAACTAAATAAATCTTTCATTTACAAACAAATCAAAAAGAAACAAATGGAGAAGCAGGAGAGGCTTGAAGTGACTAAATTACCTGAAAATAATCCAATAGCAAAAATCTATAATAAATTACAAATGAGCGTTAAATAATAAATTAGTATAGTACTATTTTTAAAAAAACATGAATCGTATTGAGGCACTAAATATTCCAGAAAAAAACACAGAAACATTCTTAGATTTTAATCAAAAATCCAAAACTGAAATTCAAAAATTATGCAGCCGTTTTTATAATTCAAAGATTAATCAATCCCAAATAGAAGAATTTCTGCAGATAACTGATAAAGAGGTACAAAAGATTTTAACTTTTGCTATGGACGCATTTAAAGAAAAAAAACGGAAAGATGGTCAATATCTCGTCACGCATTCTTTGCGGTTAGTCAAGGACGCTAAATATTTAAATATTTCTGATGAAGAAATAGTTAAACTCGTGCTATTACATGATATTGTTGAAGATACTGAATTTTCATTGGAAGATATTCGTAAGAAATTTGGCGACAAAATGGCAAATTTATCTGAATTCATGATTGAGAAGCGAATTTCGGATAATAGGGACTTAAGCTTAATTACATTCGTAGAACAATTAAAAAGAGGCGGAAAGAAGGTCGCTATAGCTGAAATTTTAGATCGTATAGATGATATAACCGACCTTGATTATTTGACGAAGGATATAAAAAATATGGCTGAAGAAAACAAAAATGAAATATATAAAAAATTAGCAAAAAAGTTTGCAAAATGCAAGTATGCAATAGAATCAGTGACAGAAAATTTTGAAAAAGATGATGATGTATTATTAAAGAAAACTTTTAAAAAATTATTTTTTTACCAGATTAATGAATGTAATATCCCAATGGATTTAATCCAAGAATATTCTAAAAACTATAAGAGAAGATGATTATGCGACTTTGTTTAAACGTATTCAGGAGCAAAAATTGCCGCGCGAGGCATTTAAATGGTATCTTGATCTTCGCAAATTCGGCAGTGTGCCGCATTCCGGTTTTGGTTTCGGCCTGGAACGCATCGTGGCCTGGGTGTGCGGCTTAAAACATGTGCGCGAGACAATTCCGTTTCCGAGGATGCCTGCCCCGCACCCTTGTGGTGCGGGGATAAATCGGATTACGTCATAATTTTGACAAAATTAACCAATATGTTATCCTGTACATATGTGTACAGGATAAATAATAACCAATTTAGTATGCCGCGAAAAGAAAGAGCGGACAAAATAGCAATTTTAGCAAGGCAAAAAGAAATTATTTTTCATACCCAGGACCTCATGGTTTTATGGGTAATTTATAATAAAAATACTCTTTACACTGCTGTTAAACGTTTAATACAAAGAGGGAGTATTTATAGGATTCAGAAAGGCATGTATTCCGTTTTACCGGTTAAGGAGATTGATCCTTGGCTGTTGGGCATTAAAGCTATGCATGGATTTTGCTATGTCAGTACAGAAAGTATTTTGTCAAAAACAGGAGTTGTTAATCAGTTAAGCCTGCCAGTGACGCTCGTTGGCGAGAAATCATTAAAATTTAAAGTCGTTGGGCATGATTTTATTTGCCGCAAATTGAATGACAAATTTTTGCATCACACCGCTGGTATAATTGAAATGAACGGCATTAGGCAGGCAAGTTTGGAGCGGGCGGTTGCTGATATGCTTTACTTTAATTCTAAATTTCATTTTGATAACAAGAAATTGATTAACTTTAGAAAAGTTAATGAGTTAAGGAAAAAAATTTATGATTTTGCCTAAACGAGAAGACACCATCCATCGAGCTTGGCTTTTCAGGTTGCTTTCCGCACTCGCGGACAACAATTTTGTGGTAGCCAAAATGGCTTTTAAGGGCGGCAGTTGCGCCGCCATGCGCGGTTGGCTGAATCGTTTTTCTATTGATCTGGACTTTGATTTCATTGGTCGCAAAAACGAAGTAATAAAAATGAGACAAGAAATTGAAAAGATTGCTAATGATTTAGGGCTTGTGATCAAAGACAAAAGCCAGCGCGGCGTGCAATATTTTTTGAAGTATGAAACGCGCGGCAGCAGTCGCAATACCATTAAATTAGACGCGCTTTTGCCGCCGCCGAAAAGCAATCAATATGAGCCAGTAAAATTAGGTGAAATAGACAGGGTGATTTTATGCCAAACAAAAGAAACAATGGTGGCTAATAAATTAGTGACACCATTGGATCGGTTTGCAAAAACCGGTTCAATTGCCGGCCGGGATATTTATGACATTCATTGGTTTTTGATGAATGGATTTTCCTATGAGTCGGCAGTGATTAAAGAGCGCCAGAAATTGAGTCTTGAGAAATTTTTTAGCAAGCTGATTGATTTTATAGAAAAGGAAATAAAACAAAAATACATTGACGAAGATTTGAATTTTCTTTTGCCACTTGATGAATTTAAGCGGGTAAGAAAAATTTTAAAGGCGGAAACATTGAGATTGCTTAAGGATGAATTAATAAGGATAAAATAAGTAAAATAAAAAAAGTCGGGGAAACCGTTAAATTAAACGGCTGGGTAAATAACCGGCGCAATATGGGCAAGATTGCGTTTATTGGGCATTCAAAATTTGACAAGTATAAAAGTATCTGATATTATTATACTTAATAGATATAAAATTATTATATATTAACTTTATGCTTTATCCAAGGGATGTTTTATACAAAGCCAAAACGCGGTTAAAAGACGATAAATTTATCATTCTCACGGGCGCCAGGCAAACCGGCAAGACCTCTATTTTAATCATGCTTAGAAACTATTTGGAAGAAAAAGGGGAAAGCAGTATATATTTTAATTTGGAAAACCCGGATTACCGCGAGTTTTTGAACAAACATCCTTATAATATTTTTGAATTGATGCCCAAATCCAAAGTAAGACAATATGTTATTATTGATGAAATCCAGTATTTAGATGATCCGACTAACTTTTTAAAGTTGCTTTATGATGAAAAAAGAGACAAAGTAAAAATAATTGCTTCGGGCTCCTCATCTTTTTATATTGATAAAAAATTCAAGGACAGTTTAGTGGGCAGAAAGACCCTTTTGGAAGTGTATCCTCTGAATTTTAATGAGTTTTTAATTTTTAAAGAACAGGCGGACTTAATGAAACAGAAAGATAAAAAACTGTCAGTTTATTATGCGAGTAAATTAAAAGAATGGTGGTCTGAATATTTGATTTTCGGCGGCTACCCGGAAGTGGTTTTAGCTGAAAATGAAGAGGCCAAGAAAATCATTCTGGAAGACATCGGCACTTCATACATCAAAAAAGATATTGGCGATGCCGGCATCAGAAATGATGAAAAATACTTTGCCTTGCTTAAAATTTTGAGTGATCAAACCGGAGAACTTATTAATTCGCAAGAACTGGCGAATACTTTAAATATCGCGCATAAAACAGTGGAAGAATATTTATATGTAATGAAAAAGTCATACCATCTGGCTTTGATACGCCCGTTTTATCGCAATGCCAGAAAGGAATTAACTAAAATGCCCAAAGCATATTTTTATGATTTGGGTTTCCGGAATTTATTATTAAATGATTTTACTTTAATAAACAAGAGAAAAGACAAAGGGGCTTATTTGGAAAATATTGTTTTCAAAGAATTTTTAAATAAAACTCAAGATATTAATGGTATAAATTTCTGGCGCACGCAGAATAAGAAAGAGATAGATTTTGTGATTGGCGACAGAGAGGCTTATGAAGTTAAATTTGAAACCAGCAAAATTAAGGCGACAAAGTACTCTCAATTTACAAAAGTTTATCCGGAAATAAAATTTAGATTTTTAAACTATGATGATATTTTGGGTAAATTTTATGAGTGGAAGTAAATATTCAGCCAACGGAAATTTTAAACTTATGCCACTTGAAAAATTTTTAACAAAATAATTAATAAAAAATATGAACCAAACAAAACAACAACCGAGCCATCCCGAGCAGTCGGGAGAAATTCAACCTGAACCGTCTCAAAAACCTAAAATGATTTTATGGATTATTTTAGCCGCGCTCGCAGCCATTATATTTATCGGCTGGGTGGTTTGGACTTACCAAAAAACAATTCAACAGGATAGAGAATTATATTCATCTCCTGTTATTATTCGTCAAACTGGTCAGATGAATGAAAGTACTACCGCCTTCAGGTTTTTGGATGATAGATTTAATACCTTTACTGAAAATTTTAAGAGATATATCAAAGATAATGAAGATTTGAATTTTTTAGAGGAGGGCTTAGAAGAAGACGTGATTACATTTTTATATGATAATAAGTATATTAAAGGATTTAGAGTAAAATACAAGAATGAATTTCTTTTTAATAACTTCTTGGAAAATAGTGGTTTCAAAGATATTGGAGCTGCGGATGGCATTGGTGGCGGATATATTGAATATAAAACAAATTTTACAGATGTAGAGGAGGGTGGCCAAATTTTGTGTTTTGATAATTATGGTTATTATTGTACTTCTTGTGCAGATTCAGATAGACCTGTTTGTTGTAATGCATTTGATGTTACACGTGTTTTTGTGTGTGGTAGAGTAAAAGATATGTTTAAGGATGATTATCACACCAGCTTTAACCCCAATACGGTTAAGGTAGGAGATATAGTAAGTCTTATGGAGGTTGTCTCTATTAATCCATATCGTGATGATAGGATGGATCTTTGGCCGGATCAAAATATGGTAATTCAATTTTCTGGACCGATTTGGCTTATTGGAGAATACAATATAGCTGATGGCGATTCTTTTTATCCGGCGGGTACTGTTTACTTCACAGTTACAGATAGTCAACATGATAATAAAATACCACATGCGGAAGGTACGAATTCAACCACATTTATTTTTAGCAACCAAGATTTTGCTAAAGAGAAGTTTAACAAAGATCAAACTAACGGCCATGCGACCATAGTTATTGATAATTTAATTTATAAGATATATCCTTCAATGGTAACCAATGAGGCAGAGTTAATCCAAATAGAAAAGATTAATTGATTAAAATTTTAGATTAATGATTTTTAATCTAAAATCTAAGATAGCAATTAACATAAACCACATGAACAGAACACTTTCAACAGAAACAATTAAAAAAGTCGGGGAAACCGTTAAACTAAACGGTTGGGTAAATAACCGGCGCAATATGGGCAAGATTGCGTTTTTGGATTTGCGCGACCGTTGGGGAATAGTGCAGGTGGTCTGCGTGCCGAATGAACTTGATGAGAAATCACAGGCAGCGTTGAAAGACATTCGGTCGGAATTTGTTTTGGAAATTGAAGGCATGGTGCAGGCGCGCGGAGAAAAGCAGGTAAATAAAGATTTGTTGACAGGCGGGGTGGAAGTGCTGGCCAAGAAAATTGCGATTTTAGCCAAATCAGAAACCCCGCCATTTGAAGTCGCGAATGAAGAACGGCAGGCGAATGAGGAGTTGCGCTTAAAATATCGTTATTTGGATTTGCGCCATGAACGGATGAAAAAAAATATTATTTTACGCGATAAAATTATCCGCGGTATCCGTGATTATCTGCATAATGAGCAGTTTATAGAAGTTGAAACGCCGTTTTTATCTAAATCTACGCCCGAAGGCGCGCGTGATTTCTTGGTGCCATCAAGAAATTATCCGGGCAAATTTTTTGCTCTGCCGCAATCGCCGCAACAATACAAACAAATGCTGATGATTGCCGGTATGGAAAAATATTTCCAAATTGTCAGATGTTTTCGTGATGAAGACCAGCGCGGCGACCGTCAGGCAGAATTTACCCAATTGGATATGGAAATGAGTTTTATCAAAGAGGAAGAAGATATTTTAAGTATTACGGAGAAAATGGTTAAACAAGTGATCAAAAAAATTGGTGGTGATTATCAGATGACTTTTAATAAATTTCCGCAAATAAAATATGATGAGGCAATGGCAAAATATAATTCTGATAAGCCGGATTTGCGGAAAAACAAAGATAATAAAAATGAATTAGCCTTTGTTTGGGTGGTTGATTTTCCCATGTTTGAGTATAAAGAAGGAGATAAACGTTGGGGCGCAGGGCATCACCCGTTTACCGCGATTAAAGATAAGGACTTGAGTAAATTGGAAGATAAATCAAAGATGGCTGAAATTAAAGCCAAACAATATGATTTGGTTTTGAATGGCAATGAAGTGGCCGGCGGTTCAATTCGCACGACTGACCCGGAAATTTTGAAAAAAGTTTTTAAGGCGCTAAATCATACGGAGAAAGAAATTCAGGCGCAGTTCGGGCACTTATTGGAGGCATTTAAATATGGCGTGCCGCCGCATGGCGGCATTGCTTTTGGTTTAGATAGATTAATAGCGATTTTGGCTGGCGAAGAGTCCATCCGCGAAGTCATGGCTTTTCCAAAAACTTCTGACAACCGCGATCCGTTAATGGACAGTCCGAGCGAAGTCAGCCAGCAACAGCTGGAGGAACTGGGGATTCACTTCGTCAAATAATTTATTAATTGACCTTACGCAAATTTTCTTATTGTCATTGCGAGGAGAAGCGAAGCGACGATGTCGCAATCTCGTAGTTAATGCTATTTTTGTTGCTCGCGATGACAGTATTATTATTAGATTAGCAAAGATAATCAGAGAATATGAATTTCCGCAAGATAAATACCGCAATGTCCCATCTCCCCAAGAAAAGTATGGAAACAAAAAGGCATTATGGGAGAGTTTGGATTTGAAAAATAACTAATAAAGAATCGCTAATTATAGTCAGTGGTTGGTGATGCCGTGCCTAGTTTTAATTAAATTAAATGTATGGTTGAGCTGAAATTAGCAGCTAAAAAATATTATTGGACTAAGCACGCGCTGGAAAAAATCCGTTATTATAATTTGCCGCAATCCAGAGTCAAAAGAGTTTTTCGGCATCCGCAAAGAGTGGAAACCGGCGTGGCGGAAAACACTCTGGCGGCTATGCAGGCGGCCGGCAGCCGGGGTCATCCGTACGAGATTTGGATAATGTATCAAATTAAAAAAGAGGTAGTGAAAATAATTTCAGCTTGGCGCTATCCGGGGAAAACCAAGCCTGGCGATCGGGTGCCGGTGCCAGACGAAATTTTAGAGGAGCTGGGCATCGGCAGCAGCAATTATTGATAGATTGATTTTTTTAAAAATTTAAGATAGAATAATGGTATGAAATTAGGTTTAACTTATGATGATGTGTTGCTTGTCCCGCAATATTCGGAAGTCAGTCCGAAAGATGTGGATACGAGCGTCCAATTAACCAAGAGGATTTGTTTGGCAATCCCGATTTTATCCGCAGCAATGGATACGGTTACTGAAGCTAGGATGGCGGTTAGTCTGGGGAAACTCGGCGGTTTAGGGGTGATTCACCGCTCAAATACGATCGCCGAACAAGTAGCCATGGTTAATCAAGCAAAAAAGGAAAAAGTTTTAGTTGGCGCGGCTTGCGGGCCGCATGATTTAGATCGGGCGAGGGCATTAGACAAGGCAGGAGCTGATATTATCGTGGTTGATTGCGCGCATGCGCATAAAGGAAGCGTGCTGGCCAGCGCTAAAAAAATTAAAAAATTAATTAAGGCTGATTTAATGCTGGGCAATATTGCTAACCGCTAAGGCGGCGCTTGATCTGGCTCGGGTGGCCCAGGTGATTAAGGTTGGGGTTGGGCCGGGAGCGATTTGCACTACGCGAGTGGTCGCCCGGGATTGGCGTGCCGCAATTAACGGCTGTCATGGATGTGGTTAAGGCTCTAAAAGGGCGGGTAGCGGTGGTTGCTGATGGCGGGCTTAAATATTCAGGGGATATCACAAAAGCGTTAGCAGCCGGAGCCAGGGCGGTGATGCTCGGTTCAATGTTGGCAGGACTTTTAGAATCGCCGGGAAAAATTATAGTTGACCATGGGAAAAAATATAAAGTTTATCG
>Ga0066644_10001843_pt1 | contig 11463 bp, 10 predicted proteins | sample CryGeyCG2114_020_FD_62735 | JGI IMG/M metagenome (GOLD analysis project Ga0066644, IMG submission 62735) | Groundwater microbial communities from aquifer - Crystal Geyser CG15_big_fil_post_rev_8/21/14_0.20 | ecosystem: Environmental > Aquatic > Deep subsurface > Groundwater | place: USA: Utah...
GGACGTCTGGAGGGTGGCGGTGAGTCGGAGCCACGCCGGATCGTCATCGAAATTGACAGGGACGAGTCTGAGTGATTGCCCGACCCGGACAAAAAAGCGGGCCGGATAAATCCGGCCCGCAATTGTTTGGTCGATTGAGGCGTCTCCTCCCCGAAACGCCGAAGGACTGAACGATCAGGTCCTGTCCTGTTGATTACTGTGGCGTCACAATGAGGGGACGTCAAGCATCTGTATCCCCTGTCAGCTCTGATACTGCCGGATCTGGCGCAGCAAGGCTGTCGTGGACGCGTCATGATGCCCGTCCTCGCCAGCTGTCCATTCATCTTCAAGTTTTGTGGCAAGTTTTTTGCCGAGCTCAACACCAAACTGATCGAACGCATTTATGCCGAACAAAACACTCAGGACGAATGTCTGATGCTCGTAGAAGGCCAACAAGGCCCCCAGCGATTCCGCGTCCATCACTCGCCCCAGAATGAAGGTCGAGCCACGGCCACCCGGCATCACCATGTGAGCTGCGATGTCGTGCGCTTGCTTGCCGTCTATCCCTTTTGCGGCAAGTTCGGCCAAAGCTCCGGCTTCACTTCGCCCTGTGAGCAAGGCTTCCGCCTGCGCAACGGCATTGGCAAGAAGCGCTTGACGGTGATGGGTCTCGCCGCCGCGGGCAAAGGCAATAATGTCAATGGGGATCGCCTCATGTCCCTGGTGCAGAAGCTGGAAGAAGGCATGTTGTCCATCCGGCCCCTCGCCGCCAAAGATCACGGGTCCGGCAGGAGCGTTCAATGGCGAGCCATCAGCTGTCACCGCTTTTCCTAACGACTCCATCGATAATTGTTTCAGCCAGTTGGGAAACAGGCGCAAATGCGTCGCATAGGGCACGACAGCCCACGCCTGCCGCCCGCTTATGGTCCGGTGCCACCAGCCCACCAGCGCCGATATCACCGGCGCATTGACGCTGGCTCGGGCTTGCAGGAAATGCTCGTCCATCCGCCGGGCTCCGCCCAGCAGTCGTTCAAATTCGCGCCGTCCGATCGCTGCCATCACCGACAGCGACACACACGACCAGAGCGAATAGCGACCACCGACCCAGTCCCACATCTCGAAAATCCGTTCATCGGAGACACCCAGTGCACGCGCAGCTTCAGGACGTGAGGTGGCAGCCACGAGATGGCGGCCGATACCGCCTTCCAGACCCGCCTCCAGCCAGCTGATCGCAGACTGCGTGTTCAGCGAAGTCTCCGGTGTTGAGAACGACTTGGAAACGATAAACACCAGCGTCGTCGCCGGATCCAGCCCTGACGTTGCACGTTCAAAGGCATCCGGGTCTACGCTCGACAGGAATCGGACGTCGACAGGCGCATTGGGACTGGAAAGCGCGTCATGAACCAATCTCGGCCCCAGATCGGAGCCGCCAATACCGATATGAAGAATGTGCGTAAAGGCCTCATTGCTTGATGAGACAAAGGCGCCAGAGCGGATTTCATCCGAAAAGGCGAGTGCGCGCTCCAGTTCGGCTCTGGCCTGCGTCTTGCGCGCCTCGTCCTTGCCGCCACCCCGCAGCGCCATGTGTTGAGCGGCCCTCCCTTCGGTCAGATTGACGATATCTCCGCGTCCCAGCGCCGCAATAGCAGCATCAAGGCCTGCCGCATCGGCGAGAGCGAGGAGGGCCGCAAATCCTTCACTTGAGATGTCATGTTTCGAAAAGTCAAAAATCAGCCCCGCGGCATCAAGCACGCATTGTTCCAGCCGCCGCGGTTCTGTGTTCAGAAAATCCCGCGCGTCGCGTCCCGCATCACGAATGGCCTGTGCGCGGATCGCTTCAACGGCTTGTTCACGGGTCATCACCATGATCCTTGTCTCCACGTCCGGCACGGATTGGCCGCAAAAGAGAGTCATATGCCCCTCCTTTCAGCCCTGTTAATTATATTGACCAGTGTTCAGTCAACTCCGGGAGCCCAATTTGCAGCGCTCGCAACTGATCTGCAAAACGAGGTTCAGGCCAGAGCGGCCACGGCGCGGGCCTATCCCGCACAAACCGCTCCGGATTTGCCACCGGACGATTTGCTCTTTAGCGGTTTGAGCGAGCTGTCAGTGCGCGCTATGCAATTATCCTTGTCCATGGAAACCCGGAACGGACCGGAGGATTTGCGGTGTATTTATCGCGGCATGGCGCAGGATGCTTTGAACCATCGGCAAGCCTTGTCTGACGCGGACATCCGCGCCGGCCGTCTTCAGGTTTTCGCAGAACTGGCTTATTTGCTTGATCACGCTGTCGAAATCGGACCGATAGCGGATCAGGCAGACATTGCACCTTTTACAGGCGTCGATCCCGGATGTCCCCGGGGCCCTCTGCGCTAGTCGCGGCTGACAGCTTCAATGATCAGGCCGGTATTGATGAGAGGCGGCAGGATTTGAGGCTCCGAACTGCCCGGCGCATAATAGACATATAATGGGATACCGGCGGCACCATATCCGCGGATCGCTGCCGCGATCCGGTCATCCCGGTTGGTCCAGTCGGCAATCAGAACCACGACCTCATTTTCTTCGAACGCGTTGAGGACCTGCGGAGAATTCAGCGTCAACTGCTTGTTGAACTGGCAACTGACACACCAGGCTGCGGTAAAATCGATAAATACCGGCCGTCCCTCGGCGACGAGCATGTCAACGCGGTCCTGCGACCAGGGCTCTCCGGCATATTCTCCCGCGGCAGTGCTTTGGGACACGCCAAAAAGCGAAACCACCAGTACCAGAGCTCCGGCAACGGCCGCGCTGCGGGCAAGAAGCGCCGGGAATTTCAGCACCCAGACCAGGAAAGCAATCGCCAGATATCCAATCAGCAGCATCAGCACACCCTGCGATCCGCCCTGCATTGATAAGACCCAGACCAGCCAGATCGCAGCACCAAACATCGGGAAAGCCAGAAACTGTTTAAAGCGCGTCATCCAGGGGCCGGGCCGTGGCAGCCATTTCAGCAGAGACGGAAAGAAGGACAGGATCAGATAGGGCAGAGCCAGTCCAAGCCCCAGCATTAACGAGACCAGCACCAGAACATAACCCGGCTGGGAAAAGGCCAGTCCGAGCGCGCCAGCGGCAAAGGGGCCAATGCACGGCGCTGCAACGACAACCGCCAGCAAGCCGGTCATGAAAGCCCCCGCATCACCGCCCAGATTCGCCCAGCGGCTGCCAACACCTTGCAGACTTGTGCCAACTTCGAACAGTCCGATCAGATTGAGCCCGATCACGAACAGGACCAGCGACAATATGGCGACCGCGAGCGGGTTCTGGAGCTGAAACCCCCAACCGATCGGATCGCCGATCGCCTTGAAAGTCAGCAGGATCGTGGCAATCCCCAGAAAAGTCACCAACACACCCGCCAGGAACAGCAGGCCATGACGCTGCAATTCACCCGGGGCAGAGTGCGCGCGCTCGACAAATCCCAACACCTTGATCGAAAGCACAGGGAAAACACATGGCATCAAATTTAGGATCAATCCGCCAATCAGGGACAGAAACAGCGTGACCGCCAATCCGGACACCGTGACGGGCAGAGACGGCGTTGAAAAAGCATCCTGTGGAACGTCGAGGACTTTGATGCCTGGCTCGGGCGTAATGACAATGGCCTTGGCCACCCATTCATCATTTTCAAGGACCTCATAGCTTAGCACACCCTGCGGGGGCCGGGTCACACCGGAGCGCGCCTCGGGCGCAGGTTCCAGCCGCAAGGCAATGCCAGCCGCAGACTGATAAACGGACTGTTCAGCCGCGTGATTGATGACGGTATCCGAATGGGGGAAAAAGACCGGATTGCGGATTTCATTGCCATTTTCCGGAGTCGCGACAGTCAGCAATAACGATTGTGAGGATCGCGATATACCGGCAGCGATACCGCTTGGCTGTGGCACCCGGTCGAGGCCGCTCTCAATCAGCGCCGCTCCGGCGCTGTCAGCCGCCGCTTCGGCACTGACCGTCAGAAACAGGTCCAGATCAGCCGATTCCGGTATGCAGACCTCCTCGCAAACCAGCCAGCTGGTGGCGGCGCGGATTTCCAGAAAACGGCCATCAAAATCTTCGGCAATCGTCAGCGGGACGGGCAGGACAACTTCATTGCCATAGCCATAATTCATCAAGTGGCCGTAGGGAAAAGCTGATGGAGCCGGCCAGATAATCTCTCCTGCAGTCACTCCCTCTGGCAGATCCCAGACAATAAGGGTTGGCTCGCCGGAATCCCCCGGATTGCGCCAATAGGTGTGCCAGCCCGGTTCAATCTCCATCCGCAGACCGACATGGAAAGTTGTTCCAGGCGTTACAGTTACATGGTCCGCAACAAGCCAGGTCTGGACCATCGCCTCATTACCAAGCGCTGACCGCCCGGGCAGGGTGGATTGTGCCGCTGCATATGGAGCCGCCGTCAGGATGGCAATAATGAAAATCAGAAAGCGGATCATACCCTGTCACTCTTTTTAGATGACATCAGGACATATATAAAAAGGGCGAGAGGGCTACCCCTCTCGCACCTTCGTGATCACTTCGTGTTGAAAAGATCAATTGGCCTTGGAAGTTGCGGCCTGCTGACGGCGGATCGCCTTGTTCAGGATACGGTCCCAGCGATTGAGAGAAATCAGGTGTGAGTAGATGGCCAGCAGAAAGCCTTCATCCCGCAGTTTCAGATAGACATCGGTTGGCAGAGCGTTCAGCTTTTGCTCTGCAACGCCATAATATTCCGCAACCTTCTTGCTTTCACCCGTTGTATTGTCCTTGAGCGTCACGTCTTTCGGCTCGAACAGATCAAGTTCGATCAGGCGCTGGACAAACATTTCTGTGGAGCGGGCATCGGCATCAAACGCGCTGACAAACTCGATCGCTTTCTGCAAGGCTTCGGTCGGCTCGCCATTTTCGTCAAAGAACGGCAATTGACCGTTTTCGCCAATACCGTCAGCTTCAACATCAACACAGACTGTCGACGGCTGGTCCGGGCCATTGGAGGCACTGACGAAGGGATAGCGGCGGGCAAAGGCCGGCAACATGGTGTCCTGTTCGTAATTGCCATCCGCATCAATAAAGAGGTTTTCGCCCTGGTTGAGCCCCATCACCACGACCGGGAGGCGCTTCTCGCCCAGAAAGATGACCGGGAAAAATCCGGCATACTGTGTGAACTCACCGACAATGGCCGGAAGGAAGTGCGAATCCTTGAGGAAAGCGAACGCATTTTTTGGTGGCGACATGCCAAGATTACGGTGCTTTTCCTTGTTCAGTGGCTCCGGTTTCTTGTACAGTGGAACCTGTCCTGAAAGCGGTTGATTGGCAGGGGCGTCAGCCATGGCATCGTCCTTTGGTTTTCAAACTTCGGGGCTAGATAGCGAATTGAAGCGTATATCACAACGCATTGCCTCACCCGGACGTTAAATGGCCGTCCGGCGGACTGCCGAACGGCCATCAGGTGTGACATTTCGAAAACGGCTAGAAGCGTCGCCCGATCCCGATTCCGAAGACCCAGGGGTCGATATCAACATCGGCTGTGATCGCATTGTTGATCGTTACATCAGTGTTGATGTCGATATATTTGACATCAACATTGAAAAACCAGTTTTCATTGACATCGAAATCGATACCGCCCTGCAACGCGAGACCGAAACTGTTGTCATAATTGATCGACGTTGCAATGCTGCCAGCGGGAAGGTTGTCATTGAAGAAAACTGTGTAGTTGATCCCGGCTCCGACATAGGGGCGGACCGCACCTTGTGTCGGGAAGTGGTATTGCAGGGTCAACGTTGGCGGCAGCAAGCTTACGCTGCCCAGATCGATATTGCCGGCAGCGGTGCCCACGGCCATGACATCATGCGGCGACACGCCAAGGATAAGTTCGGCCGCAATCCGGTCAGTGAAGAAGTAGGAAATATCGAGTTCCGGTACGAAGCTGGTATCGATATCAACATCGCCGCCGATCGGGTTGATGGTCGCGCTTTCATTCGGCGAAACGCTGAGCAAGCGCCCGCGGACAAGCCAGTCGCCCTGGTCTGCAAACGACACCCCAGACCCGAGGATTGTTGCAAATGCGGCGGCGAATAAAGTCGATTTCATGGGAACCCCCTATGTCCATAATTGGTATGTGGACTTTAAGGGGCTCGTTATTCGTTGGCAGTGTACGAAACGCCGCGCGGCAGCCTGCCGCACCGGGCGATCTAGAAAGATACCGACAATGCCGCGCGTAAATTCCGGCCCGGCAGTGGCAGCAGGTCTTTCAGAAAGCTGGTATGCAGTCGTGCTTCCTCATCGGTCAGATTCCGGGCTTCCAGAATCAACCGCACATTATGATCCTGAACCGGTCTCAAGACGAGCTGGGCATTTACTAGCGTGTAGCTGTCCGTCGGAAGCTCGAAGCTGGTGGTATCGTCCTGTTCAGACGACCAGCGCACCTCAAGATGTGCCGTAGCAATATCGCGTTCTGCTTCGATCATCGCAGAAAGGCCGAGCGGCGGAATGCGCGGCAGATTGATACCATTATCCAGCTCGCCACGGACATATTCGGCCGTCACTTCGCCGCGGAAATCCCAGCCTCCAGCCGCACCGAACTGACGCTCTGCCCGGGCCTCAAACCCCCAAAGACGGGCATCCTGCTGTGCATACTGGAAGACCGGCAATTCCTCCTGCTCGGCACCCGTCGGGAAAAGCCCGATAAAGCCGTCATAATCAGCATAAAACAACGCGCCTTCGGCGGACCAATTGTCCCGGTCAATACGCGCCGTCAGGTCGATAGACGCCGCCACTTCCGGAGTGAGGTTGATATCGCCGATTTCAAAAGCCTGGGTCGCAAGGTGGCCCCCATTTGCAAACAGCTCGACATCAGTCGGCGCGCGTTCGGACAAGGCTCCTGTCAGAGCGACAAACACGTCCTGCCTTGGCCGGAAGAAGACAGCACCGGATCCGCTGGCAGTCTGGAAAGACCGTGAAGCCGTGGCGGTATCAACATCACGTGTTTCGGCCCTCAATCCACCTTCAAGTCCCCAACTTCCTGCATCAAACCGCTCGACAATGAAGACGCCGGTATCAGCGGTTTCCACCGGTACAATATAGGCTTCTTCGCCGACTGCCGCAAAATCACGGCTGAAGGACTGAAACCCGAACGCGCCTTCGACATTGCCGATAGGGCGGTGGCGAAGCTCCAGCCGGCCTTCCCAGCCATCATTGGTGAACACGGTTCCAACCGAACCACCTTCGATTTCGCGGTGCCGGTAATCTCCAAATCCGATAGAAAAACGGGCACGCTGGATCGGCGCGGTGCCAAAATCAATATCGCCTCGAATGTCCCAGCGATTCTGGGTCATTACCAGACGGGCCCCTTCCTCATTTGCATGTGCTTCTCCGGCAAAGGCGATATCCGGTCCGCCGGTCGCTTCTTCATGATCGTCTACATGTCCCGGCAATCCATAGGCCCCGTCGCTGGTCTTATAGGCGAGACCGATAAAACCCCAATCCCTTACATAGGAGGCCCCCAGTGACCCACTTGAAAATTCTAGATCGGTAGATGGCACCGTTCCGAAAGTTTCTTCTTCTGAATTAGCGGCCGCGGGATCCTGTCCGGCTTCTTCCAGCGCGCGTTGGCGTGCTGATTCCGCAAATCCGGGAATATCATAGTCTTCCGACGCCCGTTGCAGTCCCTCCAGATGGAAAACGAAATCACCTACAGAAACGCGAGTCCGGGCGGCAAACTGATATCCCTGATCAACACTGGTTGCTCCGGCATAGACCCGGCCTTCCATACCCCCTTCGGGCAGGCGATCAGGGACACGGCCGTCAATGACATTGACCACCCCGCCGACAGCACCTCCACCGTAGGCAATAGCCGCCGGTCCCCGCAGGATTTCCACGCGTTCTGCTTCCAGCGCCTCTGACGAAACCGCATGATCGGGGCTGGCCGCAGAGGCATCGGCCATTCCAATACCGTTGACGAGCACACGAACGCGATCAGAGCCAAGTCCACGGATCACCGGGCGGCTGGCGGCCGGTCCGAAATAGGTCGTGGTGACGCCCGGCTCGTGCGCAATCGTGTCGGCCAGACTGCCAGAAAGGTTTTCTTCGAGATGATCTGCTGTCAGGATGTCGGTGGAGCCGACAATTTCGTCGGCTAGCACCTGCAAGGGAGAGGAGGTCACAACAATGCGGTCTACGATCGGTTCATTATTGCTTTGCGCCAACACCGGAGCGCTTAATAGAGCCGCGACACAAACACCATATTTCAACGCAGACATGATCAACCTCTCGAAAATCTGCGCTTGTGATATTATAACATAACCAACACGGCAAGCATCAGCGCTCGATTTTCGCAGCCCGATTGGATTAAATTTTTGCAAGATGGCCCATAGTGATTCTGTAACCACAGCCCTGCAGCACGCAGAAACCCATTGCGCGGAACGCGGAATGCGTATGACACCGCTGCGCAGGAACGTTCTCGCCCTGCTCGTCAAGGCGGGCGAACCGGTCAAGGCTTATGACCTTCTCGATCAGATGCGGTCAGAGGACGGCTCCGCCAAACCGCCAACGGTCTATCGTTCTCTGGATTTCCTGATGGAGGTCGGTCTGGCCCACAAGGTAGAGGCCCTCAATGCCTACATTGCCTGCGCGCACTGTCACGACAAGGGAGGGGCCGAGCTCTATATCTGTGGCAAATGTGGGTCGGTCGATGAGCGCCATGGCGCACCCGAACCGTTGAATGCGCCCACCGGTTTTGAAACACAGCGTTCGGTCGTGGAACATTATGGCCTCTGCGCAAAATGCCATTAGCGGCATCAGGTGGGGCTATGATTGAGTTCTGGCGGGGATGCGCCAACGCGTGGGAATGCGATGAGCTCGGCCATCTCAATGTCCGCTTCTATCTGGCGAAGGCGTGGGAGGCAGTCGGCGATCTGGCCGACCGCATCGGCATGCCGGGTGCTTTTGGTCCGGGCAGTGTCGCGACTTTGTTGCCGGGCGAAATTGTCATCCGCTATCTCAGTGAGGTTCACCCGGGGACACCGCTGCTGATTGAAGGCGCAGTCATTGACGTCAAATCGAAGACCGCCCGGATATGCCTGATTGTCCGCAATGCAGCTTCTGGCCAGATCGCCGCCATTTTCCAGATAACACTGCGCCATTGCGTTGCCGGCCGGCGCAAGAGTTTTGATTGGCCGGAACGTATCCTCAAGAAACTCGAGGCTCTGCAAGGAGCGCTTCCACAAGAGGCACCCCCCCGCAGCCTGTCTGACGCGCGCGCGCGCAAAGTCATACGCTTGCAGGATGCCGATGCACTGAACCTGACCGAGATCGGGCGAGGCCGCATTAATCCGGAAGATTGCGGACCTTTCGGGCAGTTGATGCCGGAGCATTTGCAGGGGAAAATTTCAAACGCGGCGGCCAATTTTTCAGAAGCCTTCCCCGAACAGACCGCTGCGCATGCATCGGGCGAGATCCGCATGGGCGGTGCCCTTCTCGAAGGCCGCATCTGTGTTCGCCGATGGCCCACAATTGGCGACGGCTATGTCATCCGCTCTGGTGTGCAGAATGCAGACCGCAATGTCCGGTCCATCATTCACTGGGTGTTCGATCGCCGCGGACGCTTGTTATGGTCGATGCAGGGCATCGCGGCCATTATGGATCTGTCAGCCCGAAAGCTGATCAAAGCCGATGATGACACGCTGGCCGCCTTGCATTCTGTCTGCAAACCGGACCTGAGCCTCTAATTTGCAAGACTTCGGGCACGGGCACGGGCGGCGACCGCTTGGCCATCCGTTTCAGCGACATTGGCGGCCTGTTCGTACAGGGCGCGTGCCGCATTAACATCCCCGCGCGCCACATGCGCTTCTGCCAGCGCGATTACCGCATCAAAACGTCCCGGCTCGAAGGCGATCACACGTTCCAAAAGGACAGTTGCTTGCTCTGCCTGGCCTGCCTCAAGCAAACATTCTGCATGCCGTGTCAGGGCATCTATGTCCCATGGGTCGGTTTCAACCGCAGACGCTGCCTGACTGCAGGTATCATTGCCTGGGGAAGCATTTGCCGCTTCCGCCGAGGCGATTTCCTCAGCCTGTGGCGCAGCAGGATATGAAGGTGAGCTTTCCGCCGAAGCTGTAGAAACAGACATTTCTGCCGCAGGCACATCGGGGATATAAACCGTGTCAACTTCCGCAGCGATGGAAACCCAGCTGAGACGATAACCGCTTTCCGTCGGCAGGATTTCTAGTCCGTCAGCCCCGTCTGGCAACTCGATGCGGATCAATTGTCCGGTTTCGGACGGCACGGCTTCAATCGCCCGGATCCATTGCCCGCCCGCTGCTTCAATGCGGCGGGAGCCTGCCCGCTGCCCGGTCAGTTCCAGCTCGATCACGCGGCCATTGATGCGTGAGGCAAGTAATTCAGGGGCGTTATCAAAGCCGATAAAAATCGCTGCCTGACCGCCGGAACTCAGCTCGCGTAAATCGCTGATATCCGCAGCTGCAACAGCGGAGAAAACAAGCCCTGAAAGGCAGGAAAGGAGGTGCCGGCGCATGCTTTTCCAATTGGGCCGCGCCGGTTAAGGAAGACCTAACTGACGGGCGCGCGCGGGCCAGCACAGGAATCATATCCGAACGCCCCGATCAGCGTGCCATTGGCTTCGCGTACCGTTTCATAGATGTAACAGGCCTCCCCGCGCGCCGGCAGTTCCGAGCGGACGAAAATTGGATCGGCCTCACCCAGGCGGACATCGACGGCGGTGAGCGGAACGACCGCATTCACCCGCGCATCATTCACCGTGATGCATTCCCAGCGATTGCCCGAATAATCCGCCATCCGTACTGCCGTTCCGCTGGCGGTGGAATAGGCGAAGGTGACATGATCGGCCTCGTTGCGGAGTTCTGACATACACAGATCAATCGCCGGCATCCAGTCGGCCAGATAATTCGACCACCGGTCATTGGCTGCATGTTCTGATGCGCATCCGCGATAACGCTGACCGCCAATCACAAGCGTGGCAAAATAGGATTGATCTCCATTGCCGCACGGGCCCGCCTGCAACAGGATGAACACCTCGTGGCCATCCTGTGTTTGACCGGTGAAGCGGCGGACGCCCTCATTGAGATAGGGCTCTTCCATATCCAGCGCAGCAGAAACATCCTCTCCAGAATCAGAAAAAGTGAAATCGACATCAATCGATTGCGCGGTGGAGCGGTAGATCATGGCCCCGTCCCAGCCCGCATCACTGCTCAAGACATAACCGAAATGGTGGTCCGGAAGCTCGGCTGAGCGTTGCGGCGCATAATCGAAAGCATTGCTGGCCAGATTGCCGCCCGGGCCGGTTGTGGCACAAGCTGTAAGGCCCGCAGCGGTAAAGAGTAATGTCAAAATCCGTATCATGGTGCGCCCCCTGCACGATATCCCCGATGATGATATCGATAGTGCCACAAAACCCGGAGGCTTGCACCTAGGGTCAGGACCAGTTAATTTGACTGAAATGGC
>Ga0066644_10001852_pt1 | contig 11434 bp, 10 predicted proteins | sample CryGeyCG2114_020_FD_62735 | JGI IMG/M metagenome (GOLD analysis project Ga0066644, IMG submission 62735) | Groundwater microbial communities from aquifer - Crystal Geyser CG15_big_fil_post_rev_8/21/14_0.20 | ecosystem: Environmental > Aquatic > Deep subsurface > Groundwater | place: USA: Utah...
GCGATGGCGGTATTAAAAGAATGGTCTGGATGCCCAAGATGCTCAAAGAGGAGATCGCTGAAAGGTTAAAGAAACGCTCCGAGGAAATTGGTATTCCTGGTCTTCCGGAGATGATCGCCGATGAGACAATCGGGACAACGGAAGAACAGATTCTTCCTTTTCTCAAAGAGAAAAATCATCCCGCATTAAAGATGGAACCGATATTAGGAGAATAAAATGGCATTAACCGGGATTGAAATTTATAAGAAGCTGCCCAAGACAAACTGCGGTAAGTGCGGTGTTCCTACCTGCCTTGCCTTTGCGATGAATTTGGCGGCGGGAAAGGCCGAACTTTCTTCCTGCCCTGATGTCTCCGAGGAGGTAAAGAGAGAATTGGCTGAGGCCTCCGCTCCTCCAATCCGACCCCTTACCATTGGAACGGGAGAGCAGAGCCTGAAGATTGGCGGGGAGACGGTAATGTTCCGCCATGAGAAGACCTTCGTTAACCCTCCCGGTCTGGCTCTTTTGATTAAGGATAGTATGGGTGAGGAGGAAATAGAGGAGAAAATTTCTCGTTTTAATCAACTTCAATATGAGAGAGTCGGTCTTTTGCTTCGCCCAGACCTAATCGCAATAAAGGAGGAATCAAAAGAACCGCAAAAATTTGCTGAAGTGGTTAAGAAGGTTAAGGAAAAGAGTAAAAACGGCATTATCTTAATGAGCAATAATTCGGATATTCTGGCGGCTGGTCTGCAGGTTTGCAAGGATGATAAACCTCTAATCTATGCCGCAAATAAAGAGAACCTTGACAATTTAGCAAATTTAGCTAAGGAGAATTCCTGTCCTTTAGCCGTTCGGGGGGAGACAATAGAAGAACTGGTTGAACTTACCACAAAGTTGAGTGAGAAAGGGTTAAAGGATTTAGTGCTTGATTCGGGAGCCCGAACCCTGCGGCAGGTTTTAGAGGACCAGACAATAATCAGAAGAGCCGCCCTGCTTAAGAAGTTCCGTGCTTTGGGCTTTCCGACGATTGCCTTTCCCTGCGAGATGACCAATAATTTTATGGAGGAGGCGACAGTTGCTTCGGTATTGATTGCCAAATATGCCGGAATCATTGTGCTTTCTGACCTTATGGGAGAAAGTCTCTTTCCGCTTCTCTTAGAGCGATTGAATATCTATACCGACCCTCAGCGACCGATGGCCACCAAGGAAGGAATCTATGAGATTAATAATCCGGGTGAAGACTCCCCGGTGCTGGTTACTACCAATTTTTCCCTTACCTATTTTATTGTCTCCGGAGAGATAGAATCAAGCCGGGTTCCGGCCTGGCTTCTGGTTCAGGAGGCGGAAGGCCTTTCGGTGATGACCGCCTGGGCGGCCGATAAGTTTGTCGCCGAAACCATTGCTCCCTTTGTGAAGAAATGTGGGATTATGGATAAGGTTAAACATAAGAAACTCATCATCCCGGGCTATGCCGCGCAAATTTCTGGAGAATTAGAGGAGGAACTATCCGGCTGGGAAATTATCATCGGCCCTCGCGAGGCATCTCATATCCCGGCTTTTCTGAAGGCTCGGCAGGAGGGTAAAAAATGATTCTGGTTGGAGAAAATATCAATATCGTTGCGAAGAAGATTGGTCTGGCAATAAAGAATAGAGAGGCAAAACCGATCCAGGAATTAGCGCTTAAAGAGAAAGAGGCGGGAATGGATTATCTTGATGTCAACTTGGGACCAGCAAGGAAGCAAGGACCGGAACTTATGGAGTGGCTGGTTAAAACTGTTCAGGAGGTGGTGGACCTTCCCCTTTTCCTGGATACGACAAATATCGAGGCAATCGAGGCAGGATTAAAGGTACATCAAGGAAAAGCAATTATCAATTCTATCTCCTGTAGACCGGAGAGGGTAGAGGCTCTCTTTCCTTTAGTGCAAAAATACAATTGCGGCTTTGTCGGTTTACTTTTGGGCACTGAAGGTATCCCCCGGGATGCCGCTGAGAGAGGTGCTCTGGCGGCTGAACTTTTAGCCAGGGCGGCCGAGAAAGGAATTCCCAATGAAGATATCTGGCTGGACCCAATAGTGCTCCCCATCTCTTCCCAGCAAGACCAGGTTAAAGGTTGCACCGAATTTATGCAGATGTTCCGGGAATTGGCTCCGGGATGTAAGTCCACCTGCGGCCTCTCCAATGTCTCTAATGGAACCCCGGAAGAGCTTCGAGACCTCCTTAATCGCACCTATTTAATGATGCTGCAAAAATATGGATTAACCTCAGCCATTGTCGATGCCTTTGATTCTGAGTTAGTTAGAATAGCAAGAGGAGAAAAAGAAAATTTAAAAAGAATAGTCTGGGATGCGATGGATGGCAAAGAGCCGGAGATAAATAATCTTTCTGCCGAAGAGGTTAACTATCTTAAGACGGCCAGGGTCTTGCTGGGTTTTTCCCTCTACTCCCATTCCTGGCTTAAGTTATGAAATCACAGATAAATACAGCATTGTTTAGAATGAAGATGTAAAAATATGGAAGAATTGAAATTTAACAAAATCTATAATATGGATTGTATAGAAGGAATGAAGTATATCCCAGATAATACAGTAGATCTTGTTGTAACAGATCCACCTTTCGCAATAGATTTTAAAGCAAAAAGAAGTAACTATCATAGGACTGCCTCAAGAGTTCTGGAAGGATATAATGAAATTTCTAAAGAAAAATATTACGATTTTACTGTTAAATGGATGGAAGAAGTATATAGAATACTGAAAGAATCTGGGAGTATGTATGTTTTTTCTGGCTGGAATAATCTGAAAGATATTTTAACAGTGATTGATAAGTTGGGGTTTATTACCGTAAACCATATTGTTTGGAAGTATCAATTTGGCGTTGTAACAAAAAGAAAATTTGTAAGTTCGCATTATCATTGTCTTTATGTCTGCAAAAATGATGAAAAGAGGAAATTTTTTCCTTATTCACGATATGATCAAGAGTCTAAAAGTGAAATAGGGAAAAGTTTGCATTATGAAGACAAAGAAGATGTTTGGATTATAAAAAGAGAATATTGGACAGGAGACCAAAAAACTCCTACAAAATTACCGGCAGAGTTAATCAAAAAAATATTAATGTATTCAAGCGAAGAAAGAGATATTGTTTTAGACCCATTTTTAGGTTCTGGTCAAGTGGCTGTAGTCAGTAAAATGCTAAATCGACAATACATCGGATTTGAGATTGCAAAAGAATATTACGAATTTGCCAAAGAAAGATTAGAGAAAGATTTATACAGAATTAAAGAGGAGTGCAAGACAAATACTCAAACTTTATTGAAGTTATTTGATAGTGGAAAAGCAAGATATGGAAAGAGTAAAATGGCTTATTTGAGAACCGCTAAACAAATTGGGAAAAAATTATAGGGTATACCTAAATTGTGGGATGGTAGAAACTCTATCTTAAAAATGAAAAAAGCGAATTTTGCTCACTGGAAGCAAATGGAATGGATTGGTTTCTATTTTCAATTTCTGTGCGAAAGATATTTATCAGGTATCATAGAGATTCCTGGGCCAAGATATGGTAGAGTGGAATTTGATGGGTTTAAGAACATCCCTTGGGATTTTAAGGCTCATGCTATGAATACAAGCAGCCATCAGATTATTGTTAATGATAGCGAAGCAACAGCAAAGGGAATTAAAGATTATGGAGAAGTTGGTTTGATTCTTGCTCTTGGGAAGGTTTTATATAATGATGAAGATAGGACATTTCAAAAATGGCACGAAGCATTGAAGGGTGGGAAATCAAAATATGTGATAGAAAGAATAGAGAGAGGTGCTTGGTCAAGATTAAGAAAAGTGTCCTTTGATTTACAGCAGATTTCCTTTATTAAAATAACTGATAATACTTTGGTTAAATGTGGTTCGTTTCAGAGAGATTTTAGAAATGCTGGCGGACAGCCGAGAAGAGAGAAGGTATTGTTAGACCTTGAAAAGATAGATGATGAATTGGTTCATTTCATTGAATTCTAAACGACAGCGTATAGAGTCGTGCATAAACGGAGTAGTTCGGTCATTTTATAGCATCGGAATTTCAATAATTCCGATGATTAAAGGTCTTTATCTTTTAAAAAGACAAGATAATCATCTCAAAGGGGTTTCAGGGGATGTGCCCCTGATTATCTTGAGTTATCTGCAATTGCTCTATTTGAAAGGGTGATGAGAATATGAAAAGGATAAGGTATCGCCAAAAAAGATACAAACCATTATTAGTGAGAGAAGAAGCATTGGTGGACTACAAGGTCCATCAAAGCATAGTGAATAACAATCTAAAAGGTATCAGGAAAGATTACGGGATGTTTTTTACCCCCGAACAGATTGTTGATTTTATGGTTAATCTGATTGATGTTACTGAATACACTGATAAAAAAGATATTACCATCTTAGAACCTGCCTGTGGTTTGGCACAGTTTTTGGTCGGAATAAGAAGGAATCAACCTGCACTTTCTAAGCAAGCAAAACTCTTTGGGGTAGAAATTAATCAGGATATTATCAATTATTTAACTACTGTAAATATTGGTGGTAATATTAAAATAATTAGGGCTGATTATCTTTTGTGGCAACCAGGTTCATCCTTTGATTTAGTTATTGGCAATCCGCCTTATGGTATTCCCAGTCTCTCCAAACATTACCCCATAAAAATTGACCCCGATACTAAGGAAAAATATAAAAGTCTGTATGAGACTTGGTATGGGAAATATAATGTTTACGGTGCTTTTATAGAAAGATCTATTAAGTTGCTTAGAGCCGAAGGGCAATTGATTTTTATCGTTCCTCCTACATTTATGATTCTGGATGAATTTAGAAAACTGAGAGCTTTTTTATCCCAGAATGGTGGAACCGCTATAATTTATCTGGGGCCAGGTGTGTTTAAACCCGAAGCGGATGTTTCATCAGTGGTGTTAAATTTCCTTAAATCTGATAAGTTCACTTCTAGGTTGGAACTTTTGGAATATAGAGATAATAAGATTAGTACGATAAAAGTCAACTCTCACTGGCAGGGGGAGGTAGTTAAGTTTGAAACGGATTATACCCACACCATAGAAAGCATCTGTTCTTATCGGTTAGCTGATATTTATGACCTCAGGATTTCTTTGCGAACTCCTGAAATTAAACATAGTCCTTATATAGTGAAGGAAAGACCTCTTCGAGAAGGTGGTTATCTACCTCTTTTAAATGGACGAAATCTTAAGTGTAATAAGGTCATCTATAACAATCTCACGGGTTATTGGATTAAAAAGGCAGAAGTAAAAAAACTAGGACGATATTTTAGTGTCCCGCATATCGTAGTTGGTTTAGGTTTCCGAGGAAATGGAAGAGTGGGGGCAGCTATAGATGAAAGATGTTATCCATGGATGGGCGATGTTTATCATCTCTTAAGAAAGAATGATTTATTTAATTTGGACTTTGACCTGGGTGATTCAGAAATACTGGACTATCTCAATTCAGATTATGTAAGGAGATATGTAAAAGATGTATATCGCGAAATTACTTATCATTTAAGTATTACTCAATTGAAAAACCTTCCTCTACCGAATAAAAAAGAATGGCGGGAAATAAGAAGAAAGAAGATATTATGAAAAATCCATTGGAAGATCTTAAAAAATACCGTTATTTTCTTGAAACTATTCCGTTGGATGAATACCGAAAGAAATTAAAAGATATCAAGTGGGTGGAACAAGATTTAGTTCCACAATTGTTTCCCTTAAAATCAATTTACACGAATTATTGGGAAGGGGCAGATTTTTTGAGCTTTGAAGACTGGTTTGATAAATTTTGGAATGAACTCCAGCAAAACCAACCCCAGAAGATTAAGGACCTGAAGGAATTAGTGCGGGCACATAGAAAATTTTATGAAGATAAGGTGAATAACAACCTTAACAATAAGGTTTTTCTTGGATTTAAAGCCCGAATGTATAGAACCTGGATTTCAGTCCTTACCCAGTTAGATTTTTGTTATATGTTTGAGCATATCTGTGCCAAAGAAGGTAAGGATTTGCAACTTGAAAGCAATGCGGAGTTAGATGCTCAAGGAATTGATGCAAGAATTAATGATATAGGATTTCAAATCGCCAAAATAAGCCAAAGAAAAGAGGCTGCTAAAATTCTGAGAAAAAAGAAGGTAGTTCTTATTCCCTATGTGGTTTGGGATATAGATGAATTAAAACAAAAACTTCAGAATCCGAAAACAAGAATAAAAAGTATCTATCAAAAAATGATAAATTCATTTGAGAAATATTTTGTCAGACTTGAGAATGGCTTTATCGTTTTCAGAGAAGGTTATCTTAAAATAATAATTGATAACATAGAAAACATTGAAGCAGTGAGAAAAGCTGTTAAGAAAATTTCATTAGAATTGTCTGGGGAATCTTAGTAAATGGATTCGGCTTTAGAGTTAGCAATCAAAGAATTCAAAGGAATAGATTTAAAAAATATTTCTCAGAGAAGCGGAGCAACTCTTAATAAAGAAGGGATAAAAATAGATTATCTAAATCAGGGATATTCTATTCGCTTACCTGAGGTGGAGATTAGTTACATTAATTTTAGCGAGGCTATAAGACCTCCGCACTACAATAGGGAAGGCGAGGCTATAAGACCTCCGCACTACGTTGACGATGATAGGAAGGTGTCTTCCCGGGAGAAAATTATTATTCTCCATTATTTGAATAGAAGCAAAGGGACTCTGCTCTCGGATAAATTGATTGACTTTAGAGAGATTCCGGGAGGAAATCTCTATTACTCTGTATTTGAAAGTAGAGTGCATAAACCATTTTTAAAGTTCTTGGGAGAAAAACCTTCTCTGCTTCTGGAGGCAGGTTTATCCTTGAAAGGAACAAAGACAAATTTTGGTGATTCCTCCGTAAGAATTTTGGCCTTTCCCAAAGTTCCCATAGACTTTATCATTTACCAGGGTAATGAGGAATTTCTTCCTACCTGCAAGGTTCTCTTCGATTCCAGTGTCTATGACTATCTTACTACGGAAGATATCGTATTCGTTTGTGAAGATGCAGTAGGAAAATTAACAAAATAGTATAGGAATTTCAAAATTCGGCAAAGCAAGCTTTGCCACTACAATAATGTGTAGTTGCCGAGCTTGCTCGGCTTTATTCATATGGCTATTTGCACAATTACCTTCTATCCCGATAATCAGAAGGTCAAAGTTCCCAAGGGCACCGATATCCTGAATGCGGCTATCGCCGCCGGGGTCTATATCAACTCCTCCTGTGGTGGGGAAGGAGTCTGCGGTAGATGCAAAGTTATTGTTAAAAAGGGGCAGGTAGTCTCTGAACCTACCGGCCGGCTGAGCAAGGAGGAACTACAGAAAGGCTATGTTCTTGCCTGTCGTTCCACCATCCATAGCAATGTTGAGGTAGAAGTACCGCCTGGTTCCAGGTTAGAGAAAGAACAGATCTTAACCGAAGAAGCAAAGGTTGAACGGTTAGCGGGGCTTTTCAGTAAAGCCGGAGAGGTGGAACGGGGAATTGAAATTAAGGAAAGAGAAATTTTTCCCCATTCCCCCTTAGCCACCAAACTCTTTCTTAAACTGCCACCTCCCAGCCTAAAGGATAATATCAGCGATCTGGAACGGCTCTACCGGGAGATCAGACGTAAATTGGAGATACCAATTATTCAGACCGGTCTGGCTAATGTGAAGAAAATAGGAAGGCTTTTCCGGGAGAGTAATTGGGAGGTTACCTTTCTTCTGGGTAAACGTAATGGGACCGTTGAGGTAGTTTTGATTGAGCCGGGTGATACCTCCAAGAGAAATTTTGGTGTAGCGCTTGATATTGGGACAACAACCATCGTCGCCCAGTTAGTGGATTTGAATACCCGTAAAACCTTAGGGACCAAAGCAACCCATAACCGGCAAGTTAGCTATGGGGAGGATGTCATTACCCGGATGGTCTATGCCGGAAAAAAGGATGGTCTGGAAAAATTGCATCACGTGGTGATTGACACCATTAATGAACTCATCTCAGTTTTAAGCACCGAGCATCAAATCAGTCTCAGTGAAATTACGGGAGTAATGTGTGCGGGGAATATGACGATGAGTCATCTTTTGTTGAGAGTTGACCCCACCTATCTGCGCCGGGAGCCCTATGTGCCTACGGCCAATTTTATGCCGGTAATCAGAGCGGCAGAAGCGGGAATAAAGATTAATCCCCGGGGGCTTTTAGCCTGCCTGCCGGGAGTATCTTCCTATGTGGGAGCCGATATTGTTGCCGGGGTTCTTGCCAGCGGTATTGATGAGGCGGATAAACTCTCAATGTTAATCGATATTGGCACCAATGGGGAGATCGTTTTAGGTAATAGGGAGTGGTTGGTTTGCTGCTCCTCTTCCGCCGGACCGGCCTTTGAAGGAAGTGGAGTGCACTCTGGGGTCAGAGCGATGGAAGGAGCAATCCAGAAGATCGAGATCGACCCGGAAGATTATAAGGTAAAATATTTTACCATCGGTGGGAATAAACCCGTTGGTATCTGTGGCTCTGGCTACATCGATGCGTTAGCCGAACTTCTCAAAGCAGGAGTGATTGAACGTTCGGGTAAGATTAGAGAGAATCTTGATACGAAGAGGGTAAGGGAAGGGGAAGAGGGTCTGGAGTTTGTTTTAGTCTGGGGAAGGGATAGTGATACCAATGAAGATATTATCATTACCCAGGCAGACATCACCAATCTTATTCGTTCCAAAGGTGCCATTTACACCGCGGCCGATATCCTCGCCAAGAAGACGAACTTGGAACTGAAGGATATTGAGAAAATCTATTTAGCCGGCGGTTTTGGCAACTACTTAAATATCGAGAAGTCAATCTGGATCGGTCTTCTTCCAGATCTGGACAGAAAGAAATTTGAATTCATCGGCAACAGTTCCTTGGCCGGTGCGAAATTTGCTCTTTTATCCTATGAGGCGATGATGAAGACCAGGGAAATTGCTAAAAAAATGACCTATATCGAACTTAGTGTCGATCCATCCTTTATGAATGAATACACCGGGGCTTTATTTCTACCCCATACCGATCTTGGTCGTTTTCCCACGGTAATTGAGAAACTCTTCTTATAAAATAATGGTTTATACCATTGCGGTGGCGGGTAAGGGAGGAACGGGAAAGACAACTCTGGCGGCATTAATCATCGGGTATTTGCTGAAGACTGACCAGAGGCCTATTCTTGCAGTTGATGCTGACCCAAATAGCAACTTAAATGAGGCCTTAGGTATAACCTTTGATAAAACGGTGGTCAGCACCGTAGATGAAATTATGGATAGAAAGGAAGATTTGCCCGCCGGCATCACTAAGGAAAGGCTTTTGGATTATCAGCTTCAGGATGCTTTGGTGGAATCAAAGGGATTTGACCTTCTGGTTATGGGACGCACCGAGGGTCCAGGCTGTTACTGCCATGCCAACAATTTATTAAGGAACTTTATGGAGAAACTGAAAGGAAATTATCGCGATGTAGTTATGGATAACGAAGCCGGTATGGAACATCTATCAAGACGCACCACGAGAGATGTGGATACCCTTTTAATAACTGCCAATCCTGCGCCGGTAGCTTTAAGGTCGGCTAAACGCATTCAGGAGACGGCACAGAAACTCAAGTTGAAGATTAAAAAAATTTATTTAGTGCTTAATGAAACTATTGGAAATTCTCGAGAGAAAGAAAAAATGGAAGATGTGGGATTGCCGTTTTTGGGCAGAATCCCTTATGATGAACAAATTATGGAGTGCAGTATCAATGCAAAACCATTACTTGATTTACCAGAAAGTTCAGTTGCTCTACAGGCAGTGAAGGAGATAATGAGAAAGTTAGAAGTAGGTTAAGCGAATTGTAGTGCGAGGCTTTAGCCTCGCCAAAAAAAGGAGGGAAAAATGGAGATATATATTAAGAAGAATTATGAGGAAATGAGCCGAAAGGCGGCTGAGATTGTGGCGGAAGAGATGAGGAAAAGGAAAAATCATTTTGTTCTCGGTTTAGCTACGGGAAGCACTCCCATCGGTTTATATAAGGAGCTTATTCGTATGCATCAGGAAGAGGGTCTTGATTTCTCCAGGGTGATTACCTTTAACTTGGATGAATACTGCGGTCTTTCGCCTGACCATGAGCAGAGCTACCACTACTTTATGTTCGAAAACTTCTTCAAACACATCAATATCGATAAAAAGAATATCCACATTCCGGATGGAATGGCCAGGGACTTAGATGCTCACTGTCGGGAGTACGAAAAGATGATTGCAGATAACAGAGGGATAGATTTGCAGGTTTTGGGAATTGGAGGAGATGGGCATATTGCCTTCAATGAGCCCGGCTCTTCGCTTAGTTCGCGAACTCGGGTAAAGACTCTAACTCAGCAGACTGTTGAGGATAATTCCCGTTTCTTTAAGACCATTGAGGAAGTGCCAAAGTATGCGATCACTATGGGAATCGGAACAATAATGGAGGCCAAAATCTGTTTGCTCTTGGTCAATGGAGACAAAAAGGCTGAGGTATTTGCTAAAGCGGTGGAGGGGCCGATGACGACTGAAGTCACCGCTTCTATGCTTCAGACACATCCTCGAACTATAGCCGTCGTTGATGAGGAAGCGGCAGCGAAATTGAAGAGAAAGGATTACTACAAACATGTTGAGAAAATGGCAGGTCTATTGAAAAAAAGAGTGAATGAAAAGGGGAAAAATGGTTAAGAATATCTGTATCTTTGAGGATGAGGGTTTTAAAAATCTTCTCCCGCTTTGCTATCTACGGCCAGTATTTGAGCTTAGATGCGGGATTAGTTCGCTAAAGGAAAAGATTGCTGGATTTTATCCGGAGGCGAAGCTTCATCTCTTATGCCGGGATTACTTGGTAGATGTAACGAAAAGGAGGTCAAAGGAAACATCAGTAAATGACCTCAAAATAGAAGGAAATTGCCTCTTCATTAATGGTAGAATTCTGGCCGGGAAGGATCTCTCCAGGCGAATTCCCCTCGATGGAGCCGAGGAAATTGCCCTTTCAGAAGAAGTACTTATCTATGCTCGGTTGACTCCGAAGACCATCGCAGAGGTGTTTAGGGAGGATGGACATCTGAGAAACACCACGATTGAACTGCTTAAGAAGAAGGTAAAGGTAACTAAAATAAAACTTGACCTCATCTCCTACCCCTGGCATTTGATAAATTATAACTCAGAAGCCATTAAGGATGACTACCAGAGTATTGGCGGTGGAAAAGTAGAAGGATTTCTGGACAAAGCCGCTACCGTCTATGGAGATAGATCCCAGCTTTTTATCGGCGAGAGTTCCCGGGTAGAAGCGGGGGTGGTTCTTAACCTTACGGAAGGACCGATCTATATCGGCAAGAATGTAAAGGTTCGTCCTTTTACAATCATTGACGGACCTTCCTTTGTGGGAGATGAATCAATCATCGATGGAGCAAAACTGAGAGAAGGCTCGAGCAT
>Ga0066644_10001858_pt1 | contig 11415 bp, 10 predicted proteins | sample CryGeyCG2114_020_FD_62735 | JGI IMG/M metagenome (GOLD analysis project Ga0066644, IMG submission 62735) | Groundwater microbial communities from aquifer - Crystal Geyser CG15_big_fil_post_rev_8/21/14_0.20 | ecosystem: Environmental > Aquatic > Deep subsurface > Groundwater | place: USA: Utah...
GCGAAGACTTTCGCCTTTTGCAGGAAAACCGGACTGTGCAATCCGGAAGACAGGATGAAATGTCCTTCCAAAAGGGCTCCGGCGACGCGGAATTCGTTTAATACATCTTCGGTGTTCATGCGTCGTTCTCATCAGTTTCACCGCGGGCACGTTCGGCAGACACCACGCTGTTACACATTTTCAAGGCCGAGATAATGTTCGCCAGATGCCGATTGTCGAACACTTCGATATCAAATTGCATTTCAAAGAAGTCCTTGGCGCGTTTCAGTGTTTTGATATTGCCGATATTCCCGCGATTTTCGCCCACGGCCTTGGCAATCTCCGCTAAAGCTCCGGGTGTGTTGTGCATGACGGCGTGAACGCGCGCAGCCGACACGGCATTTTCCTCAGCTTCGGCCGTCCAGCCCAGATCAATCCAGCGGTCCGGATCTGATTCATCGTGTTCCGTCAGCCGGTCACAATCGATGGTATGGATGGTCACACCCTTGTCTGGTACCATGACCCCGACAATCCGGTCTCCGGGCAGTGGCGAGCAACATTCCGAAAAATGAATCGAGATCCCCGGCGTTAGCCCGCGCCCACGGACATAAAGCCGGGCCATATCATCGCGGATCAGTTCTTTCTCACTGGCATCAAACTGACGGCTGTCGCGCCGTCCCGGGAAAGCAGCATCCAGAAACTGTCCCGAGGTGATCCGTCCCCGGCCGAGCGCCTGATAGAGTTCTTCGATTGAAGGGATGTCGAGGCGCGCCAACGCATCTCCCAGACCTTTTTCGCGGAACACCTTGCCCTCGCGGTCAAAGGCGTGTTCGGCCAGCATTTTGCCAATGCCTTCAAATTCCGCGCGTTCCGTCGTGCGGATCAACCGCCGGATGGCCGCGCGGGCCTTGCCAGTCACGGCCAATTCTTCCCACCCTGCGGGCGGCTGACGCAGACCGCCCCGCAGAATATTGACCACATCGCCATTCTTCAGGCGCGTGCGGAGTGGCCGGTCGCGGCTATTGATCTTCGCCCCGATACAGGTGTGGCCCAGTTCGGTGTGAACGGCATAGGCGAAATCCAGCGGCGTTGCACCGGAGGGAAGCGCGATCAATTCGCCCTTGGGAGTGAAGCAATAAACCTGGTCGGCGAACATTTCGAGCTTGGCGTGCTCGAGAAATTCATCGGGATCCCCACCCTGCTCCAGAATCTCCAGGAAGGGCCGCAAGCGTTCCAGCGGATCACCACCTGCTGATTTCGCCGCTTCCGCATCATAGCCATAGTTCTGACCTTTATATCGCCAGTGCGCCGCTACACCGCTCTCCGCAACGGCATCCATTTCCTCTGTACGGATCTGGATTTCAACGCGGACGCTCTCAGGACCGACAACGGTGGTATGCAACGAACGGTAATTATTCGGCTTCGGGGTGGAAATAAAATCCCGGAATCGCTCAGGCACACAGCGCCAGTTCTGATGGATGATGCCAAGGGCGTGGTAACAATCATCCACGGTATCCACGATCAGCCGGAAGGCATAAATATCGGCGATCTCATCGAAACTTGTGCCTTTGCGCTCCAGCTTGCGCCAGATCGAATAGGGCCGCTTCTCACGCCCGAAAATACGGCCCTGAATGCCGGACTCCTCCAGCTTGGCCATGATGACCTGCGAGACCTCGGCCACCGCCTCGGCACGGGATTCCCGCATTTCGGCGAGCCGCAGGGAAACCGATTCAAAAGCCGCCGGGTTGATATGCCGGAAGGACAGATCTTCCAGCTCCACACAGATACGGTTGATCCCGATCCGGCGGGCCAATGGCGCATAGATTTCCAGCGTTTCGGTCGCAATCCGCTCACGTTTTTCCGGCTTTGGTATGTGATAGAGCGTCCGCATATTGTGCAGACGGTCTGCCAGTTTCACAATCAGAACCCGGACATCGGATGAAATCGCGACCACCAGTTTCTGGAAATTCTCGGCCTGTTTGGTGCGGTTGGAGCCCAGCTCCATCTGACCGAGCTTGGTAACGCCATCAACCAGGGCCGCAATTTCCGGCGAGAAAAGCTCACTCAGTTGCTCAAGCGTCGCCGGCGTATCCTCGACCGTATCATGCAACAGCCCGGTACAGATGGTCCCGGCGTCCATCTTGAGATCGGCAAGAATCATCGCCACTGATGCGACATGCGCAAAATAGGGCTCGCCGGAATAGCGTTTTTGCGGCTCATGCATCTCCCGCGCAAAATCATACGCGCGATGGATCAGGTCCGCATCAACAGTTGGATAGTATTTGGATATACGCCTGACGAGATCGTCGGCGGTTGGATAGATTTCAATCGCCGGAGTATCGTGGCCGGGCGCGGCGAGTCTCACCCTGCCCTAAAAGCGGTTGTCCGGAGCGCCGTCGCGGTCGCTTTGCAGCGCTTTCAGCATATCGGCTTCGTCCGGATCGACAGGTGTAGGCTTGGAGGCGATTTGCGGCAGATCGTCTTGCGGAGATGCGCGCCCTTCTTCTTCCTCATCGCTCGGGATAACCCGTTGCAGCCCGTTGATAAGGCTTTCTTTCAAAGCGCGCATGTCGAGATTGTCTTCAGCGATTTCACGCAGCGACACGACCGGATTCTTGTCATTATCGCGGTCCAGCGTCAGCTCCGAACCGGACGAAATATTCCGGGCGCGGTGCGCGGCCAGCAGAACCAGATCAAAACGGTTCGGAATTTTTTGGATACAATCTTCAACGGTAACGCGGGCCATGGCGGCGGCCTCCTGTATAATGCTCGCAAACGGATCGCAGTAACTAACGCCGCTCGGCCTTTACTGCAAGGCCTTTGCCGCAATGCAACACAGCGAATTCATCCAATCCTGCGCGTTTGGGTGATGGCATTTTCAGGCAAGCGGGAAATCAGGCCGGAAATGGCTTCACTGGAAACCGGATGAACCCAGTCCGGAGCAATTTCTGAAAGTGGCAGCAGAACGAAGGCACGCTCCCCGGTCCGCGGGTGCGGAAGCGTGAGTGAGGCCGTCTCCATGACCTGCCCGCGATAATCGATGAGGTCGAGATCAAGCGTGCGCGAATCCCAACGCAGCACGCGATGCCGTCCGAAATCGTTTTCGACCTCCAGCAAAACGCCCAAGAGCCCCTCAGCATCAAGATCTGTTTTTACTGCAGTCACGGCGTTTACATAGGCGGGTTTGGACGGATCTGGCCATGCCGGTGAGGTCCACAGGCTGGAAATGGCTTCCGTCCTGACCCCGCTTTCGGCCAGACGCTGCAATGCAGCCGTCAGGGTCTCTTGCGGGGACCGCCCCTGAAAGGGCAGATTGCTCCCGAGCGCGACATAGATATTCGCTGTCTCATTCATGTTTTGATCTTTAGCATCCGGGAGAGCCCCATGACCTTCTATCCCAACGAACGTATTGGCCTTTTCATTGATGGTGCCAACCTGTTTTCTACCTCGAAGGCACTCGATTTCGACATTGATTACCGCAAATTGCTGGATGAATTCCGCAAGCGCGGCCGCCTTACCCGCGCCAATTACTACACCGCCTTGCTGGAAAATGAGGATTTCACACCGCTGAAACCCCTTGTCGACTGGCTCGATTATAATGGCTTCAATGTCATCACCAAGCCGGCCAAGGAATTTACAGATGACTCCGGCCGCCGACGTATCAAGGGGGATATGGACGTTGAACTGGCTGTGGATATCATTTCTGCCGCCACCTATCTTGATCACATCATCCTGTTCACAGGCGATGGTGATTTCCGTTACGCTGTCGAGCATTGTCAGCGCAAGGGTGCGCGCGTCACGGTCGTGTCCTCGTTAAAGGCCCGCCCGCCGATGATCTCGGATGATCTGCGCCGTCAGGCCGATGGTTTCATTGATCTTGCCGATCTGAAATCCATGGTCGGACGCGAAGGTGGCCGCCCGCAACACAATGACGATTGAGCTGATCGGGCCCGAAGCGCCGCTGGATTGCCCGCTCTGCCCCCGGCTGGTTGGCTTCCGGGAGTCGAATAACCGGCTTTATCCGTCATTTCACAATGCGCCCGTGCCCTCTTTCGGGGAGAAGGATGCCCGTTTTCTGATTGTCGGCCTGGCCCCCGGTCTGAAAGGGGCCAACCAGACGGGACGGCCCTTCACCGGCGATTATGCCGGCGATCTGCTTTACGCCACGCTTGCAAAATTCGGTTTTCTGGAAGGCAGATATGCCGGGCATGCGGACGATGGTGTTAAGCTCAAAGATGCGATGATCACCAATGCCGTGCGATGTGTGCCGCCACAGAACAAGCCGGTTGGCGCAGAAATGAAAGCCTGCCGCCCGTTTCTGACAGAGCGATTGAAAGCTCTGCCCCGCCTCTCTGTCATTCTGTGTCTTGGAAAAATCTCTCACGACAATACCTTGCGCGCCATCGGCCAGCGCGTATTAGCGATGAAGTTTGCTCATCAGGCCGCGCAGGATTTCGAATTCAACGCCCGCAAGGTGCGCCTGTTCGATAGCTATCATTGCTCCCGGTATAATACGAATACTGGACGCCTGACCGAAGCGATGTTCGAGAATGTGTTTGCGGATATAAGGTCTTATCTGTCCGGTCAGCCGTAATTCTTGATCAGGCGTGATTTCTGCCGGTTCCAGTCCCGTTGTTTAACGGTTTCGCGCTTATCAACCGTCTTCTTGCCCTTTGCGAGGCCGATCAGGAGCTTTGCAAACCCGCGATCAGTAAAATAGAGCTTGAGCGGGATAATGGTCCGCCCTTCCCGCGCAACGGCCCCTTGCAGCTTGGCTATTTCCTTGCGCTTCAGCAGCAGTTTCCGTTTTCTCCTGGGTTCATGGTTGAACTGGTTCGCGCCCGCATACATCGGGATATCAGCATTGATCAGAAAGATTTCGTCGCCTTCCGGTCCGACATAGGCCTCGGCAATATTGGCGCGCCCATTACGCAGGGATTTGACCTCGCTGCCCTGCAATTGCAGCCCGGCTTCAAACGTCTCCTCGATCTCGTAATCGAACCGCGCGCGGCGGTTGACCGCAATAGCGGCATTCGGGTCTTTGGCCATCAGATCAATCCGGCATGTTCCATTGCGCCCCGGACCGCCGCCTTCACATCATCGTCCGGTTCCGTCATCGGCAGGCGGATGTCAGGCAGGCATAAATCCAGCAAACTCAGGGCATATTTGGCCGGACCGGGACTGGGCGACAGGAACAGCGCTTTATGCAAGGGCTGCAACATATCGCCGATTTCAAGGGCTTCCTGGTAATCGCCAGACAGGCTGGCATTCTGCAATTGTGCACACAGCGCCGGGGCGACGTTGGAGCTGACCGAGATACATCCAACCCCGCCTTCAGCATTAAAGCCGATTGCGGACGGGTCTTCGCCGGACAACTGGATGAAATCAGGCCCGATCAGGTGCCGGTGGGCGCTGACACGGGTCAGATCGCCGGTCGCATCTTTCACACCGATCACCGAATTCAACCCGGCGATGCGCGCCATGGTGTCCGGCTGGATGTCGACGATGGACCGCCCCGGAATGTTGTAGACGACAATGGGGAGATCGCAGGCAGCCGAGATCGCCTCGAAGTGCCGAAACAGGCCTTCCTGTGATGGCTTGTTGTAATAGGGCGCAACGATCAGCGCGGCATCCACACCGGCAGACTTCGCCCACTTCGTCATTTCGATCGTTGCAGCGGTATCATTGGATCCGGTTCCAGCGATCACCGGAACACGGCCCTTGGCGGCCTCAACCGTCAGCTCGATGACCCGCTTTTTTTCGTCCAGAGACAAGGCCGGGCTTTCGCCAGTTGTGCCAACCGGAACCAGCCCGTGTGTGCCACTGTCGATCTGACGCTCGACAAGCGCCTGAAAGGCAGCCTCGTCAACGGCATTATTCTTGAATGGTGTGACGAGCGCAGTGATGGAACCGGAGAGCATGAAAAGCCTGCCTGACAACATTGTGAACGGTTTTGAGCCTATCGGACGCACTTCTTTCGGCCAAGGGCGTATGTCGGCTGTAGACAGCGCCATTGCCTGCGCCATGATACGGCCAATATTGCTGACAAGATGAGTCTGATGAGAGCCCCTATCCTTTTGTTCGTTTTGCTGGCTGGCTGGATCATGACGCCAGCCGTTTTTGCACAATATCCTGATCCGCGGTTGCGCCCGGAACGGCCCAATCCCTCACGCTATCTGGATGACCAAGATTTCCTGATGCTCGAGCGCGGCCTTGATGCTGCTGAAGCCGGAAACTGGCGTGAGGTACGTGACGCACGCCGCCGGATCTCAGACACCGTTGCCAGCTCCATTCTTCTATGGCGTATCGCGACGTCTGATGAAGACGCCACTTTCATGGAACTTGATCTGGCGCTGGAAGAGCTGGAAGGCTGGCCGCAATACGCAATGATCCGCTCGGAAGCCGAATTCAAGATTTCAACATCCGGTCTGTCATCCGAATTCATTATCAACTGGTTTGACGGCCGCGAGCCTTTATCAGGAGAGGGCAAGATCGCTCTCGGCGCAGCGCTCCGGGATATGGGCCGGATCGCCGAAGCAACGGAATACATCCGCGATGCTTGGCGTCATCACACTTTCCACCGCTACCGTCAGCGCGAGATTCTGGATGCCAATAACGACATCCTGACCCTGTCCGATCATGAAGCACGTGTAGATTTCCTGCTATGGCGCGACCAGCGCACGCTGGCACGTGATCTGAGAAACGAATTGAGCAATGGGCATCGCGCCCTCATGGATGCGCGGATAGCTTTGGCCAGCCGCTCAGGCGGGGTGAACGCCGCTGTCGCACGGGTTCCGGATGAATTGGCAGATCATCCTGGCCTCGTCTATGAGCGCGCGCGCTGGCGCCGCCGGGCCAATCTGGATGAGGGCGCACTGGAAATGCTGCTGCAGCTGCCTGATACGCACCCTGACACCGAAGCGCTGGATGATATGTGGCTGGAACGCCGGCTGATGATCCTGAACCTGATCCGTGACCGGGACTATGCCACAGTCTATCAGCTCGCCGCCGCCAACGGCATGTCGGCCGGTGCAGCCTTTGCGGATGCTGAATTCATCGCGGGCTGGATGGCGCTTCGCTATCTGGGCAGACCGCAAGACGCGATGGAGCATTTCACACGGCTTGTTGAAGGCGTGTCCTATCCGGTGTCGGTATCGCGGGGCCGGTATTGGCAAGGCCGCGCCGCGTCCGCGCTCGGCAACACCGGAGACGCTGAAAATTACTATCGACTGGCCGCTGTCCATTCGACCGCCTTTTACGGACAGATGGCGCTGATCGAGCTGGCAGGCGATGAAACCCCCATGATGGACCTGCCTGTCACACCGGTTCCGACGGCTGAAACCGGAGTCACGTTCGAATCCCGGGCCGTCACCCGTGCATTGCGGCTTCTGGCGGAACAGGGTGAAGATTATTTCTTCCGCGTCTTCATCTACCATCTCGATGACGAACTGGAGGACGCCGCCGAGAGTCTGCTTCTGGCGCGTCTTGCGCAGGATTATGGATTTTTGCGGCAAGGGGTTCGGGCCGCAAAAGCGGCCAGCTATCGCTGGAATATCCTGCCGGAGGAAAGTTTCCCGGTAATCGATTTGCCGCCACCTTCCGGGGTTTATGCCGAGCCCGAACCCGGCCTCATACATTCCGTGATCCGCCAGGAAACCGAGTTTGATCCCCGCGCAATATCCAGCGCGGGGGCCCGCGGCATGATGCAAATGATGCCCGCCGTCGCACGCGTCACAGCCCGCCGGCTCGGCTTGGCTTATCAGTATGAATCCCTGACCTATGATCCGGAATACAATATGCGTCTGGGCCGCTATCACTTGCAGGAAGTGATCGACCAGTTTGATGGCTCCTACATCCTGGCACTGGCGGCCTACAATGCCGGCGGTCATCGTTCCCGCCGCTGGATCGAGGATTATGGCGATCCTCGGACCACCGAGGTTGATCCCATCGACTGGCTGGAATCCATTCCTTTCTCCGAAACCCGCAATTACGTTCAGCGCGTCATGGAAAATTTACAGGTCTATCGCTACCGTCTGGGTGACGGTGGCCCCGTTCCGCTTGAGCTGGAGGCCGATTTGCGCCGCGGATCAGGGTATTTCTAAACCCGGTCCAGCGCCTTTTTGAAAACCGCCGGATCGACATTGCCGCCCGTGATCAGGGCGACGGTCACTCTGCCGCGCGTCTCGGCCTGACCATTAAGCAGGCTGGCAAAGGCGGTCGCGCCACCTGGCTCTGCCACCAGCTTCAGATGTTTCCAGATGAACCCGAGGGCATCCAGCGTGTCGTCATCGGTGGCTGTAACCCCGCCTGAAAGCTGTGTCTGATTGAGCTGAAACGTCAATTTACCCGGTATCTGCGTGATGATCGCATCCTGTAACGATCCCGATTTGCGGGCATTCGCAACGCGTTCACCGGCGATCAGCGACCGGCGGTGATCGTCAAAACCCTCCGGTTCTGCTGCCAGAATATCGCATCCAGCGAAAAAGTGTTTCATCGCCAGCCCGCAACCGGCAATCAGTCCACCGCCGCCTGCACAGCACACGAACTGATCCGGCACAATATTCAGTGCTTTCAGGTCTTGCGCGGCTTCAAGAGCAGCCGTTCCCTGCCCTGCGATGATATACGGATCATCATAGGACGGCACCAGAATCGCGCCGGTCCGGTCAACAATTTCAGCAGACACCTTTTCCCGGTCTTCCGTTTCCCGGTCGAATTCCACCACCTCACCGCCGAGGCGGCGCACGCCACCGGATTTGATCTTCGGCGCATCGGAGGGCATCACGATGATCGCAGGCATGCCGAGCAGCCGGGCCGCCAGCGCCACACCTTGCGCATGATTGCCGGAGGAAAACGCCACCACGCCTTTTGCCCGTTCATCCTCCGTCATCCGTGACAGACGGTTATAGGCACCCCGGAATTTGAAGGAGCCCGTTCTTTGTAGGCTTTCCGGCTTGATCAGCACCCGACCGCCCAGAAGCTCGTTCAGGGCGTCATTTTCAAGCAGCGGCGTGCGCACCGCCTCACCGGCAATCTGGCGGGCCGCGTCTTCAACATCGGAAAATACCGGCAAACGATCCATTCCTTCACTCCCAATCTGGAATGGCCTGTAATCGTTTTCAAAAAAACACGCAAAGGCGTTGCGCTGTGGATGCAATAAAGGCTTCAATGGGGACAAGCCCGAAAACGGGCAAACAGACCGGGGAGAATGAAGAATGATGCTGAAGGGCGAAATGATGGATGCCCCCCTGATGATTTCAGGGATTTTGAAACATGCCGATAGTTGCCATGGCGATCGCGAGATTGTCAGCCGCCTGCCGGAAGACCTGTCAACACACCGCTATGGCTATTCCGATGCCCACAAGCGTACACGCCAGCTCGCCAATGCGCTGACCAGGAAGCTGCACATCAAGGAATCGGACCGCGTGTCCACGATCGCCTGGAACACACACCGGCATTTCGAACTGTATTACGGGGTTTCGGGCATCGGAGCGGTGATTCACACCGTAAATCCGCGCCTCGACCCGGCCCAGATCATCTGGATTCTCAACCACGCCCAGTCAAAAGCCGTCTTCTTCGACAAGACTTTCTCACCGCTCGTGGATGGCATCGCCAAGCACTGCAAGACGGTCAAAAACTGGGTTTTGATGACCGATTCCGGCCATTTGAAAGACGTTCAGACCAAATGCATCGCCTATGAAGACCTGATCGGTGATCACAAGCCGGACTATGACTGGCCTGTGTTCGACGAATATGCGGCGGCGGGTCTTTGCTACACCTCCGGAACAACCGGCGACCCGAAGGGCGTGCTCTATTCCCACCGTTCAACTCTGCTGCATGCCATGGCCTGCATGTCCGCCGACGTGATCGGTGTTGGCGCGCGCGGCGTCATGCTGCCTGTCGTGCCGATGTTCCACGTCAATGCCTGGGGTATTCCCTATGCCTCGCCGATGGGCGGGGCCAAGCTGGTCATGCCGGGGCCACGGCTGGATGGGGCCGGCCTGCATGAAATGATCGAGAAAGAGCAGGTCAATTATGTCGCCGGCGTGCCCACGGTCTGGCTCGGCCTGCTGCAATATCTGCGCGAACACGACAAACGCATCGATTCGGTCGAGCGTGTCCTCATTGGCGGTTCTGCCCTGCCCGAAGCCCTGCTTCGCGCCTTTGAGGACAATTACGGCGTCACCATGCAGCAGGGCTGGGGCATGACGGAAATGAGCCCGCTCGGCACCGTCAATGTGCCGCTGGCCAAGCATGCCGATCTAAGCCGCGATGAGATGGTCAAGCTGAAGCTTAAACAGGGCCGCCTCGTCTTTGGCGTCGAGATGCGCATTGTCGATGATGAAGGCAATGAACTGCCATGGGATGGTGAGTCTTCCGGCCACGTTCATGTGCGCGGGCCGTGGATCGCCTCCGGCTATTTCCGCGGTGCGGGAGCCGAAGCCTTCACCGATGATGGCTGGATGAGAACCGGCGATGTCGCCTACCTGGATTCAGACGGATTCATGACCATCACCGACCGCTCCAAGGACGTCATCAAGACCGGCGGCGAATGGATTTCCTCCATAGACCTTGAAAACGAAGCCATGGGTCATCCCGATGTGGCCATGGCGGCGGTGATTGGAAAGTTCCATCCGAAATGGCAGGAACGCCCGCTGCTGATCGTGCAACTCCGCGAAGGCGCGGAGCCCAACGCTGAATCCATCCTCGAATTCCTGCGCGGCAAGGTGCCCAAGCTTTGGGTGCCGGATGCGGTTGAATTCATCGAAGAAATGCCGATCGGCGCAACCGGAAAAATCCTCAAGACCAAGCTGCGGGACATCTATCGCGATTACAAATTCCCTGGCACGGAAGGCATGGAGGGGTAAAGGCACCTTATTGCATCATCCCGGAATGATGGGAATATGTGGCTCACAATCCCCCTCTCTGGCTCTTGCGCCACCCGCAAAACGGACTTAGGTTCTTATCGAAATTCGATAAGGAGCGAGCCTGATGGAAATTGTCATTCCCGGCATAGTCTTATTCTTCATTCCCAGCCTGATTGCGTCAGCGCGCGGGCATCACAACACGTTCGCGATCTTCCTTACCAATTTTCTTTTGGGCTGGACGGTGATCGGCTGGATCATCGCCCTGATATGGTCAACCACCGCTGGCGAACGCCGTGTCCGGACCTGATCACGCAATAAAATCGGAAATATCGCTGAGTGATTTCTTGATCAGCGCGTGTTCGGGCACGGTGGCCCCCTCGGCGGGATAGCCGGCGAAGATCAGCATATAAGGCTTTTCGTCTTTCGGGCGGTCGCAGATCTCCGAAACGAAGGTCATCGGGTTGGGTGTGTGGGTGAGCGTCACCAGACCAGACCGGTGCAAAGCCGTCAGCAGCATGCCACAGGCAATGCCGACGCTCTCATTCACATAATAATTCTTGCGGGTTTCACC
>Ga0066644_10001859_pt1 | contig 11408 bp, 5 predicted proteins | sample CryGeyCG2114_020_FD_62735 | JGI IMG/M metagenome (GOLD analysis project Ga0066644, IMG submission 62735) | Groundwater microbial communities from aquifer - Crystal Geyser CG15_big_fil_post_rev_8/21/14_0.20 | ecosystem: Environmental > Aquatic > Deep subsurface > Groundwater | place: USA: Utah...
TGATGCGACGGTCGGTTTCGGCGGCAACGGCGGCAATGCCACCGGCGGGACCTCTTTTATCCAGGCCGACGGGTCGCAGGCGCTGGCCGCCATCGTCACGATCGGCGGCAATGCCTCCGCCTATGCCAGCGGATATGGCGGCGATGGCGGCGCCGGCGATGGCGTGTCGATTGCCGCGGGCGAGGGCGGCGATGGAACCGGCGGGACCTATCAGGGAACGCCGGGAACGGGTGGGGTCTTTGCCATTGCCGGGCGGGACAATGGAACGCTCAGCATAACCGGATCGACGGTTCTCGTTTCCGCCGGATATGGCGGCATCGGCGGGGTCGGCGGAACCGGCCAGGCCGGGGGGCGTGGCGGCGATGGCACGGGTGGTACGACGCAGGCGGGCACGTTCAGCGGCCGTGGCGATGGGTCGCTCGGCAACGGCCTGGCGACATTCACCTCGCTCAACCTCGCCGCCAGTGGCTTTGGTGGCCAGGGCGGCTCGGGCGGGAGCGGTTTCGGGGCAGGCGGTGATGGAACGGGCGGCCTCGCGGGGGTCTTCGCTTCGCAGTCACGCGTGGATGCGGCTGCAATCTCCACGATTGCGAACGGTACGGGCGGTTTCGGCTCGACCGGTGGTATCGGCAAGGGTGGGGAGGCCGGAATCGGTGTGTTCGCCGGTACCCTCAACGCCACCAGCCTCTATGGCAGCACCACGGGAACGGGCGGTGACGCGACGACTGGCGATGGGGGCATAGGCCTCGGTGGCGAGGTCTCGATCGATCTCGACTCGATGCTGACTGTTACGGGCGCCATCGATTATTACGCAGGCGGCTACGGCGGCGCCTCTGCCAATGGCAATGGTGGAACCGGGCAAGGCGGGATTGCGCGGATATCGACGACGGGCAGTAGCAGCCTTTCGGTTGGCAGCACGCTTGGCCTCGACGCTTCGGCAATGGGCGGGGCGGGTGTGATCGGTGGCAATGCCGCCGGCGGGACCGCCAGCTTGATGGTCGGCTCGACCGGCCAGGTCACCGTCGGCGGCGGCGGATTGTTGAGGGTCGATGCGACGGGCGGCACCGGAACCGATGCCGACGGCGATGCGCAGGGTGGGGGAATCGATATCACCGTGTCCGGCGCGACCTTCAGTGCGCCGGCGTTGTCGCTCTATGCCACGGCCTTCTCGGGTACCGGGATGGCGCAGGGAGGCGCCCTCTTATTCCGTACCTCCGCAGCGGGCAGCAGTTCGATCGGGTTGCTCGACCTCGACGCGTCGGCGACCACCGGCGGGACCGCACAAGCTTCCGGGGGATCGGTTTCATTGGCCGTTGATTCGCTCGCGTCGCTTTTGATCGGCGACGCCATAATCGATGTCGATGGCGATGATTTCGGCGGGCTGATCGATCTCGATGCCTCGGGCGGTACCATGGAGATCGACGCGCTTGCGGTGCACGCCTTCGGCACCCGGGGCGGGGCCGATGCCATGATCCGTACCGACGCCGGATCGATCCTGATCAACGGTTCGGCCAGTTTCGATGTCTCGGGCAACCTGACCTTCGCCAGCGCCAACGGTGGCATCTTCGGAGGGCCGACGGTCAACGCACCCACCGCGCAGATCTTCGTCTCTTCGCAAGGCACGGTGCGCTTCGAGGGCGACAATGACGATCATATCGGCTTCGGCGGGCGGGAGGTCTTCATTGGTTCGCGCAATCTCGATATTCTCTCGGGCGCGCGCATCGGGGCACAGTTCCTCGGCCTCGGTGTGATCGGCAATGCGGGCACGACCATTCTCGGCGGCAACTCAGAAGGGCAGGGCTATACGCTGACCCAGGCAGAGCTCGAACGGATCGACGTCGGCGAAGCCTATTTCTCATCCTCCTTCGACGGGCTGGCCTCGGACGACATCCTCATTCGCGACATGACTATCGCCGGATCGCTCGATAACGACGGCGTATCCAGTGTCTTCATCGAGGCAGGGGGCGTGGTCCGGGTCGAAGGCGTGCTGGCCTATCTCGATGCCGCGGCGAGCGATGCTCTGGGCATTCGAGCACAGCGGCTGGAGATCGTCACGCCGGGCGGGATCGGCATGGTCGATCCGCAGGGCAATCCGACCGGCATGTTCTTCTTCCAGGGGCGCGATTTGTGGATGGCCGATGCGTCGACCATCGCCCGCCTGCGCGATGACCCGGCTTTCGACGGGCGTAACGAGCTGCTGTCTACCGTGGCTGCTGGCAGCGCCGATCCGCTCGGCTATCTGCGGGCGGGAGATATCTTCCTCACCCTCGGCGACAGTCTGCTGGTGCGCAACACCGGCACGGCCGACACTCCGGCCGGAATCACCGTTACCGGCGGGCTGACAATCGGCGGGGGCTATCACGACGAAAGCACGCAAAGCCCATCGGACGCTCCGCTCGATGTCGTTGCCTACGGACGCAAGCTGAACGGGGACGGCAGCTTCGTCACCGGCGAGGCCTTCTTCAAGCTGATCGAGTTCAACACCGAAGACCAGGGCGACAATTTCGTCACTACCTATGTCGAGGGTTCGCAGTTCAACAATTGCGACATCAACAGCGGCGCGTGTGCGGGGAACGAGCCGCCCGACGAGCGCGAGGAAGTGCTCGATGAAGTCGAGGAGCAAGCGCCAGCCGCCGCGGTGACGACCACCGAACCCGTCGCTGCCGCTCCCGTCGAACAGAGCGAATCGGACAGCAATGTCGAATTCGGGGCGGACTTCCCCGCCTTGCTCAGCGCGACGCTGGTCTCGCAGGATGATGCGATCGACGACCCGGTGACCAGCGGCGGGGACATCGCGCTCTATGGTTCGGGCGAGGAAGATCCCGGCGAGGACGAAGAAGGGGAAGACCAGTGATGCGCAGCAAGGTTCTGGCCGCGATTGCAGCGGCAACCCTCGCGTTGCCGGCCCCGACCGTGTCGGCGCAGGGCAGGGATCGACCGGTCAGTTACAGCGACACCTTTGCGATCGGGGCCAACGGGCTGTGCGAGGCACAGATCCTGCCGCCGCAGCCCGGGGCGGGGCTGTTCGACCGCGGATACACGATAGTCTGCCGCGACGCAGCGGCGCCGGTCGGGACGCTGTGGGTCTTGCGCAATGCCGAGCCAAGCGAGGCCGCCGCGCGCTTCCTTCCCACGGCCGCCTGTGCCCAGGGCGGCGGTGCCGCGGTACCCGACGCCCTTGCGGGGAGTGCGAACTTTTCCTGCACCGACGAGGATGTCGGAACGCGCCGCGTGCTGGTCGCGGGCGAGCTCGGCGGCAAGCTCTATGCCGGCGAGGCGATTGCCGCTTATGCCGATGCCGTGCGGCTGGGGCTTGCCACGCTGGTGGCCGACCACCCGGTCCAGGGCGATGTCGCGATACCGCTTACCGAGACCGGCGATGCCGCCGCCTTCGCCCGGGCGCAGGCGCGGGCGCTCGCCACAGATGCGGTCATCGCCGAGGCCTATCGGCGCAGCAACAGCGGCGATTTCGCCGAGGCGGCCGAATTCTTCGCCGAGACGGCCGCGTCCGGGGAGGGCGCCAATGCGATCGAGGCGCGCCTCAATGCCGCGTTGCTCCAGTCCAACCTGGGCAATTACGCCGAGGCCGCGCGGGGCTTTTCGAGCGTGCGCGGGCAGGTCGCCGGAGATCCGGTGCTGGCGCGCATGTTGCGCAATTACGAAGCGATAGACGCGCTCAATGCGGGCGCCCCGCAGACCACGCTCGACATTCTCGAGCGGCCGCTGCCCGCGGGCGCGGGTTCGCGCGATGCGCTGGCCGGGCTCGAAATCACCGATGCACTGGCGGCGCGGCTCTCGGCCGAGCAAGCGAGCGCGCTCGACAGCATCGGCGGGCTGACCCCGCTCGAGCGGGCCGACCTACTCGACGGCCAGACCGAATATCTGAAGGCGACGGCTTTGCGGCTGCTCGGGCGCAGAACCGAGGCGGAGAGCCATCTCGCCGCGGCCGACAGCACGCTCGCGGGAGTCCGCAACGGGACTGTCCGGTCGATCCTGTGGCTGCGCGCGCAGGTACTCGGCGAACTCGCCGACCTTGCCGAGCGCAAGCGCGATGTGGCGACCGCCGAAGCCTATCACGCGCAGGCGATCGGCCTGCTCGCGGCAAACTACCCGGATTCGCCCGCGCTGCTCAGCAGCAAGGCGCAACTGGCCGGTTTCCTCGCACGCAACGGTCGCAAGGGCGAGGCGCTTGCGACCTATCGCGACCTGGTCGAGAAGGCGGAGGGCAAGCCCGCCCCCGCCTTGCGCCGCCTGCTCGTGCCCTATTTCGACCTTCTCGGCGAGGCCGGACTGGCCGGGGACGAGGCTGCCGGCGACATGTTCCTCGCCAGCCAGCTGCTCCAGCGCCCGGGGCTCGCGCAGACTCAGGCAGTGCTCGCCCGCGAGCTGTCGGGCGGCAGCGACGAGGCCTCGCAGCTGTTCCGCAAGGCAGTCAACATTGGTCGTTCGGTAGAGCAGGTCCGCAATCGCATCGCCCTGCTCGAGGGCCAGTCCGCGGGTGATTCGCTGGCGGCCGAACGCCTCGCCGCGCAACGGGCGACGCTCGAAAAGCTCGAAGCGGAGCAATTGTCGATCCAGAACAGGCTCGGCGAGTATCCCCGCTTCCGCGCCGTGTCCGACGGACGAGTGACGCTCGGCGAGCTGCAGGAAATCCTCAAGCCGGGCGAAGGCTATCTCAAGCTGGCGACGCTCGACGGGGCCACCTTTGCCATCTTCGCTACGCCCGACATGGCGCGCGCCTATCGTGTGGGGATCGATCCGAACGCGCTCGAGGCCGAGGTCGATGCGCTGCGGGCGACGATCGCCTATGTCGAGAATGGCGAGACGCTGACCTTCCCCTTCGACATCGAGAAATCGCGCGCGCTCTACAAGGCGCTGCTCGACCCGGTGGATGCCGAGGTGAAGGCGCTGCGGCACCTGGTGTTCGAACCCGACGGCGCCATGCTGCGCCTGCCGGCGAACCTGCTCGTGACCGACGACGACAGCGTCGAGCGCTATGTCGAGCGCATCGCGCGCAATGGCGACGAGTACGACTTCACCGGAACCAGCTGGCTCGGTCGGACGGTCAACGTCACCACCACCGTCTCGCCTTCGGCGTTCCGCGACGTACGGCGCGCGCCTGGTTCCGAAGCCGCGCGTGAATATATCGGTTTCGGCGAGAACACGCCGCTGCGAGCGGACCGGGGGACGCTCGGCACGCGCTCGGCGCTTGCCGGGGGCGAGGACTGCCTCTGGGCTCCGGCAGTGTGGGACTATCCGATCAAGGCCGACGAGCTCTATACAGCCGCGCGCAGCCTCGGGGCGACGGCCACGGACGAGCGGATCGTCACCGGCGATACCTTCACCGACACGGCGGTGCTGGGGATGAAGGACCTCGATCAGTACCGCATCCTCCATTTCGCGACCCACGGCCTGGTCACCGCGCCACAACCCGAATGCCCGCCGCGCCCGGCGCTGCTGACCTCCTTCGGGGGCGACCAGTCCGACGGACTGCTGTCCTTCGCCGAAATCTTCGACCTCAAGATCGATGCCGACCTGGTTATCCTGTCGGCCTGCGATACCGCCGGCGCGGCCACGCTCGGCGCCACGCGCGAGGCGGGCGTCACGGGCGGCGGCTTCGCGCTCGACGGATTGGTCCGCGCCTTCGTCGGGGCGGGCGGAAGGACCGTGGTGGCGAGCCACTGGCCGGTGCCCGACGATTACGACGCCACCAACCGGCTGATCGACGGCTTCTTCGCTGCGGGCGAGGGCGTAGAACTGGCCGAGGCGATGCGGCTGTCGCAGGCGCGGCTGATGGACAGCAAGGAAACCTCGCATCCGTTCTACTGGTCGGCCTTCGCCATCGTCGGCGACGGCGGCGCGCCGCTGCGCAAGTGATCCTGGACGCCGGGGGCGGAATGGCAGGGGCGCGCACGGGCGCGCCCCGGTTCTCGCCTATTTCAGCGGGAGAATCTGGCCGATGATGTAGTCGGCCGCCTCCTGCGGGGTCATCTCAACGGTGTTGACGCGGATTTCCGGGTTTTCGGGCGCTTCGTAGGGGCTGTCGATCCCGGTGAAGTTCTTCAGCTTGCCCTCGCGGGCTTTCTTGTAGAGCCCCTTGACGTCGCGCGCCTCGGCCACCTCGAGCGGGGTGTCGACATGGATCTCGATGAACTCGCCCGCATCGATCATCTCGCGCACCAGCTGGCGGTCGGCGCGGAAGGGGCTGATGAAGGCAGTCAGCACGATCAGTCCTGCGTCGGTCATCAGCTTGCAGACCTCGCCGATCCGGCGGATATTCTCGATCCGGTCGCTCTCGGTGAAGCCGAGGTCCTTGTTGAGCCCGTGGCGGACATTGTCGCCGTCGAGCAGGAAGGTGTGGCGGTTCATGATCGCCAGCTTCTTCTCTACCTCGTTGGCGATCGTCGACTTGCCCGAGCCCGAAAGGCCGGTGAACCACAACACGCGCGGCGTCTGGTTCTTCATCGCCGCGTGATGATCACGGGTGATGTCGGTCGGCTGCCAGTGGACGTTCTGACTGCGGCGGAGGCTGAAATGCAGCATGCCCGCACCGACGGTGTGGTTGGTGATTTTGTCGATGAGGATGAAGCCGCCCAGCGCGCGGTTTTCGGTATAGGGATCGAACACTACACGCTTGTCGGTGGTGATCTCGCACACGCCGATCTGGTTGAGATGGAGCGTCTGCGAGGCGAGATGTTCCATCGTGTTGACGTCGATCTCGAACTTCGGATGGGCGATCGTCACGCTGACCGTCTGAGTGCCAAGCTTGAGCCAGTAGGCACGCCCGACGACCAGCGGCTCGTCGTCCATCCACACGATCGTGCTCTCGAACTGGTCGGCGACCTCTGGCGGCGCGTCGGCGGTGGCCAGAACATCGCCGCGCGAGCAATCGATCTCGTCCTCGAGCGTGATGGTGACCGACTGCCCGGCGACTGCCTCGTCGAGGAGGCCGTCCGCAGCGGTTCCGCTTGCCGAACCGGCACTTGGCATCACGACGACCGACTTGACCCTGCTGGTCTTGCCCGAAGGCAGCGAGCGCAGCTCGTCGCCCGGCTTGACGCTGCCGGTGGCGATCAGGCCCGAGAAGCCGCGGAAGTCGAGATTGGGACGGTTGACCCATTGCACCGGCATGCGGAAGGCCTTCGCCTGGTTGGCGGTGTTGTTCACCTCGAGCTGCTCGAGATGGTCGATCAGCACCGGCCCGTCGAACCAGGGGGTGTTATCCGAACGGGTGGTGATGTTGTCGCCGGCGAGGCCCGACATCGGGATCGCGGTGAAGCTTTCGATGCCGATGCTTTCGGCAAAATGCGCGTAGTCGGCGACGATCGCATCGAACTTTGCCTGGTCGTAATCGATCAGGTCCATCTTGTTGACCGCGAGCACCAGGTTCCTGATGCCGAGCTGGTGGCACAGGAAGCTGTGACGCTTGGTCTGCACCAGCACGCCCTTGCGCGCATCGATCAGGATCACCGCGCAATCGGCGGTTGAGGCGCCGGTCACCATATTGCGTGTGTACTGCTCGTGCCCCGGGCAGTCGGCGACGATGAACTTGCGTTTCTCGGTCGCGAAAAAGCGGTAGGCGACGTCGATCGTGATGCCCTGTTCGCGCTCTGCGGCGAGACCGTCGACGAGGAGGGCGAAGTCGATCTCCTGCCCCTGCGTGCCGACCTTCTTGCTGTCGTTCTCGAGCGCAGCGAGCTGGTCCTCGAAGATCATCTTCGAATCGTAGAGCAGGCGGCCGATCAGGGTCGACTTGCCATCGTCCACGCTGCCGCAAGTGATGAAGCGCAGCATCGACTTGTTCTGGTGCTGCTCGAGATAGGCCTCGATGTCCTCGGCGATCAGCGCGTCGGTCTTGTAGATAGGGTCGGTCATTTTTCTCATCCCGTCATCCCAGCGAAAGCTGGGATCGTTGTCGGTGAAGTCGGTCGGTAGGAGGGCGGCCCCGGATCAGGTCCGGGGTTGACGCTTCGGAACGCTGCGCATTCCGTGTCGCGTCAAAAATAACCCTCCTGCTTCTTCTTCTCCATCGACGCGTCGCCCGCGTCCTTGTCGATCACGCGGCCCTGCCGCTCGCTGGTGGTGGTGAGCAGCATTTCCTGCACCACTTCCTGCAAGGTCGCCGCCTCGCTCTCGACCGCGCCGGTCAGCGGGAAGCAGCCCAGCGTGCGGAAGCGGATCGAACGTTCGGTGATTTCGGGGCGATAGCCCATGACTTTCTCGAGCCGCTCGATATCGTCGGCCATGAACAGCCCGCCCTCATATTCGTAGGTCGGGCGCTTGGCGCTGAAATAGAGCGGCACGATCTCGATGTTCTCGGCCATGATGTATTGCCAGATGTCGAGCTCGGTCCAGTTGGAGAGCGGGAAGACGCGGATGCTCTCGCCCTTTTTCTTGCGGGCGTTGTAGAGGTTCCACAGCTCGGGGCGCTGGTTCTTCGGGTCCCAGCCGTGCGTGGCGGTGCGGAAAGAGAAGATGCGCTCCTTCGCGCGGCTCTTCTCCTCGTCGCGCCGGGCACCACCGAAGGCGGCATCGAAGCCGTATTTGTCGAGCGCCTGCTTGAGGCCCTCGGTCTTCCACATGTCGGTGTGGAGCGGGCCATGATCGAACGGGTTGATCCCGCGTTCGGCCGCCTCGGGGTTCTGGTAGACCAGCAGCTCCATCCCGGCGTCCTTCGCCGCCTTTTCGCGCAGCGCGTACATGTCCTTGAATTTCCAGGTCGTGTCGACATGCATCAGCGGGAAGGGCGGGGGCGAAGGGTAGAACGCCTTCTTGGCAAGGTGCAGCATCACGGCGCTGTCCTTGCCGATCGAATAGAGCATTACCGGCTTGTCCGCCTCGGCGGCGACTTCGCGCATGATGTGGATGCTCTCGGCCTCGAGGCGCTGGAGATGGGTGAGGGTCTTGGCGTCGGTCATCGATGGGCTCCGCAAGTCATTGCCGAGACATAGGTCCGCACGGCGTGGATGGACCTCCCAAATGGGAGGTGATAGAAAAGCTTGCATGCGCATTCCCAATCTCGGCGAGGCCGAGCTGCTCGTGCCGCTCCATTCGGGCATGTTCGAGCAGCCGATGTGGCGGACCTTCCTGCGCCAACTGCTGCGCGTGTGCGAGGCGCAGGGTGTCGCGCTCGTGATCGACAGCGCGGACCAGGGTGGCCGGATCTCGCTTGGCGAGGGCGTACCGGTGGCCCTGCCTGAAGCCCGAATGCGCGAGGGGCGCGTCTATGCCGGCGAAGAGCTCGGCGGGATCACGGATGGTTTGCGTGCCGTGCGGCTCGGCGGGGACGGGTTGCACCTCACCGTGGCGGTGCTGGCGCCGGATGCCGCGGGGGCGGAGATCGCCAGCCTGCTCTCGGCGTTGGTGCCGCATCTTCGGGTGGCATTGCAGGTGCTCGCGGCGATCGAACGCGAGCGCGGCCGCGCATCGGTCAGCGCCGAGGCCGCAAGACGGATGAACTTTGGCTGGATCGCGGTGGACGAACGCTGCCGGATCGTCGATTTCGATGCGCAGGCCGAGCGCTTCCTGGAGCGATCGGGCGCGCTGAGACGCGGTCCCTACGATCGCCTCGTCCCCTCCGCCCCGGCGATCGACCGGCAGCTGACCGGTATCGTCAAGGCCATGGCCGGCGACCGCCGACACCGCCCGCGCGCGATCAATCTCAGCCATGATCCGTGGATCGACATCCTCGTTGCGCCGATGCGGATCGAGGCACTCGCCGGCGACGGCAAGGCGGTGGCGGTGATTTATCTGCGCGGCGACCGCTCCTCCTCCGCCGACCGGCACGAGCAGCTCGTCGACCTGTTCGACCTGACCCCGGCCGAGGCGCGGCTCGCATGGTCGCTGGCGCAGGGGCTCTCGATCGCCGAGGCGGCGGTGGAGCATGGCCTTACGGTCGAGACCGCGCGCTATTACTCGAAGAAGATCTACGCGAAGACCGGCGCGCGCGGGCAGGTCGATCTGGTGCGCAATATCCTCACCGGCGTGCTGGCGCTGGCCTGACTCTTACCAGTGATTGCGAGGAGCCGCGGCCGACGCAGCAATCCATGGCGCCAAGCGGGCGGCTGGCGCTGAAGGTGGATTGCCGCGCGGCTACGCCGCTCGCAATGACTTCATTCTAGTCGGTGCGGGCGGTCAGGTCGGACCAGAAACTGTCTGCGCCGCGCGCGACGACGTCGCTGCCCAGTTTGGCGCTCCAATAGGAGTCATTCCCGTATTCGGAGCGCCATTGCCACAGGCGGCGAGTGAGGTGCTGGAGGGCGTATTCCCGTGTGAAACCGATGGCGCCGTGGACCTGATGGGCGACGGTGGTGCCCACTTCGACCGCTCGGTTGGCGCGCAGTTTTGCGGCGGCGATCTCGAACCCTGCCTCGCCCCGATCCAGCGCCTGCGCCGCGCCCATGGCCGCGCAATTGGCGGCCGCCGCCTCGCAGGCGAAGGTCGCGAGGCTTTGCTGCACCGCCTGGAACTTGCCGAGCGGGCGGCCGAACTGCTGGCGCTCGTTCACATAGGCGACCGACAGCGCAAGCGCCGCGTCGAGCGCCCCGACGATCTGGCAGGTGCGCGCAAACGTCATCGCCAGGTCGCGGTCCACCCTCGCGCCTCGCTCCACCACAATCGCGGGCAGGTCGATTCCCAGCACGTGGTAGCCCGCGAGCCGGAACACGGTGAGCGCATCGATCCAGTCGCCGCCGAAGCCGCACTCGGCCTCGGGCACCAGTAGCAACGGCAAGCCGAATTCCTCCAGCCGCGCAAGGTCGCGCTCCTCGGTCGCGCCCGGACCCAGTTCGGCAAACAGCGGATCGGCCATTTCGGCCAGCATGCGGCGGGTATCGCTCATCTCAGCCCCAGCCCCCTCGCGATGATCCCCTTGATGATCTCGCGCGTCCCGCCGCGCAGCGAAAAGCTCGGGCTGACCTGCAGCAGGTAGAAACAGACCGCGCGCAGCACCTCGGTATCGGCCTCGTCGAAATCGACCGCCGATTGAACCAATTGTGGGATCGCCTGCTCATAGGAATTGCCCAGATCCTTGACGATAGTGGCCTCGAGGGCGGGGTCCTCGCCGCGCGCCAGCTTGGCCGCGACCGAGGCGCTCATCAGGCGCAGGGTCCATGCTTCCGCCGCCAGACGCCCGACCAGCTGCGTGAGCGCCGGATCGTCCTTCGCCCCGGCATGACGCACCAGTTCGAGGAAGAGCACCATGGAGGAGAGGTACCGCTCTGGCCCCGAGCGTTCGAGCGAGAGTTCGGCGGTCGCCTGCTTCCAGCCTTCTCCCTCTACGCCGAGCAGCGCGGACGCGGGGAGGCGCACGTCCTCGAAGAACACCTCGTTGAATTCATGCGCGCCGGTGAGGTCGATGATCGGCTTTACGCTTACGCCGGGCGCATCCATCGGGATGACGAATTGCG
>Ga0066644_10001861_pt1 | contig 11404 bp, 10 predicted proteins | sample CryGeyCG2114_020_FD_62735 | JGI IMG/M metagenome (GOLD analysis project Ga0066644, IMG submission 62735) | Groundwater microbial communities from aquifer - Crystal Geyser CG15_big_fil_post_rev_8/21/14_0.20 | ecosystem: Environmental > Aquatic > Deep subsurface > Groundwater | place: USA: Utah...
CTGTGTGGTGATTGCCATCCTAACTATTGGCGTATATTGGATCACTGTCCTAACTGGCAACCAACAGGATTCACTAAAAAGACCTTCTGATTCAAATATTGGCATCGATATTGATTCAAACGTTATTCCAGTCGAAGCTCCCACCACTCTCCCGCGTAGGTTAGACGGTGTAATGGTAGCAGCCAGTGAAGCCAACCCAGTTCCTGCCTGCGTAATGATTGAAAATGCCGCCTTTGGTGGTGTTCGACCGCAATCAGGTCTCTCACAAGCTAGCCTTGTCTATGAGCTCATAGTAGAAGGAGGAATTACCCGCTTTATGGCCGTCTACGCCGGCGAAAACTCTGAGCGAGTGGGCCCGGTTCGATCAGCTCGTGACACATATCTTGAATTTGTATCCGAGTACAATTGTGCTTATTTCCACGCTGGCGGTAGCTATACAGCCCTGTTAGCTGTTCAGTCTTTCTCATTAAGAGACGTAGACGGACTTCGTGAAGGTGGATTCTTTTGGAGAGAGTCTAGAAAAGTCTCACCACACAATCTGTTTACCTCAACAGAAAATCTTTACACAGCCATAGACAATCATAGCTGGACTAAAGAGGACCCGCCAAATTACGACACTTGGAAGTTTGTCGATGACGATCTTTTGTCTGAAGCCAATGAAACCGCCAATGTTATTAAAATTGGCTACGGAGGTTCATACGATGCGGGTTACACTTATAACGCGGAACACAAAGTCTATGAAAGATCCACTGGAGGCCAGATTCAAACTGATGAGGTTACTGGAGAGACCATCACGGCCCGTAACGTTATTGTTCAGCACGTCCAAGACGGTTTTGAAATAGAGGGCAAAGGCAGAATAAACTGGCCTGTGACCGGAGAGGGTAAGGTCGATATTTTTAGAGACGGTAGCCACATCCTTGGCACTTGGAAAAAAGATACCCGTCAATCACGCACTAAATACTTCGATGAGGCTGGTGCAGAAATAGACCTTCTTCGAGGTAATAGTTGGATAAGTATAGTGCCACCGTTCATTTCATTTGAGTTCCAATAAACATCATCATGCTCGAATTATACCAATACGAAGGATGTCCCTTCTGTGCCAAGGTCAGAGCTGTTTTGTCTGAACTAGAATTAGACTACATCATTCGCAATGTCCCAAAGGGTTCAACGAAACGACATTTCCTCCAAACTCTGGGCGGTAAGCAACAAGTCCCTTTTTTAGTTGATCAGGACAATAACACCACCCTGTACGAATCTGACGACATTATCTCTTACCTGCGACTGGAATATTCGAAGTAACCACTATGCGCTCCACCTTTTTAATTATCAACCTTATCGTTCTGGTAATTTTGATTCCTTTGACGCTAAGTAGTGAACTGCTAGAGCATCAGGTTCTTAACCCAGAGCCACTCAAGCAGAGCCTGACTGATGCAAACGTTTACGATGAAATTGTACCGCTATCGGTTAAATCAATATTTCAAGGAGAACAGGAAGCACTAGTAATTGCTGATCTAAAAATTTCTCAGGACCGCGTTGTTTCAGGACTCAGGCAAGTTTTCCCAAGCTCAGAATTACAAGCAACGGGAGATAGGTTAATAAGCGAGTCGTACCGCCTGACTAATTCGGAGGTTAAATTAAGTGACCTCAATTTAGCTATCCCACTAGGCAACGAAAAGGATCGGCTCCGTACTGAGGTTCGCGCTATATTAGAGGAAATTGGGGCTAAGAGACCTCCCTCGTTACCAGACTGTACAGACGGTGAAATTCTCCGCATTGCACTTCAGGCAGGGTCCTCAGAGTCAGAAGATATTTCGTTCAGTGACTTTCAAAACGCTGGGTGCTGGCCATCTTCCCTGATTGGCTCTTCAGATAGCTCAATGCTGCTACGGGGTGTCCCAATTAGTCCAGAACTAATCGCCGGACAACTTCCCTCTGAAATCAATCTTTTGAAGCTTTTAATAGCTGATAAAAATAGTTTACTCGACAACCAAAACTCAACTACAACTTTTTCCAAAGCAGAACTTGCACGGCTGGAAGACCTTCAAGCACAAGTCGAAGGGGCCAGGACCACTTTTGGCACAATTCAGACCACTCAGACCTTGCTTTGGATAATAATCGGCATCTTCACCATCACACTAATCATCCAAACCCTAACCTCACCTGACCGCATGCTCTGGTGGTTAGGTCTTCTATTTCTGCTAACTGGTGGGAAACACCTTGGACTAGGGCTAATTACTAAGTATTTCTTACCCTCCGGTATTATTAAGCAAATACAATTACAGACAGCTATTTCCACCGACCTTTTACCAGTGCTCGAACGCGTACTGGTCAGTTATTTCAATCAATTATCCTATCCGCTTATTTTAATAGGACTCCTTGGACTCGTTATGGGAATTTCACTAATGGTGTGGTCTCGCACCATTGGTCATGAGGAAAAATCCTTAGCACCAAAGGCATGATACGCGGATATAAGCATACAGAACTTGCAGCTGTAGCTGTGCTAATTGGTACGGCCGTAGGAGCCGGACTCTTTGGTATTCCGTATGTATTTGCCCAAGCCGGCATAACAATTGGGGTAATCAACATTGTTTTAATAGGTGGTCTAGTCGCCTTAACGCTAACTGCCTATGCCCAGGTGGTTACTCGAAGCCATGATATTCATCAGTTTTTAGGGTATGCTAAAGAGTATTTTGGTAAATCAGGTCAATGGTTGGCAATCGGCTCTCTCATCTTTGGTTTGTATTCAGCACTCATTGCTTACACAATTGAAATTGGGCACTTACTCTACGAAGTATTTAACCCATGGATTGGTGGCTCAGAACAAGCCTATGGAATTACTTTTTGGGCCGCTGCTAGCCTGATCATCACTATTGGACTTTTATTTATAGCTAGACTAGAAGAATTAATCGTAGCTGGACTACTTGTCTCCGTGGGGGTGCTTGCACTTCTTACCGTGCCAAAACTATCATTTACAAACCTGCCAACAGCTTCCTTGAGAAGTATTTTACTTCCTTACGGCGTCATTCTTTTTGCCTTCGGTGCAGCCAGTATAATCCCGGAACTTCGTCGGTTATTAGCAGCCAGTCAAAAACTTACCTCCTTTCCTAAAGTGATCTGGGTATCCGTTCTAATCACCGGGTTACTGTACCTAACGTTTGCGTTGCTGGTAGTCGGCGTGAGCGGACCTGAGACGTCAGAAAATGCCATAGATGGGCTCAAGTTGCTACTTGGAGACAAGATTGTTGTAGCTGGAGCAGCTATTGGTATACTGGCCATGGGTAGCTCATTTCTCGTAATTGGACTTGCACTGAAGCAGCTTTACCAGTATGACTTTAAACTCTCTCGCACTATTGCCATACTACTAACCATACTTCCAGCACTCTTTGTCTACTTAGCTGGCCTAGTCAGTTTTGTTCAGGTGCTAAACATAGCCGGTGCCGTCACCGGTGGATTTCAGGGAGTTCTGATATGGGAGATGTACCAGAGATCTAAAACAAACCCCAACCCACCTGCCTTTAAATTCAATTTTCACGTCGTCGGCGTGAGATTATTCCAGGCAGCCTATCTAATTGGAGTTGTCTACGCAGTGTTATATACTGTAAATCAATTTGTATAATATTTATGAAAATAAGCAACTACAGAAAATACCGACTTCTCGAAATGATCCCAGGCACCTTAGTCTGGACAACATTAATTCTAGTCATACTTTTTTCGATTATCAAGCCCCTATGGATGGTCTATGCAGCCATCGTCTTTGATCTCTACTGGCTTTTACGAGTTCTATATTTCATTACTTACCTGACCTTTTCCTGGCGCCAATTTAGAAGACAAAGAGCCATCGACTGGATGAGTCAGGTAAAAAAGCTAGAAAATTGGAAGGACTACTACCACTTAATTTTTCTTCCGACCCTTGATGAAGAACCTGAGGTTTTACGTCATACCTTTGACGCCTTGGTGGCTGGGACTTATCCAACCAACAAGATGGTAGTGATCCTAGCCGGGGAAGAGCGAGAACTACAGCACTTCAACGAAGTCGCAAAACTCATGAAACAAGAGTATGGCGACAAATTCTACGACTTTCTTGTAACTATTCACCCGAGTGATATCCCTGGAGAAATTGCGGCTAAGGGAGCTAATTTGAATTGGGCTGGACATCGCGTCAAGGAATACGTTGACACAAAGGGTTGGGACTACGCCAAGTTAATCACATCTTCATTTGACATCGACACCGTAGTTGACCCTCAGTATTTTGCCTACTTAACCAATAGTTACGCTACCCATCCAAATCCAACCCGAGCTAGCTACCAGCCCCTTGCCTTATACAATAATAACGTTTGGGAATCACCCTCGTTTACGCGTGTCGTCGCCAACTCAACTACCTTTTGGCTAATGGCTGAACTGGCCCGGCCAAAACCACTTTGGACCTTCTCCTCTCACGCCATGAGCTTCAAGGCTTTGGTTGATGTCGGCTTCTGGCAAGCTGATATTGTTACCGAGGACTCTAGAATATTTCTGCAGTGCTTTATATATTATGATGGTGACTACGATGTGGTCCCAATGTATATTCCAGTCTCCATGGACACAGCCCATGCTGGAAAACTATCTCTCACTATCAAGAATTTGTATAAACAACAACGTCGTTGGGCTTGGGGAATAGAGCACTTCCCGTTTATGGTTTGGCACTTCTGGAAGGCTGAAAAACTGCCGCGTAGAAGATGGCATTTACTGTTTAATCTTGGTGAAGGTATGTACTCTTGGTCCACCGCGCCCATCCTGATAACCGTGTTGGGCTACCTGCCCCTATACATGGCCAGTGACATTGAAAAGGCCACCGTCGTCGCTCAAAACGCTCCTGCCATCCTACAGGTATTAATGAGTATTGCTATGGTTGGAATATTTGCGTCAGCCATTCTAAACGTGTATATGTTACCTCAAAATATTCCAGGCAATCGATTCGCCAAAATAGGACTAGTCCTTCTGCAATGGATTTTACTTCCAATCGTGTTGATAATCTTTGGATCAATTCCTGCCATCGACGCTCAAACTAGACTTCTTAGAGGTAAGTACCTGGGCTTTTATACAACAAAAAAAGTTAGAAACTAGGCCTTATTGGGAGGTAGCGGGCGATCACGATTTCCGTTGCTATAAGCCCTGTATTCCATCTCTCCTTTTCCAGCTGGTTTAACTTTATCAATCACCAACCGTCCAGACTCCAGATGAGCCTCTGTAATTTTAATTGGCTCTCCATAAATGTCAGTAAAAGCACCTGGCCATGGGTGCATAGCTCTAATCTGTCGCTCAATGTAAGCTGGGTCACTACTCCAGTCGATTAATCCATTAGTTTTCTTAATTAAACCACAACTAGTAATACCATTAGCCGGCTGCGTTACTGGCAACAACGCGCCGCTGACATATCCAGTTAAGGCCTCAATCATGACCGCCGCCCCAAGGCTAGATAATCGATCATGGATACTAGCGGCTGTGTCTGCTTGATCTATGTTAATGGCTCTCTGAAGCAATATTGGTCCGGTGTCCATGCCTTCATCCATCTTCATAATTGTCACACCAGTTTCACTATCACCAGCCAGTAAGGCTGCCTGAATGGGTGAGGCTCCCCGCCACCTTGGTAGCAGGGACACGTGGACATTTAAAAAACCTAACTGGGGAATATTCAGCAGTTCCAGGGGAACTATTTTTCCATAAGCAATAACAATCGCTATGTCCGGGCGCAGGGACCTAACCTCATCTATAAATGTACTACCCTCCGGATTGTTAGCCTTAATCCTGTGAGGTTGCAAAACTGGAAGACCAAGTCGTTGCGCAGCCAACTTGACTGGGGGTGGAGCTTGGCGTCCACGATTACCAATCTTATCTGGCTGCGTGACAACGGCGACTACAGAAATCTCTGGGGTCTGTTTCGGGTCAGCTAAAACCTCAAGGCACGGCACAGCCAGCTCAGGTGTTCCAAAAAAAATTACTTTCAGTGGTGAAGACATGGCCATTTACATGGAGTGCTTGCGATCTGACAAGTGAGTAGCTTTATCTATAAATACAACTGCCTGCAGATGGTCATATTCATGCTGTAAAATCCTAGCTAACATACCCTTAGACTTTAAATCCAAAACCGCTCCATCGCGACCCAGCCCCTTTAGTCTCACTTTGCTAGCTCGCTCGACTCCGCCGTAGACTCCAGGAACAGACAAGCAACCCTCCTCCATGGTATGGGTTCTTTCAGACATTGATACCATTCTAGGATTTATCACAACTAAATGTTCTCCAGTGGGGGAGTAATCCTTGTGTACGACAAATACCTGCCAAGACTGACCCGCCTGATTAGCGGCAATTCCAATCCCATCATATTGCAGCATGGTCTGAATTAATTCGTCAAAATAAGACTGCATCTCATCAGTTAAAATCTGATCAGTAGGCACCTCTTGAGTTTTTATTCTAACTACGTCATCACGCCCTTCCAGGCATATTTGTAGGGGACTGGCATATTTCATATCACATACATTTAACACATTTCTTTCAGTTCTTCAAGCGTCAGACCGATCAATCACAACATCTGAAGACAGATTTTTACGCTCAGGTAAAGCTCTGAGCGGCACGCTGCTTCCAGACTTACGATTCAAACTTAAAACGTATTCACCATACGGCGGCAGTTTTAAGTCACGACGAATTTCAAGTTCGGCTTCGGCAATGATGTCATAGCTGTCGTGAGCTAAGGCTTGGATTACCGGATGACTAACCACACTAGTCTGCAAGATAACCGGCGCATCCACCGCCGCTAAACGCACAAAAATCTGAGAAGCCCGCTCATGCGCTTGGTAGTGCGGATATACTAGCAGGTAATCTATCGACAAAACGACCACTAGATCAAATGAGCTCAGTGGCACTTGTCGTAAGATCTTCTCTGTAGCTATTACCACCTCCGATTCCATGATGGCTTCTTGAGATAATTGCTCATCTGTCTTTGACGCATCTACTCTCAACACCCGCTTAACCAGATTTTCCTGCTGCAGCAATATTCTTAAATCCTGTTCCAGCTGTTCCGTCCCTCTACCAGTTCGGATAAGCTTATCACTACCACAATTTGGACACACCTGAGCTGTCGCCGAAACCAACTGTGAGCACGACTGACAGGTCGCCAACTGAAATGTTCCTGCTCTATTTAAAAAAAGTAGCGCCCGCTTTGATTTAAATAACGCCTCTACTACAGGCTCACCAAACCAGCTATAATTTCCTCCAATCCGCTCCTGCTCCATGTCCACAATTAAGATCTCACGCTGTCTAGGTCTTCGACAATCTAGCAACTCTATAGTCTTATCTGCTGCGCGAGCCAACATTTTCAGAGATGGACTAAGCGACGTCATTAGTAAAACCTGCTTTCCTTTATCACCTTTAGATTTTTGCATCTCTTCATATGCAGCTAGAACTGCTTCACGAATATGAAATCTAGGGTTAGCGTCGTACTGCTTATGACTACGCGCCTCCTCCTGGTCCACAATAATTGTCCTAAAAAAACTAAGGGGTAAAGCTAGTCCCTGACGTGTCGTCAAGACTATTAAGTTATTTTCAGACTCTTCCAGTTCAGACATCAATTTAATCCACTGAGAGCCCGACTGCTTTCCAAGTAACCACCTCACTCTTTCCCTAGGTAAAGCTTCGGTTAACTCAACTGCATCAAACTGTTCTGGAACAAAAATTAAAGTGTGTCCAACAATCTGCTGGCACATCATCTGATAAGTCACCAAACAATCCTCACGATGCGAGTACCAAAGCATAGTAGGCGAGGGAGAAGCCAAAGACTCAAAAACCTTGGCAGCAGCCTCTGCTCGTCCAACCGCCTCAGCTGGAAATAAAGTAAAAGACTCTGGAGCTTCCAACGAGGCCTTTTGTTTACGATCTATGATTGGAAATTGCAACGAAAAAAAGGCATGCGGTAAAGAAATGTAGTAATAATCCGCAAACCACTTAAGCCAGCTCAACCTGGCCGCATTTTCCCACCAAGAATAGGGGAGTACCTCTACAATTGACTTAAGCTTCCTAGGATCAAGCTTATCGCCATCTTTATCAACCGCAATAACTAAACCCAATAATCTCCTTGATCTAAATTCAATCCTAACCAAGCTCCCCACTTTAACATTATCTAACAAATCATTAGGGATCTTATAATCAAAACCTTCCACCCCACGCACGGTTCGGCGATAGGGGAGAACCTGAGCAATCATGACCTATTGAATAACAAAATTTACTACCACGTTCATTACACCGTGTGAAGACTCTTGGCTCATCACCGAAGCTTTAACGTTAAGGGTTTCCATTACTCCAACCAAAACTGCTAGCGGGTTTAAAATATCAGCTGCGCTATTTTTAACTAAATCTGGATTTGTCTTTAAAATCTCAGATGGATTATTACTGACAATTGACTGTATGGCAGTCGCTTGAAAGGCGCTGGCGTTAACTTCATCTATTTCTGAAGCGCCAAAATTACCAGCAGCAATAACCGCTATTCGTGAGTTAGACTGCAGTAATTCATGATGTAAAAATCTTCCAAACTCTACATGGTTTTCAAGTCCCAACTGAGAAGTTGTCATTACTACCACTTTCGTCTCATCCAAATGATCCAGCATTATTTCAAGAGGGGAAGACACCTCAACTGATAAAACACTTGGCGCAATAATGGTCATTGGCACTTCATGCTGACCAGTATCAATAGCCTCTTTCAAATGAGTAGTTAATCCAACATCTCCTATAAACTGACGATCGCTCAAACTAGATTTCATTTGACCTGCGATAGTGGCATTAAATAACTCAGGCACCTCAGAACCATGTTCAGAAATTACAATAACCGTATCTGGCTTCATGAAATACAACTCACCCTCTAGTTCTTTTAAGGCTTTAACGGTAGCTGATTCACCAGAAGAGGCTGTCTTAATGTCACCTAAAATACCTGGGGTACTAGGCACGATAGATGTAAAGACTATAGGCATACCTTTTTCTAGCTAATAACTACTTATTTTTCTTCTTTGAACTCTTACTAGAGGCCTTAACCTTTTTAAGAGTAACTGGTTTTCCTTTCTCATGCAATTTAAGTACCGACTTTGGCACTTCAACTACTGTATCCCAAGTGTAGCCTAATTGTTCAAAAGTTGTACCAGAATCAAAAGCCCTTCGCTTACCTTTGGAAATAACAAACACCGCCTTAGACCCCTTGATTAGAGTTCCATCCGCCAAGACCATCGGACGACCTTCCGGAATAGCCTGAATATCTGCCGGAGAGGCACCGACTATCGCTGATTGATTAAAATTGTTGTCTAATATAGCTCTGTCAAAAATAGCCCGCTTTCTACCCCCAGCCCCAACGTAATAGACGGCGCCATTTCCATCATCTTGAACCAAGGTGCCTGGAGCAAAGGTGGTCTTAACGGTAATTGGCGAACCCTCTCCATAGCTATTGGCTACACCCCAACCGATATCCAATATTTCCTCTGGATTAAATCCGAGTCTACGAAAAGCCTCTTGGGAGGCAATGCCTCGTTTTTTTAATCCAGTAATTAAGTAAACAGTGCCGGCCGGATTACGTACTAGAGAAAAATCTGGAAGTAAAATTTTCTGTCCGGTCGGGTACTGCTCAACCGCTACCACTGGAACTGTAATAATTTTTCTAGTGTCGTAATTTGCCACCAACGCACCCATAGAAGTAAAGGCTCGTTTCTGACCGTTGTGAATTAAATAAATCATTCCACCAGCCTGTAGTAAGGTTCCGTCTGGATATTTAACAGTATTGGCATTCCAATCCTGCCATAATTTCTGAAAAGCCGAGTTACACCCGAAATTAGGATAACCTCCACCATACGCACCAACGCAAGGATTGTAGGTATAGAGCGCAGCGGTTGCCTTGTTACTAGGAGTAACTGATATACCATCCATGGTTGTCTTAGCAATGCCTGGTCCCCATCCAGAAACTGTGTGACCTCGCGAATTAATATCATCAACGTAACCTCGCAAACCCCGAGCTGCCCAAGTAAACTGATTTGCCATGCCTCGATAAGGAGCTGCGTCTGCCTCTGAACAGCTATCACACCGACCGTAGCCCAAAATCCAATTATCAATCGCATAGCTACTTGAACTACTCGTGATCGCGCTCGACTCCTTCTGGGCCATCACTAACAAAACCATTGGATTAATCGAGTGCCGTGTAGCCACTCGATTAATAATCTCAGCGACGCTTCGATTTTTTCCGTCTGTGTCCGAGGCAGAAATATTCTGTAACACCGAACCTTTCTCCTGAAGAAAGCGTTGAATTCCGCTGGTTGACAAATAATCAACGTACTCAAAATCACGATCAGTGATTAGCAGGTCTTTTTCAAAAGTAAAAGCTCCTACTGATAAAGGTGCAAATCCGATAGCCGCTGAAAACAATATGCCCAGCGTTAAGATAACTTGTTTCATGGGCGAAATTATGACATATTTATTTAGTAACTTCAAGCTATGAACCAAACCAACAACCATCGCCGCAACTGGCCCCTTGTTAATATTCTAGGCGTACCCGTGGACGACTGCTCTTTAGAAGAGGCTTTAACCCTGACCAATGGCTGGTTAAGGTCTGATAGAAGTCGGGTAATTATCACACCTAATCCCGAGATTCTACTACATAGCTACAGGCACAAAAAATATCAATCTATCTTAAAACTAGCTGACCTCTCTATTGCAGACGGTTATGGGTTACGTTTAGCCTCCAAAATTAAACACACAGTACCTGGCGTAGACTTTGCTAGCGAGTTACTAAAATTATCTGGTAATCTAAGGATAACCGCTGTTATTCGCCGAGACGGAAAGTCCAACGCCACCCAAGTTAGTCAGGCAATTCAAGCCTTAGCTCCCGGTGCTATTGTGTCAGTCATAGCTAGCTCCCAAGAGTGGAGCAAGAGGGGTGGAAGAGATTTGGCTGAGTCGGTCTCTCACACTGACCCTGACCTTGTGCTGGTAGGTTTAGGTTTTCCGTATCAAGAAGAGTGGTCACTGACTTATAACGACATAATTCCTACCGCCCGCTTGTTTTTAACCCTCGGCGGAACTTTTGATTTTTGGACCGGAGCAGCTAACAGAGCACCGGCTATTATCCGTCAACTACACCTCGAGTGGCTTTGGAGATTAATCAAGGAGCCAAGGCGTTATCGCAGAATTTTCAGAGCCATAATTGTGTTTCCTCTGACAGTTTTACTATCCAATAAAAGTTAACAATTGTGGGTTTGACAGGCTAGTTTGCTTTTCCTACACTTATGCCACATCTGCCAATTTGCAGGCGTTCTCTTCACGGTCGCAAGACCACTGCCAAAAGGAGGCCGCATGAGCCCCCGGATTCAATTCCCTCTGCGCCACCCGGTGCAGATTCCTCAGA
>Ga0066644_10001867_pt1 | contig 11397 bp, 9 predicted proteins | sample CryGeyCG2114_020_FD_62735 | JGI IMG/M metagenome (GOLD analysis project Ga0066644, IMG submission 62735) | Groundwater microbial communities from aquifer - Crystal Geyser CG15_big_fil_post_rev_8/21/14_0.20 | ecosystem: Environmental > Aquatic > Deep subsurface > Groundwater | place: USA: Utah...
AAAAAACGTGGTCAAAGTGATGAAATTGGAGGTGCTGTTTATTTAAGCAAACTTTCTCAAAACATTTCATCTGCTGCTAATATAGAGTACCACGCAAAAATTATAATTGAAAAAGAAATTTTAAGAGGACTGATTTCCAGCTCGCATAGAATTGCTCAAAAAGCATACGACGGCTCCGAAGATGCTTTTGAAATTTTGGATTTTGCTGAACGCAATATTTTTGCAATAACGGAAAATCATCTGAAAAAATCATTTATAGGGATGGATCACGCTGTAAAAAATGCATTGGAGTATATAGAAGCAATTCATTCAAACGCCAATAAAGATTTTTCAGTACCAACAGGATTTTACGAACTTGATGATCTGCTAGGCGGATTTCAAAAATCTGATCTAGTTATAATTGCAGCCAGACCTTCTATGGGTAAAACTGCTTTTGCACTTTCTCTTGCCAGAAATGCTGCAATTGATTTTAATATTCCCGTTGGTATTTTCAGCTTGGAAATGTCAACAATGCAATTAATAATAAGATTGCTTTGTGCAGAAGGTAAATTAAATGCACATCAGGTCAGAACAGGTAAATTACCCGCAAACCAGGGTGTAAAGCTTAGCAAAAATGCTCACAGAATTACAGAAGCTCCTATTTATGTTGATGATTCACCTGCACAAACAGTACTTGAAATAAGAGCGAAAGCAAGAAGATTGAAAGCTGAAAAAGATATCGGGCTTATAATTATTGATTATCTACAGCTTATGCAGGGCAAGGCAAAAATGGAAAGCAGAGAAAGAGAAATTTCACATATTTCCCGTTCACTAAAAGCTTTATCAAAAGAATTGGACATTCCAATTTTAGCTCTTTCACAGCTTAACCGTGCAGTCGAAAGCAGAAATGAAAAAAAACCACAACTTTCAGATCTTAGAGAGTCGGGTTCTATTGAACAGGATGCCGATGTTGTAATATTTTTAAACAGACCTGAATATTATGGTTTGCAATCAGACAATGAAGGCAACTCACTGGAAGGTATTGCAGAAATTATTATCGGCAAACAGAGAAACGGTCCCGTTGGTACAGTAAAAATGGCGTTCATTAAAGAGTATGCACGTTTTGAAAATCTTGAACACAAAAGGCAAATTGAAGAAAGTTTCCCCGAAGAAATAAGCGAAGATATAATTTAAGGAGTTTAATGAAAGCTCCTTTTGTAACAATCCTTTTCCTGCTTTTCAATATTTCTATTTCATCTCAAATCTACACACAAAAAGATGTAGAGATATTTAAAAATTTAATTAATAAAGCTCAACAAGATAGCCTCCAGAATGAATCAATCGGAAAAATAATTGTTGAAATAGGAAAACAATTTATTGGTTCTGATTATATTGCTCACTCTCTAGAAGTCGGGGATAATGAAGACATAGTTGTAAACTTAAGAAAGTTTGACTGCACTACTTTTTTAGATAATTCATTGGTGCTTGCAAGATTAATTAAAAGTAACGATACATCCTTTACTGATTATACAAAAGAACTTACAAAAGAAAGATACAGAAACGGTAAACTTAATCAATATCCTTCACGCCTTCATTATTTTACTGATTGGATTTACGATGCTGAAAAAAGAGGACTGATAAAAAATATTTCCAAAGAAATTGGTGGTAAACTTTATTGTAAAAAAATATTTTTTATGTCAAAGAATTATAAATTGTATAAACAACTCAGCAATGAAAAATTCTTAGAAGAAATTAAGCAGACTGAAAAAGAGATCAATAAAAGAAAATATTATTATGTTTCTAAAGAAATGATAAGCAAGGTTGAAGATAAGATTAAAACCGGTGACTTGATTGCAATAACAACAAGTGTTGAAGGATTGGACATTGCTCATGTCGGGATTGCAATAAGAATGGAAGATGGAAGAATTCATTATCTGCACGCACCAAATATAGGACAAAAAGTAAAAATATCTGAAAAACCTTTATCGGATTATTTAATGGGGAATAATGCACAAACCGGAATTATGGTTGCAAGAGCACTTGAGCCAAAATAAGTTCACCTAAAAAATTAACTTTCTTTTCACTAATTGATATATTGCATATTAAATTAATTAGGAAATACATTTTGAATTTAATTAATAAAATATCTAAAATAAAAATAGTTTTGGCTGATGTTGACGGTGTTTTGACCGATGGCGGTCTTTACTATTCTGCAGAAGGTTTCCAAATGAAAAAGTTTCAGGTTAAAGACGGATTGGGAATGGTTGCGCTTATGAAAAAAGGATATAAGGTTGGACTAATTTCATCCGATAAATCGCCAATAGCAAAAGCAAGAGCAGACAAGTTAAAATTAGATTTTGTTTTTTATGGTGTTGAAAATAAATTAGACATAATAGAAGAGATTTGCGAAAAAGAAAAAGTGACCAAAGAAGAAATTGCTTTTATGGGAGATGATGAAATTGATGTGGAAGTTTTAAAAAATGTTGGTTTAAGTTCTTGCCCGAGTGATGCAATTAAAGAAGTAAAAGATTGTGTAGATTTTATTTCAATAAAAGCCGGGGGTTTTGGGGCATTCAGGGAATTATCTGATCTGATTCTGGCAAATAAATAGATGACTTTGTTTAATTTTAATCAGAATTCTTAAATTTTATTCCTATATTTTAATCTATATTTATGAAAAAAATCAACTTTATAGCATTTTTTGTATTAATTAGTTTTGCAACTGTTTTTTCACAAACAGAAGAATATTTTGACGCACCATTTGGTGGCGGTTTGGGCTATAATCCCGGTTGGATTGTTCCAAATGTTGATATTATTAATACACAAATAAAATTATTGGGTATACCTGAATTTTCAAACAGCGGATTTTATACTTCCGGCATTAGCGGATTTATGTATTTGGGTTTTTTAAAACAATTCAGAGCCGGCGGTTTTGGTTTTGGTGGTTCAACTTCAAATGATATTTCAATTTCGGGAATAAATAAAGAAGCAGTTTATTCTATAAGCGGAGGCGGATTAACAATTGAATATACCTTGCCATATGTTAGAAATTGGGGAATATCTATCGGAACAATTATAGGAAGGGGCAGCTTACATTTAGATATTTATCAAAATAAAGGAAGCGAAAGCTGGGGAAATCTTTGGAGCGATCTTAGCAGCAACACTTCTCAAAATATACATAGTAGTTTAATTAATTCATATTGGTTTGCAACACCTACTTTAAATATCGATATACCTGTTGACAGATTTATTACTTTTAGAATTGGTGCTGGTTATCAATTTACTATTGGAGACAAATGGAAATTAGATAATGATGTTGATTTAACCGGTGTACCTTCAGATCTAAATGCAGATTCATATTTTATTCAAACCGGAATATTTATAGGATTTTTCTCTTTTTAATTTTATGAAAAATATATTAGTCACAGGCGGAGCCGGATTTATTGGAAGTAATTTTATCAATTATATTTTAGAAAATAGAAATGATTACAACATAGTAAATATTGACAAACTAACTTATGCCGGTAATCTGGAAAATCTTATTCCTTCCCAAAACAAAAAAAACTATAAATTTATTCATGGAGATATTACCAACGCAGAACTAATAAATTATTTGTTTGAAAAATTTGAACTTGAATATGTAATTAATTTTGCTGCCGAATCACACGTTGACAGAAGCATATTAAGTTCAAAAGAATTTATTACTACAAATGTTTTGGGTACAAATATTTTGCTGGATGTTTCCAGAAAATATAAAGTAAAAAAATTCCTTCAGATCTCAACTGATGAAGTTTACGGAAGTCTCGGTAAAGAGGGATTGTTCACTGAGCAGACTCCCCTTTCACCAAACAGTCCTTATTCGTCCAGCAAAGCAAGTGCGGATATGATTGCAATTGCAAATTATAAAACATACGGTCTCCCTGTTGTTATTACGAGATGTTCAAATAACTACGGTCCATATCAATTCCCCGAAAAATTAATTCCTCTGATGATTATAAATTCACTTTACAACAAAAAACTGCCCGTTTACGGTGACGGAAAAAATGTAAGGGATTGGATTTATGTAACTGATCACTGCAGGGCAATCGAATTATCATTTGAAAAAGGTGTAAATGGTGAAATTTATAATGTTGGAGCTTCAACAGAAATGGAGAATATTGAAATTGTAAAACTAATCTTAAATTATCTTAAAAAACCTGAGTCTTTGATAGAATATGTTAAAGATAGATTGGGACACGACAGAAGATATGCTATTGATTCTTCAAAAATAAACAATACTTTAGGCTGGGAACCAAAAAATTCTTTTGAAGATGCTATAATAAAAACAATAGATTGGTATATTAGTAATAAAGATTGGTGGAATAGAATAATTACTGGTGAATATATGGATTACTACCAAAAACAGTACAAAAATTAAAGGATATTATGATGAAAAGGATCCTTACCCTTTTAACTTTAATATTAATATTTAGCTCTATAAATGCACAAACAACTGATGATTTAAAAAACAATTCACTTTTAAGTGCAAGTATTATTTCTGTTACAATTGGTGGGGATTTTGTAGTTACCGGTTCATTCTCTTCAACATTTACAGAAAGATTAGACCAATTTATTACCAGAATTTATAACGAAACTTATTCAAAAGCCCTGCAAAGTTTAAGAGATACAAAATTAATTGAACAATTAAATGAAGAATTTAAGTCTATTTCATTGCGTGGAATTATCTTAAGAAGAGCTGGTGGAAAAACTCTGAATATTGATCTTTTAAAATTTAGACTAAATGGTGACTTCAAAAATAATCCTTATCTGAAAAATGATGATGTAATAATTTTCCCTCCATCAAATGAAGACAAAAATTTCTTTACTATTAACGGTGCAGTTAATAAGCCCGGTAAATTTTATTTTGTTGAAGGCGATAAACTTTCTGATGCTATTGAACTAGCTCAGGGAATTAATAAAGCTTACGATAAAATTACGGGTGTTGAGATAAGCAGGCTTTCATACGACGGAAATAAAATTAATTTAATAAAAACAAATATTGAAGAAAACTTACCTTTGCAAAGAGGAGATCAGATAAGAGTTTTAGCAGAAGAAACTCAGCGATTAGATTTTCATGTGGTTGTTGTTGGTGAAGTTAATATGCCAGGTTATATATCTATAACAAAAAATAACACAACTCTTTATGATGTAATAAAAAGAGCAGGTGGAATAAAAGGAACAGCTTTTTTAAGTCACTCAAAATTATTAAGTGGTAATGTTGCTAATTATATTTTAGCAAGTAAATTTGGATTAAAAATAAAAACCGATGAAATATTAACCACTCAGGAAATAAGCGATAAATTATTAGAATTAGAAAATATACTAATGTCAAGAATGTCAAATTTAACAGAAGAAGATACTTCTTATTTCTTTGCAGAGAATCAATTACGTACTTTGATGAGTGAAACATCCATAGATTTTTCTAACTTAAATGATCCAAATTCTAAAGCATCAAATTATATTGTTAATGACGGTGACATAATTATTATCCCTAAAATAGATAATACAGTTTATGTGTTTGGACAAGTTGGTAAAAAGGGTAAAATTAGTTTTAAAGAAGGTGAAAATTATTTATACTATGTAAATAAAGCAGGTGGCTTTTCTGACTATTCTGATGAAGACGTAATTGTAATTAAAGGTCAAACTAAAGAATGGATATCAGTAACTGACAATATTGTCAAAATAGAACCAGGAGATTACATTTGGGTTCCAAAAGATCCACATAGATCATTTAGCTTTTATCTAAAGCAAACCAGTGTATATTTTACAATACTTGGCAGTATAGCAACAATATTATTATTGTTAAATCAATTTGGTAAGTAAAATATTTTTTAAGAGAAAAAATTGGAAAATAATAAGAACAAAAATACGAATCCTAAAGAAGCTGTTACAAACAAGAATGTTAGTAATATGAAACAACCCTACAACAGAAAGAGACGATATTATAAATATAGAAGACCTTATAAACCTACCGTAAATATCTCGTTTAAAAAATTATCAATTATAATTCCTTTGATTGATGAAGAAGAATCGATCAAACCACTTGTAAGTGCAATACATAGGTCTCTTTTAAATAAAAGAATTCAATACGAAATTATTTTTATAGATGATGGAAGTAAGGATAATTCATTAAAAATAATTAAAGAACTAAATACTCAAAATAAAAACATTAAATATTTTAGCTTTCAAAAAAATTATGGTAAATCAGCTGCACTCCAAGTTGGTTTTATAAATGCTACAGGTCATGCAATTATTACTATGGATGCTGATCTTCAAGACGATCCGGCAGAGATTTTAAATTTGTTGAAAAAATTAGACGAAGGTTATGACCTTGTATCAGGTTGGAAGAAAAAAAGACAAGACCCATTTATTAAAAAAATATCTTCCAGATTCTTCAATTTTATTACAAGAATTTTAACCGGTATTAAGATACACGATTTTAATTGCGGACTAAAAGCTTACAGAAATGATGTTGTAAAAAATATAAGGGTGTATGGCGAACTTCACCGTTATGTACCAGTGCTTGCAAGGTGGCAAGGTTATAAAGTTTCAGAAATAGTTGTAAAACATCACCCCAGAAGATACGGTAAAACAAAATTTGGTATTTCCCGTTTTTTTAAGGGATTTATTGATCTTATCACTGTTCTTTTTGCTACCCGTTATATTAAACGACCAATGCATTTCTTTGGATTTTTAGGTGCATTCGCTTTTTTTATAGGTATAATTGTTAACGGATATTTAACATATCAATGGATAATTGGAATTCCTTTGAGCAACAGACCAATGTTATTTTTAGGTATACTATTAATAATCGTCGGTGTTCAATTTTTTTCTATAGGATTGCTAGGAGAAATATTAGTTCACAATTCTATGGACGAAAAAGAATATCTGATAAAAGATAAAGGATAATTCCAGTTTTGAAAATTATTATTCAATTATAGAAAATCTTCTTCAAAATGAAAATTGAACTACGTTTTACATTCTTATACTTTACAAAATTAATTTCCTATTAAATTGTTTTTTTTTAATCCTATCTTAAGAGTAAAATTAATTATTGAATGACACCTTTAAAGAAAATAATAATAATTGGCCCGGCATTTCCATATAGAGGTGGAAATTCATTATTTGTTTCTTATTTGTACAGCATATTAAAAGATAAATTTGCGATAAAAATATATAATTATAAACTGCTTTATCCATCTATATTCTTTCCAGGAACAACACAATTTGATAGAAGTGAAAAAATAATTAAAAAAGTTCCAAACATAAGAATCCTTAATTCAATTTCACCTTTTAATTGGTTACAAGTTGCAAATAGATTAAAAAAAGAGAAAGCTGATTTGATAGTCTTCGATTGGTGGCATCCTTTTTTTGCTTTTTGCCATTTCACAATATCTCTTTTTATAAAAAAACAATATCACAATAAAATCATTTTTATCACTGAAAATGTTATCTCTCACGAATCTAATTTTGTAGATAAAATATTAACCAAAATCGGATTAAAAAATTCATCTTCCTTTTTAGTCCTTTCAGACAAAGTAGCTGTTGAATTAAAAAAATTTGTATCGGATAGAAAAATTTATAAATCACAATTACCTATATATGACTGTTACCAGAATCAAAATACACCAGACTTAGAACAGCTAAAAAAAGAATTAAAATTTAACTCAGAGAATAAAGTCCTGCTGTTTTTTGGTTATATAAGAAAATACAAAGGTCTGGATCTTTTGTTTGATGCAGTTTCAAAATTAATTGAATCAGACGAAACATATCGTCTATTAGTTGTTGGTGAATTTTATGATGATGAAAATTATTATAGAAATATTATTAAGAAATTAAATATTGAGAGCTATGTTACTATAGTGAACAGATTTGTGCCTAATGAAGAAGTAGAGAAATATTTTTTACTATGTGACTGTGTTGTTCTTCCCTATAAATCCGCTACACAAAGTGGTGTTTTAAATATCGCCTCCGGTTTCAAAAAACCGGTAATTGTTACAAATGTAGGAGGTTTAGCAGAATTTGTTGATAATGAAAAATCAGGTATTATTGTTAAATCCGGTTCTAAAGAAGAAATAGTCAATGGTATCAAACGATTTTATGAACTAAATGAAAATGTTAATTTTATTGAGAATATAAAAGACAAAGTATCAGAAAATACTTTTAATAAACTTCCATTGCTATTTGATAAAATAATATCTGAGACAAACAATGATTCTTAAAACCGATTGCAAATTATTTCCGGGTAATAAACCATGTTTACCAAATAAAACAGAGGGAATAATGTGCGATGATTGTAATTATTATGAACCAATCGATATGAAAATTCTCATTATTAAACTTGATGCAATAGGTGATGTTTTAAGAACTACCTCAATTCTACCGGCAATAAAAAGACAATATCCTAAATCATATATAACATTTTTGACAAGAGCTAATTCAAAAGAAATCTTTAATAATAATATTTTAGTTGATCAAATTTTATTTATTGAGGATAATGATACATCGCAAAGATTGTTAGTAGAAAGATATGATCTGCTCCTTCACCCGGATGCTTCCACTGTAAGTGCTCCTTTGGCAACATTGGTAAATGCAAAAGTTAAAAAAGGTTATGTTTTAGATGAAAAAGGCAAAATTATCCCGGTAAATAGTGATGCTATCGAATGGCTGGAAATGGGTGCATTTGATCAATTAAAAAAGAAAAATGAAAAATCCTATCAACAAATTATTCATGAAATATGCGGGTTGACTTACAAGAAAGATGAGATCCAATTGTTTATTTCTGATGATGAAAAAATATTGTGTGATAAGTTTTTCAAAGAAAATAATCTAAAGAAATTCAAAAAAATTATTGGATTGAATACTGGAGCCGGTAGCAGATGGCAATATAAACAATGGGAACTTAATGGATTTGAACAATTAATTGAAAAATTATCAGCTAACAATGAATTAGGTATTTTATTATACGGCGGACCAAATGAATATGAGAGAAATAAATACCTTAAAGACAAATTTCCATTTTTAATTGATACCGGAACAAATAACTCACTAAGAAAATTTTTTGCATTACTAAATCTTTCAGACATTGTAATTACAAGTGATACATTAGCATTACACGCTGCTACAGCATTGAAAAAAGATGTAATATGTTTATTCGGCCCTACATCTTACAATGAAATTGAGGATTATGGAAGAATAAGAAAGATTTACGCTGATCTTGATTGTCTGGTTTGTTATAAAACAAGATGTGATTTTCAAGTTACCTGTATGAATGAAATTTCTTCTGAAAGAGTTTACAAGGAAATAATGGAAGTTTTAGAGTTATAAAATAAATGAACTACGACCCAATAAAAGACATATTTGCTTCAGCAATTAAAACCAATGGTATTTTAAGAATTCTCTTTTATAAAATCCTTGATATTATTTTTCTTCGTTCTTGGTATGTAAGAAGAGAATTAAAAAAAATAAGAGGATTAACAAAAGAAAAAAAAATAATTATTTATGATGCCGGTTCGGGATTTGGGCAGTACACTTTTTTTATGTCTAAAAAATTAACACCTTGTAATATTTTTGCAGGTGATGTAAAGGAAGATTGGATTAATGAATGCAAAAATTTCTTTGAATCTAAAAAGATAGATAATGTTAGATTTGGAGTTGAAGACTTAACAAAAATAGAACATACAGAAAAATTTGACATGATTTTAAGTGTTGATGTAATGGAACATATAGAAGATGATAAACTTGTATTTAAGAATTTTTACAATGCTCTTAAAAAAGATGGTTATTTATTAATTAATACACCCTCAATATACGGCGGAAGTGATGTACACGACGATAAAGATGAAAGTTTTATAGGTGAACACGCAAGAGATGGTTACTCCCCTGAAGATCTGAGAAATAAATTATTGCCTTTGGGTTTTAAAATAGAAAATATAAAATTTACATATGGTTTTTGGGGTGATAAAGCTTGGCGATTGGGAATAAAAATTCCGATGCAGCTATTAAATGTTACTAAATTATTTTTTCTTTTATTACCTTTTTATTTTATTGTTACTTTCCCTTTTACACTAATTATGATGTTTATAGATTTTAATAGTAATAATAAAATCGGCTCGGGTATAAATTTATTAGCAAAAAAATAAGTATAATAGAAAATAATATTTATAGGTTATTTAAGATATGGCAAAATCAAAAAAAATTTCCAACGATAAAAAATCAGTCAAACCGAGTGTTTTTAATTCTTTCGATCTGGAAAGTTTTCTACCTAATAAGTTTCACTTACTTGCTGTAATATTAATTATAATTATTCTGTTCTTAATTTTCTTAAGCCCTCTTTATTTTGGAGGTAAAACTTTCCAATCCAGTGATATTACTGCGAGTAAAAGTTTACATACTTATGTAGAAAACCATAGCGGTGGTTTTACTCTTTGGAATCCTTATATTTTTTGTGGTATACCTGCCTACGCTACAAGCACTGAAGCTCCTTGGTACAATCTTTTTTACGATGGAATAACAGCAGTTAGGTCTGCTTTTACAGCATTTTTTAGTGTCGAATATGCAATGTGGTCTTTCTATCTGATCATATTGGCAATTACATCATTCTTGCTAATGAAATATTTAACAAAAAATACTTTAGTCAGTTTGTTTACTGCTTTATCCACTGCTTTTAGCACAGGACTGATTGTATTTTTATTTATAGGGCACGTTACTAAATTAACTGCAATTTGCTGGTATCCATTAATTTTTCTTTTAATCATTAGACTTCAAAAGAAAATAACTTTAATTGATATTTTACTATTAATTATCACACTCCAATTATTTATTCAAGGATTTCATGTTCAAATTATTTTTTATTCATTATTAGCAGTCGCAATTTATTTTATTTATTATTTCTTAAGATCATTATTAAAAAAAGATTATGAATTAAAAAATAATATTTTAAAAACAGCAGGTTCTTTTGCTGTAGCTTTCTTAATTTCTTTGTTTATTCAATCAGATAACTTATCTCAAGTTTATGAATATATGCAATATTCAACAAGAGGTACTGAAAGTATTGTTGAAAAAATATCTAATGAAAAGATAAATTCTGAAAGTGAATATTACAATTATCATACAAGTTGGTCATTTTCACCCGAAGAAATATCTACATTCATTGTACCATCATTTTATGGATTTGGCAATTCAAATTATAAAGGTGAATTAAGTAAAGGACAGCCTGTAGAAGTAAACACATATTTTGGTCAGATGCCCTTTGTAGATGTTGCAATGTATATGGGTGTATTGGTTTTCTTTTTCGCTTTGTTTGGTATTTATACAAGACGGAAAGAACCATTTGTACAATTTTTAACACTTCTTTCTGCATTTGCTTTAATTTTATCA
>Ga0066644_10001868_pt1 | contig 11396 bp, 13 predicted proteins | sample CryGeyCG2114_020_FD_62735 | JGI IMG/M metagenome (GOLD analysis project Ga0066644, IMG submission 62735) | Groundwater microbial communities from aquifer - Crystal Geyser CG15_big_fil_post_rev_8/21/14_0.20 | ecosystem: Environmental > Aquatic > Deep subsurface > Groundwater | place: USA: Utah...
GCCGTGATCAATCTGTCGATCCGGTCGCAGGCCGCGCGCAGCCACAGCCGGAAATCGGTGGCCACCTGGTCATTGCGCGACCGCGCCGTGTGCAGCCGGCCGGCCGCCGCCCCGATAATTTCCTTCAGCCGCGCCTCGATATTCATGTGAACATCTTCCAGCGCTTTTGACCATTGCATCTCGCCGCGCTCGATCTCTGCACGGATCTGCGTGAGGCCCTGTTCTATTTTCGCGGCATCTCCGCTTGAAATAATGGCCGTTGCGGCCAACATTTGCGCATGAGCAATGGATCCGGCAATGTCCTCGAAGGCCATGCGCTGATCGACATCGATCGAGGCATTGATGGATTCCATGATCTCCGACGGGGAACCGGAAAACCGGCCGCCCCAGAGCGCGTTTGATGTATCTGTCTTTCCGTCCGTCATGGCCGGCCCCAGTCAAAAGGTTACTGCGATGAATGTCTCGCCTGTCAAAATCGGAATTATCACATGCACGGTCATATTGCTGGCGGCAATTGCCTATGTGCTGTTTTCCGGAATGCAGGGGCCCGCGCCAACAGGGCTGGCAAGCCATGCCGAAGGCAACATGTCGGCCTTCGTGTCACTTGATGATGCGCCGCCGCGCCCCTCCCACACCTTTATCGACCCTGCCGGTGTCGAACGCACGCTGGCAGATTTCGAGGGGCAGGTAATACTGGTGAATTACTGGGCAACCTGGTGCGCGCCATGTGTGGTGGAAATGCCGGCGCTCGACGCGCTTCAGGCGCGTTATGGCGGAGAGGAATTTCAGGTCGTCACGATCAGCGCGGACCGGCGCATAGAGGAGGCTGAAACCTTCTTCCGCGATGCCGGACTGGAGCACCTGCCGATTTATCACGACAATTCCTTCGCCGGCCCAACCGCTGTCGGTGCGCGCGGATTGCCCATGTCGATCATTTATAACCGGAGGGGCGTCGAGATGGGCCGCATGCCTCGCGATGCCGAATGGAATAGCGAAGAAGCTTACGCATTGATCGAGGCAGCGATAAGGTTGGGATAACAAAAACCCCGGAGCCAGGCTCCGGGGTTTTCTTCAAGCGTTATGGGCCGTTATTAAAGCCCGATCTTGGTGAGCTCCGCTTCCAGTTCCGGCAGCGCGTTGAAGAGATCCGCCACAAGGCCGTAATCCGCCACCGAGAAGATCGGCGCGTCTTCATCCTTGTTGATCGCCACGATGATCTTGGAATCCTTCATGCCGGCGAGGTGCTGGATGGCACCGGATATGCCGACGGCGATGTAGAGCTCGGGTGCGACAACCTTGCCGGTCTGGCCGACCTGGTAATCATTCGGCACATAGCCGGCATCGACTGCAGCGCGCGAGGCACCGACAGCGGCATTCAACTGGTCGGCAATCTTGTCCAGCAGGACGAAATTGTCGCCGGACTGCATGCCGCGGCCGCCGGAGATGACGATCTTCGCAGCCGTCAGTTCCGGACGGTCCGATTTGGACAATTCCTCGGAAACGAATTCCGACTTGAACGGGCCGGACGGCGCCTCAATCGTCTCGACACTGGCCGTGCCGCCGTCACCGGCTTTTTCGAACGTCGTCGGACGTATGGTGACGACTTTTTTCGCGTCGGTGGATTGCACCTTCATCATGGCATTGCCCGCATAGATCGGGCGCACGAAGGTATCTGCGCTTTCCACCGCAGAAATCTCGGAAATCTGCATCACGTCCAGCTTGGCCGCGATCCGCGGGGCAAAATTCTTGCCCATGGTCGAGGCAACGGCCATCAGCACATCATATTTGTCCATCAACGGCAGGATGAGGGCTTCCATGGCTTCTGCTGTCGGTTTGGCAAAGGCCTTGCCATCCGCATGAAGCACTTTGGAGACGCCCTCAATTCCGGAAACAGCCTTGGCGATATCGCCAGCGTCCGATCCGGCCACGAGGACATCAACATCTCCGCCAATCGCCTTGGCGGCGGTCACCGCGGCGCGTGTGGCGTCGTTCAGGGCGGTGTTATCGTGTTCAGCAACGATCAGGATGCTCATTTAGATAACCCCTTCCTTGTTTTTCAGCTTGTCGACCAGCTCGGCAACGCTCTCGACCTTGATGCCGGCTTCGCGCTTTGGCGGTGCGGTTACTCCCAGAACTTTCAGGCGCGGCGCGATATCGACACCAAAATCCTCAGGTGTCTTCGCATCGATCGGCTTGCGCTTGGCCTTCATGATGTTTGGCAGCGACGCATAGCGCGGCTCATTCAGGCGCAAATCCGTGGTGATGATCGCCGGCATTTCGACAGAAATGGTTTGCAGCCCGCCATCAATCTCACGGGTGACATTGGCTTTGCCATTGGCGATCGCGACTTCCGATGCGAACGTCGCTTGCGGCCAGTCCAGCAGGGCTGCCAGCATCTGTCCGGTCTGGTTGGAATCATCGTCAATGGCCTGCTTGCCGAGGATGACCAGTTCCGGGCCTTCTTCGGCGACGATCTTGGCCAGCAGCTTGGCGACGGCCAGCGGTTCGACCGGCTCATTCGTCTGGATCAGGATGCCGCGGTCGGCACCCATGGCGAGCGCGGTGCGGATCGTCTCCTGCGCCTGTTGCGGCCCGATGGAGACGACAATGATTTCATCAACGCCGCCCTTTTCCTTCATGCGCACGGCTTCTTCCACCGCGATTTCGCAGAAAGGGTTCATCGACATTTTGACATTGGCGAGATCGACACCGCTCTGGTCCGGTTTGACGCGGACTTTCACATTGTAATCAACCACCCGTTTGACGGGCACGAGTATTTTCATGGAGCTTCCCCGGTCTGCACGGGACAGGCCGTCCCGCATCAATCCACTGGTCAACGAAATAAGCCGCGAAACTGCAATCGCCCACAGCGGAAGTCAACGGCTGTGCGGCACCGCATAATGCCGCATGCAGAAAGGCCGGCCCCACGGGACCGGCCTTTGATCAAAGTGACGTAAGCGTCATCTATTCGGCGTCGTCTTCAGCAACCGAAAGCTCGGTATTGATCGTCAGGACGACTTCATCGGAAACCGGTCCCGCATAGATACCAATCGTTGGGCCCCAGTCACTTCGGACCAGTGTTCCGGTAGCGGTAAAACCGGCCGTGCCATCCTCGCGCAGATCGTTCAGCGTGACATCCAGCGTTACCGGAACCGTCACGCCAATAATCGTCAGATCGCCAGACATGGTGCCGGTCACGCCGTCTTCGGTTTCAAAACCGGTCGCAACAAAATGCGCAGTCGGGAATTCGGCGGTGTTGAAAACCTCGGCGGAATTCAGATGCCCGATAAAGCGGTCATGATGGGCACCGGCCCACAATCCATCAATCAGACTGAAGGTGATATCGACGCTCGAATTTTCCGGATTTTCGAAATCCAGAAGCAGCGTGCCTTCATAATCGGTGAATTGCAGAGACTGGCGCGACAGGCCCTGGTGCATCCAGCTGGCAGAAATCTCGGTATGGCCGCGGTCAAATTCATAGGCGACCGGATCGGCAAAGGCGGCAGCCGCGGTCAGAGCGGCAACAGCAGTGGCGGTCAGGATTTTCATGGTTTAACTCTCAATGGCTAACGGTGTTATCGGCTATACGCCGCTTGTGGCCAAAGATAGTCGGTGACCACTCAGAGTGAAGCCCGGACACGCGCAATTGATCTGTTCCGGCCAGGAATTAATCGCGTGATGCGCCCGGCACCCATTTCACATCGGCCCGGCCCTCGTCATTGGCGATGCGAGCCAGCACAAAGAGCAGGTCGGACAGCCGGTTGAGATAGCGCACAGTTTCCGGGTTCAGCCGTTTGTCGGTCTGTTGAAGCGCCACTGTCCGGCGCTCGGCCCGGCGGCAGATCGTCCGTGCCAGATGCAGACGCGCGGAGGCGTCACTCCCCGCAGGCAGAATAAAGCTGTCGAGCGGATCCAGCTTGGCATTCCACCGGTCGATTTCACCTTCCAGCGCCTCGACCTGCTTGGCAGTTATCCGCAAAGGCTCGAACCCTGGGTCCACGCCTGCATCAGGCACGCAAAGATCCGCGCCGAGGTCGAATAGCTCGTTCTGGACCTTTTCGAGAACGCGGTCCTCTGGCGTACCGGAGAGGGCTGAACGCGCCAGCCCGATGACGGCATTGGCTTCATCGACCGTGCCATAGGCTTCCACGCGGATATCGGTTTTATCCACTTCGGACATATCGCCCAGACGCGTCCGGCCTTTATCGCCGGTCCTTGTATAGATCTTGGTCAGGCGCACCATGGGATTCGCGTCCTCATTATTCCGGTTGCCGGGTAAACTGGATCAGGCAGGATAGGCTTTCAAGACAGGATCATAGTCAGGGGCAGTCCGATGCTTCGTTTCACCCTTCCGCTTTTCTTGCTACTGGCACCTGCCGCGCAGGCGCGTCAGGACGTTCAAACCCTTGCGGACGGTCTGGTTGAGGCCGGTTCTCCGGGTGCTGTGGTGATGCTGATCCAGAACGATCACCAGCAGATCGCGGTCGCCGGTCTGCGCTTGTCCACAGGTGAAGCCGCCATCGAAGAGTCCGACGCCTGGCATCTGGGATCAAACACCAAGGCGATGACCGCCGTCCTGGCCGCCCGTCTTGTCGAACGGGGCCTGATAGACTGGGACGCGACAATCGGGGACACGCTGGGTGACGATTTCGATCGCATCGACCCTGTTCTGACTGAGGCGACGCTGGCCGATCTGCTGCAGCACCGGTCGGGTATGAAAGCCAATACAGGGCGGGTGACCTCGTTGGCGATGTCCGGCCTTTTCGGCGCGCGCGATGCGCAAGCCGACCGCCATACCTATCTTCGCGATCTGCTCTGCAATCCGGCAGGCGCACGCGGGGATTTTCTTTATTCCAATGCCGGTTATGTCGCGGCCGCCATGATGCTGGAAGCCGTGTCCGGGCAAAGCTGGGAGGATTTGATCCAGACCGAAGTCTTTGACGCGCTGGAACTGGTCAGCGCCGGTTTCGGTCCACCTCAGGGCGATAATCCGCAAGGCCACCGGACGGGCCTGGGCCGCTTGGCGCCGGTTGGCACCAATGCCGTGGCCGATAATCCGCCCGCCATGAACCCGGCTGGCCGGGTGCACATGTCGATGCCGGACTATGCCATCTTCCTGCAGCTGGTTCTGGCAGGTGCACGCAGCGAGGAAAATGATTACCTCTCTCGTGACAGCTGGCAAACCCTGCTCACCCCGCCGGACGGGTCTGACTATGCGATGGGCTGGGGAGTCAATGCCGACGGCTCCCTGCGCCATGCCGGATCCAACACGATGTGGTTTGTGCAGGCGGTGATCTGGCCGCAGCAGGGCCGCATCGCCGTGGCTGGCGTCAATGACGGGCGGCTTGACGAGGTGGCCCCACGCGTCCGTGCGGTTCTGGGCGAACTGGTGCCGGAATAGGTCGTCAGCCTGTCATCGCCCCTTTCATGATAAAGCCGAGCACCATCAGCATTATGGCGGCGAACTGGATGCCAACCCGGTAGCGCATCAGGATATTCGAGCGTCCGGGCGCACCTTCGCCGCCCCGTGCCATGTTCACAAAGCCGAGGATCAGTGTCACCAGCACAGCCAGCAGCGCCACCATAATCAGTATATTCAGAAAAATAATCATGATGCCTCACATAGGCTCGCAGCGGCGGCGGGTCCAATCACGCATTGTCGCACCTAACTGCGCCAACGCAATGTCACGGGCTCCTTGACCGGATTGACGAAGGGTTCACCGGTCGCGCGATGCGTTTCCCAGTTCCGCCGCAGCGCCAGATACCATTTTGCCGGAATGTCGCTGTCATGGATGAACATTTGCGGCGGATCATAGGACATGCCGATGGCCTGGGCATCGACCGCTGTTGAATCCTGCCCCATGAATATATGCACGGCCTGCCGGATCAGCCATTTCGGGACGAAGCTAACCACCGGATGATTCCAGTAAAGTATGATCGAGATGATGGTCTTTGACTCATTGACGGGCGTCACAATGGTGACGGTGGTGACATGCTTGTCGCCAGCCTTCATGTATTCCGGGCGCAGGCCGGGCAATTCCAGCTGGATTTCGGTCGTGATGCCGGTACCGAACAGCTTGTAGATGAAGGAGTTGGAGGAAGGCTTGTGCGGCAGCATGGAAAAGCCGCGCTCGATAGGGCCGAACGTCTTCTGCTTTTCATGCATGGTTTTCGGCGTCCGCCACCAGGACTGGTTATGGATGTAGGGGATATGCGCCGGATCCATCAGGCTGATGACGGCGGCATCCATGTCGCAATTGAAATCGCCCTCGTCATGCATCCTGACTTTTGAATCGGCAGGAATGTCGAGCACCGGCGGATCAAGGCACGGCTCGGCCTCCGAATCATATCCGAACCAGATCCAGATCACGCCATAGCTTTCATGCACCGGAAAGATTTTCGCCTTGATCTTCGTGATGTCCACCCCTTCGCTTTGATCGGCCGTCAGCGATGGAATGTTGGCGCACTGGCCATCCGGGTGGAAGCGCCAGCCATGATAGGGGCATTGCACCTGCGTACCGGTCTCTGTTTTCACCATTTCGCCACCCGACAGCAGGATGGCGCGGTGCGGACAGATATCCGTCATTGCGAACGCCTCGCCGTCATGCGTGCGGCCAAACAGGACCAGCTCTCCCAGACGTTCCTTCTGGACCATCTGGCCGGGTTTGATCTCGCTGCCGACGATTCCGAAATACCACAGGTCGCGCAGGAAAGGATCATTTTTGGCGTTAGATTTTGTCATGGACCTGTCTCTATCCGCTCGCGGGTGGTTTAGCCAAGCCGCGAGTTGCCGCAGTCTGTGATTTGCGCTGCACCCTCCATACCCCGGTCAGCACCAGGGCCGCGCCGGCATACTGGAGGGCAGCAAATGCCTCGCCGAACATCAGCCAGCCCGCAATGGACGCGACAACCGGCTGTATCAGGATGATGATGGAGGCCACCGAAGCCGGAACCCGTCCCAGCCCGAAGGCCACACCGCCCTGTCCGACGATCTGTACACCCACCGCCAGACCCAGCAGCACCAGCCAGTCAGTCAACGTTCCCGGCAGTATATTTTCTCCGAAGCCGAGCGCCGTCAGCGCCAGAAGCGGAGCCGACACCAGCGTCGTGAAAAAGATCACCGTGCCGGTCGAGGCAAAGCGGCGGGCCTGCCGGATGGCGAGGATATAGGCGGCATACCAGACCGCCGTCCCGACCGAGAGCAAATCCCCCGGCCAGCGCTCCGGTGCCACGGTGATGTTTCCGGCTGACAAAAGCGCGGCACCCGCCACCGCAAGTCCGGCAGCAAACAAAAATTGCCGCGTGAGGGTTTCCTTGAAGATCAGCCATGTGGCGAGGACCACAAAGACCGGCTGCAGATTGGCCAGGAAGGTCGCATTGGCGACGCTCGTGATCTTGATGCCGGCATGCCAGAAGGCCAGATCACCGGTAAATAACAGGCCGGGCAGGCCCAGATAGGCCCAGCGCTTCCAGCCGGTCGGCGTATCAGCTTTTGCAGGCGGATTTCTGTCAAACTGCATCCACAACAGGGCAAAGGGGATGGCCAGCGCCATACGCCAGAAGCCAACCGTCTGCGGCCCGAGCTCGGACAGTTTGACCAGGGGCGCAGCCATGCCGATGGCCATCGCCCCCAGGATCAGAGCAATCAGGCCGGTCAGAACGGATTTCTCGGATGTTTCGGTCATACAGCTCCCCTTAGCCCCGCTAATACTCATTTCGGCAAAAGGAAAGTCACCAATTGAAACCGGACTGCAGGCGGATGTCCTCAGGCCGGCTTCCGTTTGCCCGCAACGCCCGCAGGGTTTGCGATTTGTCGCGCTTGGTAAAGCGCGCCCCGTCCTCTCCGGATATCAGGCCATGATGCCGGTAGATCGGTACCGGAAGACCGAGCAAGGCCTGGATTATGCGGTGAATGGTTGTGGCGAAGAACAGATCCTGGCCGCGAATGACATGGGTCACACCCTGCAGCGCATCATCCAGCGTCACGGCGAGATGATAGCTGGTGCCGATATCCTTGCGCGCCAGAATCACATCTCCGATCAGGTCCGGCTGTATCGCACAGGTACCGGTTTCGCCATTCGGGCCTTCGCCTTCCTCGGTGAAAGTCAGGCCGGGCTGATCACCCAGCGCCGCTATGGCCGCCGCCATCGACAATCGCCAGGCGAAAGCCTCCCCCGCCGCAATGCGGTTTGCTTCTTCTTCGGGGCTCATCTTTTCAGCCGGGCCGGGATAGATCACACCGTCCGGACCTTCGCCGGGATGATGCGGGGCGCGGGCGATTTCATCCATCACTTCCTTGCGGGTCTTGAAACAGCGATAGATCACGCCCGTCGCAATCAGCCGGTCCAGCTCGGCGCGATAGTCATCGAAATGCTCGGACTGCCGCCGCACTGGCGTCTCCCAGCTCAGCCCCAGCCAGGAAAGGTCTTCATATATGGCGGCTTCAAATTCGGGTTTGCAGCGGGTCGTATCGATATCCTCGATCCGTAACAGGAAGCGCCCGCCCGCCTCTTGCGCTGCCTGCCAGGCGGTCAGCGCGGAATACGCATGCCCGAGATGCAAAAAGCCTGTGGGCGAGGGCGCAAAGCGGGTGACGAAATCACTCATGCCCTCTGTTTCGCGCCTGCGCTTGCCCGCTTCAAGTCCTCAATCCACGCCCTATAGTTTGCGCCATGATGATTGACGGACCCAGACAGCCCCCCGCCAACGGGCAAAGCCCGCGCAAACTCGCCATTCTCGTGCATGGCTATGGTGCCAATGGCGAGGATCTGATCGGCCTTGCTGGCCAGTGGGCGCAAGACCTGCCGGATGTGCAATTCGTGGCCCCCAATGCGCCCCAGCCCGTGCCGGGTGCGCCCAATGGCTATCAATGGTTTCCGATCACGCGGCTCGATCCGCAGGAAACCAATCGCGGTGTTGAATCTGCCGCCCCGGTCCTGAATTCCTTCATAGACCAGGAAATCGCCCGCTATGGGCTTGCTGATCGTGATGTGGCGCTGATCGGTTTTTCGCAAGGCACGATGATGTCCCTGCATTGCGGTTTGCGGCGAGAACAGGCTCTGGCCGGTATTCTGGGTTATTCCGGGGCCATGCCCAGCCGCATGACGCTGAAGGACCAGATCCGCTCACGACCGCCCATACAGCTCATCCACGGGGACCGGGACGAGGTTCTGCCGCTGGGCATGATGTTTGATGCCGCGCAGGGTCTGTGCGAGGCCGGAGCCTCCTGCCAGTGGCATATTTCGCCGGGCATCCCGCATGGCATCGGCCCGGACGGGCTGGAAATCGGCGGCCGTTTTCTGTGTAGGGTCTTTTCCGGGGCTTACGCCTGAGTCCTGAGAAAAGGTTAACGCCTGCGTCATAGGCGTGTTACGTCTAAGGCGGTATAAATTGACCAAAGACGGACATCGGCGTGATTCGCTGGGAATCCCGCCGGTTGACCGGACCGGGAGGTGTGTGTTCAGGATTTTTGATTGGCATATGCACGTATATGGCCCCGCCCGCAATATGGGAGGGCGTCATGCAAGTGCTTGATAAAGCCCCGTCGGGCTGGCCCTGTCTGGTCATAAATGCGGACTATCAGCCTTTGTCCTACTGGCCGCTGTCGGTCTGGAGCTGGCAGGAAGCAATCAAGAATGTCTTCCTCGAACGCGTCACCGTTGTCTCCAATTATGACGACCTCATCCATTCCCCGTCGATGGAAATGCACGCCCCGTCCGTGGTCGCGCTGCATGAATACGTCACCCACAACCGCGCGCCAGCCTTCACCCGTTATAATGTCTGGCTGCGCGACGGCTTCAGATGCGTCTATTGCGGCCGCGACAAGGTCGATGATCTGACTTTCGACCACGTCCTGCCGCGTTCGCAAGGCGGCAATACCTCCTGGGAAAATATCGTGGCGGCCTGTTCGCCCTGCAATCTCAGGAAAGGGGGCCGCACACCCCGGCAGGCCGGCATGAATCTGCCAAAGCCCATTCGTCCGAACATGCACCAATTACAGGCCCAGGGCCGCCGTTTCCCGCCGAAATACCTGCACGCCAGCTGGCTGGACTATCTCTACTGGGATACCGAGCTGGAGCGTTAGCGTTTTCAGCAAAAGTGGATGCCGGTTTTGAGGTTCGAAAACGCGGCAAAAAAATCAGATTTTCGTCGTAATGCTGATCGCTGTGCGGCAGCCGGCCTCGATCAGGCGTGATAAAAGCGGATAGCCGAACGCCTCTTTCGCGCCTTCATCCACGGCCAGCGCCTTGTGCGCCACTTCCTCGTCCCGGAACTGCGTAAAGGTCGTGGCCAATTCGTCCTCGCCCGCCGTCTCCAGCTTACCGATCTGACCGCTATAATGGCCCTCAATCACCGTCTCGACGGCCTCGGTGCAGGCATGGGCGGCTTTCTCGCCCATCAGCGCGGTGGCGACGCCCAGCGTCCGTCCGGCAATCTTCCAGATTGGCATCAGCGCCGTCGGGCGAACCGCGCGCGTACGGATAAAACCGTCAAAGGCATCCAGATGCGTCTGCTCGTCCTCGGCCATGTGGCGCAGCTGGTTTGCAATGCGGACCTTGGACGGGATTTTGCCAAACACCGCCAGCTGGCCCTCATAGATCGCGACCGCGCCATACTCGCCGGCGTGATCAACGCGGATCATCTCGGCGATGCGCGCGTCATCGGTCTTGCGGCCGGGCAGGGGCGGGCGGGGCGCGCGGCTCATTTGCGTCTGATCCCTATGAAGATCGAGGCGGCAGCCAGCACCGCCGACATCAGCGCATTATATCCCGCCATGGAAATGCCCAGCAGCGTCCACGCCGCTTCATCGCACAGCACCACCGGCCCGCCGCCATCAAGGACGGAGAGGAGATCCGCGGACGACAGGCTGATATTGGCCCCGACCGTGCAGGTCGAAGGCCCCTCCCACCAGTCATACTCGATCCCGGCATGCCAGAAGGCAAAACCGGCCGAATAGATATAGATCGCGCCGATCACGAGGCAGATCCAGATCGCATAGGCCCGCAAGCCCGGCACCAACATCAGGCCAAGCCCGCCAATCACGCCCACGCCAATCACGGCCTGGTGGATGTGGCGCTGGTCATAGCACAGCGCGCACGGATCATAGCCCAGCACATACTGGAAGAAATACGCGCCGCCGAGAATCAGCGCCGAGGCCAGCGCCGCCAGAAATGGCCAGCGCTGCTCGGTCAGGAGGGATGTAAGAGCGTTCATGGCCCGGACACTAATGCGCGAAGCGTCTGACGAAAAGCGCGCAATGCGCCGCAGCCTGACCTTGGGGTCAGGACCTGTTAATTTGACTGAAATGGCGGCTGCGATGACAAGAGATGCGAGGAAAAGCCCGAAGCGCGGGGCCAATCCCCCGGTCGAGGGCTTTGACACAGCAGGTCGATGTC
>Ga0066644_10001870_pt1 | contig 11387 bp, 8 predicted proteins | sample CryGeyCG2114_020_FD_62735 | JGI IMG/M metagenome (GOLD analysis project Ga0066644, IMG submission 62735) | Groundwater microbial communities from aquifer - Crystal Geyser CG15_big_fil_post_rev_8/21/14_0.20 | ecosystem: Environmental > Aquatic > Deep subsurface > Groundwater | place: USA: Utah...
TACCATTTTCTCTTGACGCTTCAGCGGCGGCAAGAGTCGGCTGACCATACTGGTTGACATACATATTCAGCACGATGTTGGCGATCTTTTCGCCGTATTCACAGGTATAGTCCCGGGTCAACGCGAACACCAGGTTGGCTTCAAAAGTTTTTACTGAGGCAGAAAGTATTGATGTGCCGTGAATTTTTGAAACCTGGGTTTTCGGGTCCATCATCGAAGCACCACTGGCATCCTTGAGAGTTTCCCGGCGATGCTGGGCGCCAACCATTTTATTGAGAGCTTCAATCTGTTCGTTATAAGGTTCTGCCGCCTCAACAACTGGCAGATCCAATTCAGGCGGCAACGACAGCCCCTGATTGTTGCCAAACCAGCATTTCAGGGCCAGGCTACCTTTCGGTTCGAAATCAGGCTTTTCTCCATTCAACTCCATGACTTTGGTCACGGCTTCCGGAATATGAGCGATGTTAGTTACCAACGCCCCCTTCTTCGAAAAAATGGGTTTTTGCGGAGTGTAGACCCCATCTACGCCAAAATAGTCCATGAACCATTGTTCCTTGGCCATGGCATCGTCTCCAGAACCGGCCAATGACCCTGCATGACCACAGGACTTTGTCAGTCTGGCTTTCCAGCGACCCACCACACAGGCGACAATAGGTTTATTGGATTTCAGGCCGTGTTCATAGTATCCGCCTGGTTCGCTGTACATGACCGCCACTTTTGAACGATCATCATTGTCAAAGGCATGCAGGAACTCTTTTGCCCCATATTGAATGTAGACATCCTTACCGCTCGAAACAGAAGTCGTGGTGCCCCACCCTGCCGTGGTCAGGTAAACCGCGATAGTGGTGGTGAAGTTACCGGAATTGGAAAACAGCGCCACCGACCCCTTGACCAGCGACTCTTCGGGAGCATTGCCGCCCAACGCACCACCGAGACGGACATGGTTCCAGGCATCGGCAAGACCCAGACAGTTACCGCCAAACAGGTCAACGCCGTTAACCTGACAAATCGCGCGCATGGTGCGGGAATCTTTAACCGATACTTTCTCAGTCAGGATGATGGCTTTTTTCAGGTCCGGGTTTTCCCGTACCGCTTCGGCTATACCATCCTTCACACCCGATGGCGGCAGGTAAACCACCACAGTGTTGAATTTATGACCGGCCTCAAGGCCTTCTTTAATAGAGTTGTAAACGGGAATTTTCCCCGTTTTAGTTGCCAGGAATTTGCCGGATTTACCCGGTCCGGTTCCAAAAACAATATTGCCGCCGGAATAGTCGTGACTGATGGGCGTTACCCCTGAGCTTTCCTTGCCCAGAATGTTCAAGACCACCACCCTGTCATCTTTGGTTGCCAGTTCAGACAAGGAATTGATGCCACAGTAATAGGGGAATTCTCCCACGCCTTGCTTATGCATTCAAACCTCCAAAACAGAAAACGGTTTTAGCGGCAAACCGCCGCTGGTATAAAGTAAAGGGCTTATCTCAACCTAACGAGCCCCTTGCCCCACTCGCGCAGGACACTATATTTTCAATTTAGCTTTAATTTCATCTTTGCCGCCGTTCTTCATCCACTCATTAACCGCCAGAGCGTAATTGATGACCTCGGACATAGCGCTGTCATGCCCGAAGAAACGGTAGGGAATTCCTAAAGAGTCGAGAATTTCCTGTAAATAATTCATCCCGCGAATAACATTCGGTCCACCCCGGCCCACCACCACAAACAGCGGAACCGGACCATGCGTCTGGAAGAACTCGCGCAACCCGTCACCCATAGCCCGGAAGGTTTCATAAATATCCGTGTTGTTGGCCTTGCCGCCGATGATGAACAGAACATTGGATTGCGGCAACCAGTATTTAAAACTGATCCTGGAAATTTCGTTCATCTTTTCATAGGGGGGGTTCCCACCAAAGTCGGATGAGATGGTCGCGTCTTCTCCAAGAAGTTCCGTGACCATGGCGTTGGCACCACCTCCGAAAGTTGGCGCGGTGATGGTTCCCTTATCGTTCATAACAAACACGTCACTCTGCCCCTGATAAGTGCGAAGCTGGTTGATCTCCTGTTCGAATTCGGAGTAATCGGACGCGAACAAGTGCCCTGGAAGATGCAGACGCTTCCAGGCGGGGTCATCCTGGTCGAAGGCGCATTTAAAATCGCAGGCGACCGGTGTCAGGCGTCCGCCGCCTGGTTGCATGCGGATAGGGTTGAGCTCCAGCATCAGCATGCCATAGTTGTTGTAGAGGTCCCAAAGCTTGGGCAGGTTTTGCACCAGCGGGCTGATGATCTCAGGGGGCGCACCCAACTCCATCAACGCATTGGAGACATGAAAGGCTTTCAGTCCCGTCAAGGGATCAAACGGCACCACTTTAAGTTTATCCTCATCCAACTCTTCGATATCCACCCCGCCATGATGTGTGATGGTCATCACCGGAGAACGATGTATCGTGCTTTCGGAAATAGAAAAATAGACTTCGTAGTCGGCAGGTACCGCCCCTTCATAGGTCACACCGTCAGACTTCACTTTGTTGAAACCGTCAACGTGTTCACAAAAATAAAGACGTTCCTTTTCTTTGAGAGCATCGGTGATATTGTTAACCCGGCCTAATAAACCAGACTTGCCTTTTTTACCAACCCCGCCCTTGAACAAGGGTTTAATAAAAACCTGACCGTGCCGCTTGATCATGTCTTTAATGTCATCGACACTTAGTTCAGGACCCCGGACTTCTGAGTGGGGAAATTCTACGAGGTCCAACAATTTGCGTCCCCAAAGCATGCCAGTTATCTGCATCGTTTTCTCCTGCCTTCCAAAAAAATTAAAATAAGTTTTGGGTGTGAGAGTTTAAAGAATCAATAGGTTAAGGAATTCCATAGGCTGGAATCCTGCTAAATCCATATATTTACTTGAGTTCAGGGCAATTCGAGGCATGTATTGTAAGGTATTTCATTATTTTGTCAATGATATCCTGAGCGAATATTTTCCCGTGGAAAATGAGAGGGAATTTTTCGAATTTGGAGCCTTATAAAGAACCTATTTCAGGCGCTTTTTCAGTTCCTTGATGCGGAACTTTTCTTCATCGCGGGAGATGAATTTAAGGGCGGAGTCGTGCTCAAGCATGAGGATTTCAAAACGTAACGCCGATTGAACTGCTTCCCGGTAATCGCAACCGGGCTCTACATTGAACGTGATAACCCGGGTATTGAATTTATTTGGCTGTATTTTCCCCAGGTGTCCATTGATGGTTCCGGGGGTAATACCCCCTCCTACCGAGACGGGGATTTTCTTTTTCTGAATTTTCTTTATCACCTTGACCACCAGGGCCATAAAACTTGCATCCCACCTTGGTTTTTTCATGGACCCGGAAAGGTCGCTACAGCCAATGGTGATTTCGTCAATATATTTTGCTTCCGGGGCTGAGAGAATGGAGTCCAGTTGCTGAACTGCCGTTTCGGTTTCAATATTGATTTGTTTCTTCAACCGCTCAAACTGCATGGGAGTGGTAAAATCGCGCACCGCAGAAATAAAATTTTCCAGCCCGTAAGGGGACTCCACCATGGGGGCGATAAGCCCATCAATGTCCAGGAGGAGGAGCTGTTTAATATCGTTGCGGGCATTAGGTCCGCCAATCTTGACTACTGTAGACAGGGTGTTGCCAACTAATTCCGCCCAATGCCCGATCTGCTCGATACTCATGGCGGCATCTTCGGTAGACAGTTTGAGCCCGCACGCCCCAAACCGGTTTTTCAAATGCAGGAGAAAAGAGCGCAAGCCGTCATCCTGTTTGACCGGTACCACTTGCAAAATCGTTTTTTTGGGTTTCACTTACCGGTCCCCCTTTCTACGGAAAATTACAGAAGGGTCGATATTATTAATAGAACCACAACCTGTCAGGATCATGGCTTTCTTCAATTCATTCAGTTTTTCCCTCAAATAAAATGAGACGCCTTCCTGACCAGCCCCAAACGCGGCGATGCAGACCGGCCTGCCAATCATAACGGCATCGGCCCCCAGTGCCAGCATTTTTAGGATATCAATGCCTTCCCGAATGCCTCCATCGACCAGAACCTTGACCCGACCGCCCACGGCATTGGCAATTTCGGGAAGAACTTCCGCCGTCCCCGGCATATGATCCATCACTCGTCCACCGTGATTGGAAACGACGATGGCATCGGCACCGGCTTCTATCGCCGCTAATGCCGACTCCACATTCATGATGCCCTTTAAAATGAAGGGGACTTTCACATGCGATTTCAACTCTAACAGTTCCGTAATGGTTTTGGGTCCCACCCCCTGGCCCTGATGGGTCATGGTTTTAAATGAGGCGGCATCAATGTCAATCCCTACGGCAATGGCTCCCGCATCTTCTGCGGCCTTGAATCGCTTGATGATATCCAGGTTGTATTCCCGGGGTTTGAAAATGGGGATCCCCAGTCCGCCGCGTTTTTTGATGGCTTCCAATCCTATCAGATATTTTTTCGGGCTCGCCCCATCGCCCACCATTCCCAGCGTACCGGATTCCAGGCATCCGTCGAGGATGGCAGACGCATACTCTTTTTCGTCCATACCTCCTGCAAGATTGGTTTCCATGCCGGTGATGGGTGCCGCCAGAACAGGCAGAGCCAGTTTGTGCCCGAACAACTCCACGGAAGTATCGGGAGTTTTTACTTGATGGATCGTTCTCAAGTTAACCTGATACCGGGCCAACGCTGTCAGGTTTTCTGTGAAGGAGCCACCAGTGCCGATGCCACCAATTCCCGGGACTTTTCCGGCACATTCCAAGCCATCGCAAACCACGCAGGCCTTGCAGGCAATATAAAACTTTTTGCGGGCGTTGTTACGAATGATGTCCCAGGTCAGGTCACTGGGAGCACCGATTTCTATTTTCAGAATTTCCCGAGCCATGTCGTTGATGCGAATGGCCTCATCCCGGGTTTTCCCTACCGTGATAACATAACCCAGTTTGCCCATATTGCTCCGGGGCTCTTCCGCCATATCCCCGGCTTCTTTCATGAGAATGATTTCTTTGACCCCTTTAATCTTGCGCGCTTCCTCCACCCCTCGAATGGAAAGGATTTTTCCCGCAGGGGGAAGCAGGGACCGCTCCGCGGACACCAGTGAGGTTTTCGGTGTCAGGTCCGTCGGTTTTTCGCCCAAGGCAATCTGAATCGCGGCTTTGTAAAGGTTAACTCCCGTAGCCAATGGGTAAGTGTAGGCCGACATCCAGCCGCCGCTCAAACGGGCGGCAATCTCAACAATCTTCGGGCCCTCGGGCGTTATTTTGATATCGCCCTTCGCCGCTCCAATATTGATCCCCAATGCGGAAATAGCCTGCTTGAAAACTTCAATGGCCTTCGCCTGCTGGTCGGCAGGTAAGATGGAAGGAAGTGTGTGCCCGACTTCGACAAAATAAGGAGCCCGTTCGATGATCCGGTCGGCCACTCCAGTAATATGGATCGTTTCCTCGAACACCAAGGCATCCAGGCTCAGTTCCGGCCCTTCCATAAACTCTTCAAGAATCAGTTTGCCGCTGATGGAGGCTTCTTTCGCCTCACGAAATGCGGGGATCAGGTCGTCAGGCCGTTCAATTTTGCGTACCCCGCGCGCGCCCATGTTATCGCAGGGTTTGATAACCAGAGGTAGAGTCATTTGCCTAATGGCCTCCTGACAGTCTTCCAGTGTCCAGATGGGTCGAAATTCTGGAACCGGCACACCTTTCTCTTTTAACACCTGGCGCATCTTGATTTTGTCGGTGGCACGCTCGGCCACCTCAAAAGGAATTCCCGGCAGGTTCAGAGCGTCGGCCACAGCGGCCACCGTCTGAGACGCATCGGTCCCCACGGTCAACACCCCGTTTAAAGGGCAGGACCTGTGGAACTGTTTGGCCATATTGACGGTAAGATTGATGTTGCGAGTACTGACCTCAATCGGGTAATCGGCCAAAAGCATGCCCTCGGCTTCCAAATTATAATCCGTCACCACCACTTTCAAGCCCATGGACTTGGCGGTCTTGATGGCAGGAACCTGGAAAACCCCTCCCCCAATTATCAGCAAATGCTTTGGACGCTTTATCGGCATTACCCTTCCTTAAAACTTGCAACAGGAATTAAAAGAACTCACAGGAACTGACAGTGTCTTAACGACATCTCAAATCATGACCTTTAATGAATCCGTCCGGGAACGGAATGAATTCTTCCTTAATCTACAGTTTTTTTCTGATAAACTAGTCCGGCGTGTTGGAGAATCAGCCTCTAATAATTTTCCTCGACCATGACCTTTGAAAAACGCGCCCTGTAATTTTGACCCTAATTGGCTGGCAAATCAAGCTCACAACCCTAATATCAACAAGTTTTTCCTTCCCAAAGGCGTTCCATAACCGTGGAGACCAAGCTTCCCCTAACCCGGTTGAACACATTCGGCATTCTCGTTGCCCTCACCGGAATTATCTTTCTCATTTACGCCAATGGATTGAATACTCCTTTCCAGAGCGATGACGAAAGACATATTCAGGATTCACCCCATATAAAAAATCCCGGCTTTTACGCCAACCCTTCCAACATTCGTAACCGCCACATCAGTGGCCTGAGTTTTGCCCTGAATTACAAATGGGGAAAGGAAAACCCTTTCGGCTATCACCTGTTCAATGTCCTGATACACATCTGCTCCACCTTTCTGGTTTTTTTCATCGCCCAACTGACTATTAGTAAGGGAACGGCCTGGGGCAAAAATTCCGCACAGAAAATAGCGCTGATCACAGCCATGCTGTTTGGGCTACACCCCATTCAAACCGAAACCGTGACCTATATTTCGGGCCGACCCGGTGGTCTGGCTGGCCTCTTTTATTTTTTATCCCTGCTATTATTTATTCTAGCCAGCCTGAAAGAGTGCAGGGTCCCACGCGTCATTCTTTACCTTCTATCTTTGCTGAGCTTTGCAATGGCCTTGCTGGGAAAAGAGATCGCCATCACCCTGCCGGTGATGATTATTATTTATGATTTATGTTTCATCAAAGGTCCGTCCTGGGTGCCATTCCGATCCCGGCTTGTCTATTATCTTTGCTATCCGGTGTTGGCCGGGGCGATATTTTATCTCGCGCCCAATATGCTCCGCTTCATGGATGCCTTGAACAGTGAAAACTTTTTAAAAAAAATCAATCTTCCTCTTGGACTGGTACACCTGGACCTGCTCAAACACCCGCTGAAATTATTCCTGTTCCCCATCAACCTGACCTTCGAATACGACTTTCTTACCCGGGTATCCTGGCCCTCGCTTTTTGCTTCCATCGCCATCGTTCTGCTATGCGTTTTTCTGGCCTTTAAAAAGTTCTATCTGAAAAATTCGCTACTGACGTTCTGTGTTTTATGGTTTCCGCTCACTATTGCACCCACCAACTCTTTCATGGAACGCACCCATCTCTTCAGTGAGCGCAATATGTATATTCCCTCTTTCGGACTGTGCCTTTTCTTTGCTGTCATTCTCTTTCTGATCAGCAGAACTGAAAAGTACCAGGCGATGTGGGGAATCTGCCTCACGCTGTTTATCTGCACTGCCTTTTCTGCCATGGTCGTCAAAAGGAACCAGGCTTACGCTTCCCCTTCATCCCTGTGGGCCGATACCTTCAGGAAATCTCCCAACAAATTGAGCGTTGGTAAAACCCTGAGCATTCATTACCTGATGGAGGGCGATTTTGCCAGCGCAGTGAAACCCTTGCTGGCATTACTCAAAATCAATCCCAACCTCTATGACGTGCATCAGAATCTTGGCATCGCCCACAAAAGCCTGGGGAATTTTTCCGAAGCTGAAAAAAACTTTAAGGATGCCATACGCATAGAACCCAAGGACCCCGACTCACATTTCAACCTCGCCAGCCTTTACGGGAACCTGGGAAAATTTGTTCTGGCAAGCCAGGAGTTTGACCGGGCCGATAGGCTCTATAAAGCCAAAGGCAAAAACCCTCCGGCGCAGTTTTTTTCCGATAAAGCCCGAGCCCATAATCAAGCTGGAATCGAAATGATACAATCGAATCAGATGGAGGAGGCACTGGTTTTGTTTGAAAAATCGGTTGGGCAAAACCCGAACCTCCTGTCCGCCCGGTTCAACCTGGCAAAACTTTTATTGGAATTCAAAAACGACCCACAGAAGGCGAAAACCCACCTTGATGCGGCACTCGCTCTCAACCCCAACCCCGAACAGAGCCGAATTCTAAAGGACCTGTTAAACCAGGCAAATATTCGTGGTGAAAAGAGAGCGATGGACGATGATGCGATGGACGATGATTGAGCCCGGCGCCCTCATCCGGTACAATGTTAATAGACAATTCACAGGTGCGAAATGAACAGGCAATTGGTTGCGACAATCCTATTTTTTATCATGATGGCGGTTCCCGTTTATGCCAATGACTTTGAAGAAGGGTTGGCCGCTATTTATGAAACAAACTACGACAAGGCCCTGGAAAAGTTAAGACCTCTGGCCGAGAACGGTCATGCCGCCGCCCAATACAACCTTGGCGTCATGTATGAATGGGGCAATGGTGTGGAGCAGAATAACTCCGAAGCCCTCAAGTGGTACAAAAGCTCGGCGGAACACTTCCATAAAGACGCGCAAAACAACCTCGGCGCCCTTTACAGCAAAGGCGAAGGGACCCAGCAGGATATTGTGGAAGCGTTGAAATGGTTCATCATCTCTGCCGAAAACGGCAGTGAAGGCGGTCAAAAAAATATCCGCATTGTCGAAAAACGCATGAGCTACGAACAAATCTCCCAGGCCCAGAAGCTTGCCAACGACTGGATGAGATCAAACCGAAGGAAATAAATTTTCCCATAAATACCACTCCTATACTTGCAAGCTTGACCGGATCGGCGCACTCGTGTAGTTTGATTCAATAATCGGCATGCCAAAGCATTAGCTCTGGTTGGACATTAAAAACAAATCCCCCCGACCCCTGGGGTGATTTACAAAATGCCGCGAACCATTATCAATTTGCACTGGAGTAACAAGTGGTCGCCCTCGTTCACAGTGGAGCGGTTCTGGGTATAGACGGTTATCTGGTCGAGGTCGAAGTCAACCTGTCACAAGGCCTGCCGGGCATGTCCATCGTCGGTCTGCCCGACGCGGCGGTCAAGGAAAGTAGCGACCGGGTCACCGCCGCCATTCGCAACACTCAGTTAGACCTGCCCGTACGAAGAATCACCGTCAACCTGGCTCCCGCCGATATCCGCAAGGAAGGTTCTGCGTTCGACCTGCCCATCGCTCTCGGCATCCTCTCAGCCAGCGGAATGATTGAAAATGACCGATTGAAAAAACTGGTGATTCTCGGCGAACTCTCTCTCGATGGCCGGGTCAAACCCGTCCGCGGCGGACTCTCCATCACCGCCATGGCACGCGATCATGGAATGGAAGGCGTTCTCCTGCCGGCGCAAAACGCGGCGGAAGTTTCGGTCATCGAAGGCATCCCCATTTATCCGATAGAGAGCCTGCCCCAGGCTCTGGAATTTTTGTGCGGGAATTTGGAACTTCAGGCAGTGACTCCTGAAACCCATGCCGGGAGTCCGCACGCCAAAGAATATGAATTGGATTTCACCGATGTGAAAGGCCAGCACCACGTCAAACGTGCCCTGGAAATCGCCGCCTCCGGCGGACACAATATCCTGCTTATCGGTCCCCCCGGTTCCGGTAAATCCATGCTGGCAAAACGCATCCCTACCATTCTGCCATCCATGACCCAGGGGGAAGCCATCACCAGCACAAAAATTCATAGCGTTCTCGGTCAATTGAAAAATGGCAAAGGATTATTAAAGCTCAGGCCTTTTCGGTCCCCGCATCACACCATCTCCGATGCCGGGTTGATCGGCGGTGGCCGCGTGCCCATGCCCGGTGAAGTTTCAATGGCGCATAACGGTGTGTTGTTCCTCGATGAGCTTCCCGAATTCAAAAGGAATGTGCTCGAAGTCCTGCGCCAACCATTGGAAGAAGGCGAGGTCTCGATCTCACGCGCCGCCGGGTCCATCACCTATCCGGCAAACCTCATGCTGGTGGCGGCGATGAACCCCTGCCCGTGCGGTTACCGGTTCGACCCGAAACGCGAATGCGGATGCACACCGATGATGATCAAAAAATATGTCGGCAAGATTTCGGGTCCCCTGCTCGACCGCATCGACCTGCATATCGAAGTACCCGCGCTGGAATATAAAGACCTGTCAACAGAATCCGGTGGAGAAAAATCTTCCACCATCTCAGCCAGAGTCGAAAAAGCGCGAAGCGTCCAGTTAAAACGCTTCCAGCAAAGCCCCGAAAACAATTTCAACGCCAACATGAACCCACACCAACTGAAATCCCATTGCCAACTTGATGAAGCGTCGAAAAAGATCATGGCCCTGGCTATCGACAAACTGGGGCTCAGTGCCCGGGCGCATGACCGCATCCTGAAAGTCGCCCGCACCATCGCCGACCTGGCAGAGTGCGAATCGTTGCAGTCCGAACACATCGCCGAAGCCATCCAGTACCGCTCACTGGACAGGGAAAGCTGGTTTTAACACTGAGGTTGTTGAGCTTATCCAATCCAGGTCAGACTAAATTTTTAACAAATTGGAGCTCGATTCCTATGCCTTATGACTATGCTATACACTCGGATTTTCTGATTCACTGGACAGGCAAGGATATCGATGAAGGAAACGATTGGTATCAAGAAGATAAAATCTATTATCCAAAACATAAAGAAAGACAGACTGAGAGATCGCGGCAACAGGGTGGAAAAAGGAAACTGGCCAATTGAAGTGGACCTGGACGCGTGTAGAAATTTTTAGGGAGGAAAATTTAAAATAGTCAACTGTCAGGCAATTCCGGTCACTAATCACTCAATTCCTCACGAATCTTTTCGAAGGCCGGGCGGAGAGCAGGGAGATCGCTCTGAAGAATAGACCAAACAATATCAACGTCCACTCCGAAATATTCATGGACTATGCGATTCCGCAGTCCGACAATTTTCCTCCATGGAATTTCGGCATATTGCAACTTGAAAGACTCAGACAACCGATTGGCCGCTTCGCCGATGATTTCCAAATTACGAACCACGGCGTCAATGGTACGATCATCCTGTTGAAACGAATTCAAATCCATACCGATGACGTAACGGGCGATCTTTTCCATTGAGTCCCCGATGTCCTCAATCAGCAATTTTGAAGACCTACTCGACATCTACCAACTCTGGCTCAATGAGCTTCCAATTTCTCGGCTTGATGGCACGGATCGAGACGACCTCAACCCGTTCGCCCAGGAGATGTTCAAGTTCGTCACCGAGCAAGGCGAATTCAAGGCCTATGGACGGATCGACATCCACCAGGATATCCACATCGCTCTGCTCGGTCTCTTCCCCGCGGGCGTAGGAACCGAAAAGAGC
>Ga0066644_10001881_pt1 | contig 11350 bp, 7 predicted proteins | sample CryGeyCG2114_020_FD_62735 | JGI IMG/M metagenome (GOLD analysis project Ga0066644, IMG submission 62735) | Groundwater microbial communities from aquifer - Crystal Geyser CG15_big_fil_post_rev_8/21/14_0.20 | ecosystem: Environmental > Aquatic > Deep subsurface > Groundwater | place: USA: Utah...
CGAACAGGAACTCGGCCCGTTCGGCCGCTTCCGCCGGGCTGGTCAGCACGCCCAACCGCATGTCGGCGGGCAGTTGGTCGTTGGCGATCACGCCGTTCAGCTCGCCGCCGCCACCCGGATGCGTCAAATAGGCACCGGCAACGACCATGCGCGGCCCGGGGACGAGCCCGCGATCGATCGCGTCCCGCAGCGCAACGTCGGTGAGCCCGCGATAGGTGCCCACGTCGCGCACGGTGGTGAAGCCCGCCTCGAGCGTGATCCTGGCATTGCGCGCTCCGGTGAGGGCGGACAGTTGCGGCGAGGTCTTGAGCGGCAGCGCGAGATCGGCATCCTGCCCGGCGTCGGCGAGATGGGTGTGCAGGTCGATGAGGCCGGGGAGGACGGTGTAGGCCGACCAGTCGATCCGTTCGGCCCCCTCGGGGGTAGCACCGCAGGCCTCGACGCGCGCGATGCGTTCGCCTTCGACAAGGATGCATTGTCCGCTCGCGATCGTGCCATGCGCGACATCGAGCAGCCCGCCCGTCTCGACATAGAGCGATCCCGCCGAGGCAGGTGCGGCGATCAGCGCGGCGGCGAGTGCGAGCGCCTTCACTTCGACGCCAGCTCGGTCAGCAGCACGTGGTAGTAGTCGATACTTCTGGCGATATTGGTGACCGGCACGCGCTCGTTGAGCCCGTGGGCATAGCCGTCGCTGTCTTTCATGAAGGTGCCGCTGGCCCCGTAGCTGGGCACGCCCAGCGCGCGGTACCACATCGAATCCGATGCGCCCGAGGCCTGCGAGGCGATGATTGGGACATTGCCGAAAGAGGCGCGGATCGCCTTGGTCGCGGCATCGACGAATCTCTTGTCGTAAGGCGAGGCATCGGCCTCGGTGACATATTCGGAATTGATCTCCTCGATCGTCAGCGCGGGCTCGTCGGCGACCTCTTTCAGCTCGGCGATGATCGAGGCTTTCGAGTGCCCCGGAAAGATGCGGCAATTGACATAGCCGGTGGCGCGCTGGGGCAGGGCATTGAGAGCATGGCCGCCGTCGATCATGGTAGGCACGCAAGTGGTGCCGATTGAACCAATTGTGGCGGGGTTTGCGCGCAATACGGCAATCGCTGCCTTGTCCTTGGGGTCCTTGGCGAAGGCGCGCATGGCGGCGGCGAGCAGCGGATCCCCTTCGAAATCGGCCGCCTTGGAAAAATAGTCGCGGGTTATGTCGTTGACTTCGGGGGTGAAGCGATAGGCACCGATCCGCGCCAGGGCAGCCGATAGCTGCGCGATGGCATTGGTGTCCGTCGGTGCCGAGCTGTGGCCACCAGGGTTCGTCACCTCGAGCTTGAAGTCGCCATAGGTCTTCTCGGCCCCCTGCCAGACCCAGTATGCGGGCTTGCCGGTCGCCTCGTCGAGGACGCCCGAATTGCCGTCGACATTGAGCACGAGCTTGGCGTGCTTCAGTTTCTCCGCGATCATCTTGGAGGTGATCATCGTCGTCTCTTCATCGCCCGAATAGGCGATCACGATGCTGCGCTTCGGCTTGAAGCCCTGCTGGCGCAGCAGGATGGTGGCGACCATCGCCTGCACCGCGTCGAACTTTGTATCGCTCGAACCGCGGCCGTAGAGCATGCCGTCCTCGACCACGGCGGTGAAGGGATCGCGTTCCCAGTCCTCGGGCTTGGCTTCGACCACGTCCATATGGGCGGAAATGACGATCGGGCCGAGCGCGGGATCGCTGCCCGGCCAGGTGGCGATCAGATAGGCGGTGTCGTCGACCGGGACGATTTCGATATCGCTGGCCGACCATCCACCTTTCAGCAGAGTTTCGCGGAAGAGTTCGGCGACCTTGACCGTTTCGTTGCCTTCGCCGCGCACCGAACGGAATCCGATCGCCTGCTTCGAAAGGTCGATGACTTCCTGCACGGCCGCCGGAGTGCTCTTCGCAGACACGGGAGCGGCGGTGGCAAGGGCAAGCAGGCTCGCGGCGATCAGGCTGGCACGCATTCGGACTATTCCTCTCTGGATGTTACACAGGCGTAGCACCGCTCGGGGAGCGGTCAAATCGCGGAAAACCTGCGCCAGTTGCCGCGGTCGAAAATGACCTCGCGCGCGCAATTGTGGCCCGGCGCGCCGGTAACGCCGCCGCCCGGATGCGTGCCCGCGCCGCACATGTAGAGGCCCTTTACCGGCCCACGGTAAGCGCCATTGCCGAGCACCGGGCGAGCCGACCACAGCTGGTCGAGGCTCATGTGTCCATGCATGATGTCCCCGCCGACGAGGCCGAACTTGTCGTAGAGACCCTTGGGACTGAGCACCTGCCGTCCGAGGATCGAGGCGCGGAAACCGGGTGCGACCGCCTCGACCGTGTCGATGATCGTGTCGGCGGCTGCGTCCTCCTCGTCGTCCCAGTTCCGTCCGTCGGGAAGCTCGGGCGCGAACTGCTGGCAGAAGAGGCTGGCGACATGCTGGCCTTCGGGGGCGAGACTATCATCGACCGTGCTCGGAATCAGCATTTCGACGATCGGCTTTTTCGACCAGCCATGCGCCTTCGCGTCGAGGAAGGCCTTGTCCATGTATTCGAGCGTGGGGGCGAGGATGATGCCCGACTGGTGGTGTTCGCCGGCTTCGGGAAGGGCGGTGAATTTCGGCAGTTCCGAGAGCGCCACGTTCATGCGGAAGGTGCCGCCACCCGCCTTGAAGCCGCGCATCCGGCGGCGGAAATCCTCGGGCTGATGGCTCTCGTCGAGCATTGTGCCGTAGAGCAGCTTGGGTCCGACATTGGCGATGACGCGCTTGGCCGCGATCTCCTCGCCGCCTTCGAGCCGCACGCCCGCGACTGCGTCACCGTCGACCAGCACTTCGGCGACCGGCGCCTCGAGGCTGATCTCGACGCCGCATTTGCGGCAGACATCGGCCATGATCTGCGTGATCGTGCCCATGCCGCCGACGCAGTGACCCCAGGCACCCTTCTTGCCGTTCACTTCGCCGAAGACATGGTGGAGCAGGACATAGGCGCTGCCCGGCGTGTCGGGGCTGGCATAGTTGCCGACTACCGCGTCGAAGCCGAAGGCGGCCTTGACCGCTTCGCTCTCGAACCACTGGCCGAGAAAGCTGGTGGCGGACTTGGTGAAGAGGTCGAGGATATCGCGCTTGGCCTCGAGAGAGAGGCGCGACATGCCCCACCCTTGCGTCGCCCCGGCGATCAGCGTGCGCAGGCCTTCGCCGACATTGGGCGGGCTTTTGAGCGCAAGGTCGCGCAGCACCTCGGCCACGCCTTCGAGCGCATCGTAATAGGCAGGCAATGCCTCGGCATCGGCATCGGAGAACTTGCGGAATTCGGCCTGCGTGCGCTCCAGCCCACCGCCGAGCTTGAGATAACCGCCGTCTTCCTGCGGCAGGAAGTTCGAGATCGGCCGCTCGATCACGCGATAGCCGTGATCGTGCAACCGCATGTCGCGGATGACCTTGGGCTGGAGCAGGCTGACGGTGTAGCTCGCTACCGAATTGCGGAAACCGGGGTGGAACTCCTCGGTGACCGCTGCGCCGCCGACGGTATCGCGGCGCTCGACGATGCGCACCTTGAGCCCCGCCTGCGCGAGGTAGAAGGCGCAGACAAGCCCATTGTGGCCTGCGCCGATGATCACGGCATCGTATTGCTTGGTCATTGATGGCTCCAGCCGGCAGGAGGTTGGCGTTCGAGGCGTGCCTCGGGAATGGTTTCGCGCATGCGTTTGCAGAAGTGCCTGAGGCACACTTCCTTGTCGGAGAGCGGGCCCATCGCAAAGCTGCGCGAAGCCATGCCTTCCTGCACGCGGGTGATGAGTGCGGTGTCCTCGGCGTTCACCTGCCGGTTGATGCGCCAGTTAAGGTAGCGCGCGGCGCGCATTTCGCGGCGATCGTCGGGCAGGACGTAGCTTATCTCGCGAATGAGGCAGGTGGTGGGGCCGGTCGGGAGCCACTGCATGAAGTCGACCTGGTCGGGATAGATGTCGAAGGCGACATTCGGCCAGAGCTTGAAATAGAGCCAGTGGCGCTGGCTTTCCGCTGGCAGGTGCGGGACTTGCGGGAGCAGCCTCTGATACATCCGCTCGGACCAGTTGGCGCTCTCGCGGTCTTGCATGTCGCCCCACATGCGGTCGACATTGGCCTCGGCCTCGACGCCGTAGCTCTTGCCGAACAGCCGGGTGAGGCCCGGGTGGGCGACGGGGATGTGCAGGCCGTCCGAATAGTTGTCGCCGACGTTCTTCCAGTTGACCTCGCGCGGGCGCAGCGTGACGCGGCCGAGCGCGCCGAGATCCTCGAAGCGGTAGGGTTCGACCATCGCCTCGTAGGGTGCCATCATCCGCGCCACGGACGGGCCGCCATCGTCATCGAGCCGGACGAAGACGAAGCCGCGCCAGGTTTCGAGCTCGACCGGCACCAGACCCGCACGCTCCTTGTCGAGCGTGGGGTAGCTGGCGCTGTCGGGCACGCCGGTCAGCCGCCCGTCGAGATCGTAAGTCCACGAGTGATAGGGGCAGACGAGCTTCTTCGCGCAGCCGACCTCGCCGTCGACCAGCCGCGAACCGCGATGGCGGCAGACATTGGTGAAGGCACGCAGGACATCATCCTTGCCGCGCACCACGATGACGCTTTCACCGCAATAGTCGAGCGTGTGCCAGTCGCCAGTGCCGGGCACGTCGCTGACATGGCAGACGACCTGCCAGCTCGGGCGGAAGACGCGCTCAAGCTCGAGGCGGTGAAACTCTTCGTCATGGTAGGTCCATGCCGGAAGGCTCCACCCGTCCAGCGGGTCACTGGTCGCCTCTTCGATCCTCCGCATTGCCATCGCGCCCTCCTTGCTATACGGTCGTATAACAAGCTCGCCATGACCGCACAACCGGCCTTTACCCGCGCTGCGCCCGACGAACGCCGCCAGAGCCTGATCGAGGCAACCGCGCGCGTGCTCGCTGCCAAGGGCGCGGCGGGCGTTTCGGTGCGCGCGATCTGCGCCGAGGCGGGGGTCTCGCCCGGCCTTCTGCGGCACTATTTTGCGGGCGTTTCCGAGGCGATGGCGGAGACCTATCGCTGGATCGGTGCGCGCATCGCCGGGGCTCTCGACGAGGCCGTGTCCGCAGCGGGAGAGGACCCGCGCGCCCGTGTGCTCGCCTATCTCACCGCGAGCTTCCGCCCGCCGATTGCCTCGCCCGAACTTCTCGCGAGTTACGTCGCCTTCTGGAGCCTGACGCGCAGCGATCCCGCAGTCGCCAAGGTGCGGGCCGAGGTCTATGGCGATTTCCGCGAGGGGCTCGAACGCCTCCTCGTCGCATGGCGCCCGCAGCTCGCCGATCCCGCGCTGACCGCCATCGCGCTGACCGCGCTGATCGACGGACTGTGGCTCGAGCTCTCGCTAGGCGGGGCGCCTTTCAGCGCCGAACAGGCGGGCCAGCTCGCCGCGCGCTGGCTCGATACGCTGGTCGCCTAGCGGCGCCGCGCCCACCAGTAGAGCGGCAGCCCAGCGAGCATGAGCACGAGGCTCCAGCCGCTTGCTTCCCAGCCCGCACCCCACAGCGTCCAGACCGCGTAGATGGCGCCCGGTAGCGCGATCAAGCGCGCGATCCGCAGCCGCCAGGCCGCCAGCGCGCAGGCGAGGTAGAGCCACAGCGCCGCGCTGGTCGAAAGCAACAGCACGAATTCGTATATGCCCTGCATCGAACGGCTGGCATTGAGCAGCAGACAGAGGGTTGCGATTACGCTCGAGGCGACCAGCGCCTGCACTGGCGTGCCGCGCCTGTCGGTGCGCCCGAACCAGCCGGGCAACATCCCGCGCATTGCCATGTTGCGCGGCAGTTCGCCCTGCATCAGCACCCAGCCGTTGATCGCGCCGACGCAGCTGATGATGGCGAAGATTGTCACCAGCGACGCCGCCTCGGCCGACCAGTAGCGCGCGACGAAGCTTGCCAGCGGGGCGGGCGAGGCCGCTGCTTCGGCCTCGGGCAGCATCAGCGCCACCGCCGAACAGACCAGCAGGTAGAGAAGGCCGGTCAGTGCCGTGCCCCACATCGTCGCGCGCGGCACGTTGACCTCGGGGTTCTCGACTTTCGCCGCGGCCAGGCTGGCGCATTCGAAGCCGAGCAGCGCGAACAGCGTCAGCGCCGCGGCACCGCGCAGGTCGGCGCCGTTGATCGTCGCCGCTTCGTAGGGGCGGATGTCGGCCTGCCCATTGCCGAGGACGATCGCCGCGACCACGATCACCGCCAGCAGCGGCAGAGTCTTGAGCACGACGGTCAGGATCTGGAAATTGCCCGCCGCATGGACCCCGCGCAGATTGATCAGCGTCATCGCCCATACCAGCGCGATCGAACACAGCGCGGGCGCCATCGGCGTCGCGCCGATCCACGGCACGACGGCCGAGAGATAGCTGATCGCCGCCACCGCGATCGAGACCACCGCAGTCCACACCGAGACCCAGTAAATCCATGCGACGAGGAAAGCGGCGACCTCGCCGAAGCCTTTCTCTACGAAACCCATCGGGTCGCGCGCCGCGGGCAGGGCCCTGGTCAGCACCGCCAGCAGCCAGGCCAGCACCAGCGTACCCGCGATGGTCACCAGCCAGCCGAACACGGCGTTCCAGCCGAAAGGCGCGAGGCTGGCGGGCAGCAGGAACACGCCCGATCCGATCATGTTGCCGACGACCAGCGCGATGGCAGCGAAAAGGCCGAGCTTGCGGCCCGGCCTTTCCCTGGTGTCGGTCGGTGCGGTCACCGGCTCAGAAATCGAAGCCGGCCTTCAGCCCCACGATCCGCGGCTTGATCACCACATCGTAGAAGACGCCGCCGGTCGAACTGAGCCCGCCGGGATCGCCGCAGGTCGTTTCGAGGCACTGGACCCCGCTGTTGATCACCCCGCGCTCGTCGAACAGGTTGGTGGCGAAGAGCTCGAAGCGCATGCCGTCCTTCCTCACGCCGAAAGCCAGATCGACCGTGGTATAGGGATCGAAGAAGCCCTTGAGCGCATTCTCGAAGTCGCGCAGGTCGCTGCGACGCTTGCCGATATGCGCCACCGCACCCTGCACATGCGCGTCCCACGATCCCAGCGGGAATTCGTACCGCGCCAGGGCATTGCCCTTGAACTTGGCGGTAACGGGCAGGGCCGTGCCCGACGGTGCGAGCAGCGCATTGGTGCGTCCGTCGCCCGGGTCGAAGGTACAATCGAAGCTCGGATTGGCGATACGACAGAAATCGCGGCGGATTTCGGCATCGTTGTAGCTACCCGAAAGCGACAGGGTGAAGCCGTTGGCGGCATAGGTGAAATCGGCCTCGATCCCGCGGATGCGCGCGATTCCGGCGTTGCGGATTTCGGTGAGGCCGTTCTCGCCGAGGAACGACAGCTGGATATCGCTCCAGTCCTCCTGGTAGACCGCGCCGTTGAAGGTAACATCGCCGAAGCGGGTCTTCCAGCCGAGCTCGTAGTTGTCGAGCGAGTCCGGACCGTAGGGCGGCAGCGTCCCGCGCCGGTTGATCCCGCCCGGACGGAAGCCCTGCGACCAGGTGGCGTAGACCAGCACGTCGGGATTGATCGTGTAGGTCGCGTTGAGCTTGTAGATCGCGTCGGTATCCGACGTGGTCTTGTCGAGATTGGTGCAGGGCGTGCCGTCGACAATCGGCGCGGCCAGCGTCCCGCCGGGGTTCTCGTTGAGCGGCGGTCCGTCGGTGGTGAAGCAGGCCGATACGCCCGTGCGCGAGGAGAAGTTCTGCGCATAGCCGAAGAAGCCGACCAGCGAGTTCTTGTATTTGTACAGGCGCGCGCCCCCGGTCAGCGTCAGCTGGTCGGTCACGTCGAAGCTGATCTCGCCAAAGGCCGCATAGTCGCGGTCGGTGCGATCCTGCCGGGTCAGCCAGATATCGCTGGCGGTGCCGGGAACCACGTTGATATCGGCAATGCCGTCGACGATGTAGTTCTGCGTGATCTCGTGCTTCTGGCGCTGCGCGAACAGGCCGCCGATGAAGCGCACCGGCGCATCCTGCGGGCTCGACACGCGGATTTCGCCGAACATCCGACGGTATTTGTCGCCGCCCTGGATGTACTGGTTGGGGCTGACGAGATCGTAATTGTTGTCGTAAAAATAGGCGCCGTAGCCATAGAGCGCGTCGTAGAAATAGGCGTAGTCGGAATAGTCGGCGTCGACCGTGTCGCGGCGCCACAATCCGCCGCCGGTCGCTACCAGGTCCCAATTGCCCAGCTTGCCTTCGACGGTGAGCGCCGCCTGCAGCCATTTGTCCTTCGAATATTCGCGATTGTACTGGACCGTCTGGAGGTCGCCGGTCACCGCGCTCGAGCGTTCCTGCGCGAAGCTGCCGTTCGCGGTCTGGACCTGTCCCATCACGGTCGGGCGGATCGTCCAGTTGTCGTCGAGCTCGATGCCCAGAGCGACGCGCGCGCCATAGGTGTCGACATCGTTGTAATCGTCTTCGACGAAGGCCGCATTGGTCTGGGTGATGCCCGAAGTCGGATAGGTACGGCTGCCGGCGATGTTGTCGATGTAGCCGGCATCATGGCGATACCAGCCGACCACGCGCAGCGCGGCACGGTCGGACAGGGCGAAGTTGTAAAAGCCCTCGATCGTCCCGCCCAGGTCGCCATGCGCGACCATGTTGCCCTCGACATCGAGCGCCCCGTAGTTGTCGCCATAGTCGGGCTGGTTGGTGACCATCTTGATCGTGCCGGCCATCGAGCTGGCACCGTAGAGCGTGCCTTGCGGCCCGGCGAGCGCCTCGACCCGGGCGAGGTCGTAGGCGTGGATGTCGAGCGCGCCCTGGATGGTCGTGATCGGCATTTCGTCGAGATAGGTGCCGACGGTCGGCAGCGAGGCCGAGTGGTTGGCATTCTCGCCGCTGGCGACACCGCGAAAATAGATCTGGCTGAAACCCGGTGCGACGGTCTGGATGGTGACCGAGGGGAGGAATTTCACCGCATCCTGCAGTTCGTTGACCTGCAACTGGTCGAGCTTCTCGGTACCGAAGGCAGTGATCGAGGCCGGCACGTCCTGCAGGTCCTGTTCGCGCTTATTGGCGGTGACGATGATGACGTTGCGGTCGCTCGGCGTGGCTGCGGTGGCATCCGCAACGTCCTGGGCTAAGACCGGCGTGGAGATCGACAGGGCCGTCCCGGCGAGCAGGCTCGCGGCAAGAGACAGGCGACGCGTCGAAGGTTCGAATGGCATGTTTCCCTCCCTAATTCAGACCCGGTCACATTACCGCCATTTTTCAGGCGGTTTGCCAAGCCCGACATGGCCACGCAGTTCGATTGCACACAGCTTTCCGTCGATTGTATGGCACAATTGCCACGTGCCACAGGCGGCGCGAGCAAGGAAATTGCTAGCGCGCGTAGGTTTGTGGAAGATCCCCCAACGCCGCTTCGAGCGGCCCCAGCCACGCGCGACAAGGCTCCCACTGGCCCACACCGTCCCGGTTGATCGGTCGCCGGACCTGTTCCGACGAAGCGGTGCGTACCGCCCGGTCGGTTTCGTGGAAGGCGAGGCACGCCTCCTCGAAGGGCAGGCCGAGATAGGCAAGCAGCGCGCGCACCTCGGTTTCCGGATCGTCGAGCAGGCGTTCGTGGATCACGCGGTGGATGCGGCCGGGCAAGACCGCATCGTAATGGTCCATCGCGCGCACATAGTCGGCGTAGTAGCGGCCGATGTGGTCGAGCGAATAGGAGAAGCCCTGGCCCTTCGCGAAGTGCTGGCGGAAGTTCGAAAAGCAGCAGTCCAGCGGATGGCGGCGCGCATCGACGATCTTCGCATGGGGCAGGATCAGGTGGATGAAGCCGGCATAGCTCCAGTTGTTGGGCAGCTTGTCGATGTAGAAGGGCTTGCCGCTCTTGCGCTGTACGCGGGTGCGGGCGAGGAATTCCTCGCCCAGTTCGGCGAAGCGCGCGTCCGGCAGCTCGGCCACCGCGTCGGGCCAGTCGCGCAGGTCGCCGCCCGCCTTCTTCGCCTCGCGCATGGCGAGGGCGGGAATGTCGGGAAGTTCCATCGTGCCTTCGACCTGGCTGTGGCTGGCGAGGATTTGTTCGAGCAGGGTCGAGCCCGCGCGCGGCAGGCCGAGGATGAAGATCGGATCGGGGCTCGGATCGCCGACACCCTCGTGCGCGGCGAGGAATTCCGGCGTGAGCACCTCGATCGTCCGATCGACCAGCGCGGCGATCGTCTCGGGCGCGTAACCCAGTTCCTCGCTGCGCAGCGCATTGCCGCGCGCGTAGTGGCGAAAGCTCGCCTCGGCCTCGTGACGATCGGCATAGGCCTTGCCGAGCGCGAAGTGGAGGTGGAGTGCGTCCTCGTGGCCCGGATCACCCGCGAGCGCGGTCTCCATTGCAGCGACATCTTCGTCGGTGAACTTCACGGTCTTCAGATTGGCAAGGCTCCACCAGACCTCGCCCAGATCGGGCTGCGCCGCCAGCGCCGCGCGATAGGCGGCGACGCCGTCCTCCTGCCGCCCGACAGTCTTGAGCATGTGGCCATAGCTCATCTGCAGCTTGGCATGGTCGGGAAAGGTCTCGACCAGCTCGGCATAGAGCCTCAGTGCCTCGTCATAGTCGCCGATCCGCCCCAGCGTCGCGGCCATGAGGTTGCGATTGCCGGGGTTGGCGGGGTCGCGCAGGATGACCTCGTCGAGCACTCTGGCGGCCTCTTCGTAGCGGCTCTGCTTGTAGAGGACATTGGCGAGATTGGCGCGCGCGGCGGTGAAGCCGGGAGCGAGTTCGAGCGCGCGATGCAGCAGCTTTTCCGAATCGCCGAGCCGGCCGATCCGTGCGGCAAGCTCTGCCATCAGCCGGATCGCCGCGGCATCGGTCGGCTGGTTGCGCAGCCGCTGGCGCAGCAGCTGCTCGGCGGTCTGCAGATCGTTCTCGAGCATGGCCTCGGCGATCGCGACCATCTGCGGTTCCAGCGCGGTGGCACGGATCGCGGCCATCTCGGCCTCGGCGGCCGCCTCGTCCTCGCCCAGCTTGCGCAGCGCGCGGCCGAGCCAGCGCCAGGCGCCGGTGTTGCGCGGATCGCGCGCGACGACGGTGCGCAGTTCGTCGGCCAGCGCGCCCGGATCGCGCGCGAGGCGCTCGGACAGCGGGATTCGCGCCGGCGCGCTGCCCATCCGTCAGCCGCGCCCGCGATAGGAGGAAACGCCCTGGTCGGGCAGCCACAGTCCCTCGGGCGGGTGGGCGCTCTGCCAGAAGACGTCGATCGGGATGCCGCCGCGCGGATACCAATAGCCCCCGATGCGCAGCCATTGCGGCTGCATCTCGTTGAACAACCGCTGGCCGATGCCGACGGTCACGTCCTCGTGGAAGCCGCAATGGTTGCGGAAGGAGCCGAGAAACAGCTTGAGGCTCT
>Ga0066644_10001885_pt1 | contig 11332 bp, 6 predicted proteins | sample CryGeyCG2114_020_FD_62735 | JGI IMG/M metagenome (GOLD analysis project Ga0066644, IMG submission 62735) | Groundwater microbial communities from aquifer - Crystal Geyser CG15_big_fil_post_rev_8/21/14_0.20 | ecosystem: Environmental > Aquatic > Deep subsurface > Groundwater | place: USA: Utah...
CAATTCATTTCAATTACTTTACAACCAAATTTTTTTAAAAGATTAGGAATAACATAAACACCAGCTCCGTTTACACAATCAACTAATACCTTAAATTTTCTTTTTCTAATTTTTGATTTGTTAATATATTTTAAATTAAGAACGGAGTTGATGTGATCTTCTAATGCTTTTGTGTAATTAATTTTTTTACCTACTTTATCCCAAGTTTTATAATTCTTATTTGCTGTTGGTAAAAGTTTCGTTAATATTTTATTTTCTTCCGGAGTCATAAATTGACCTGTTTTATTCAACAATTTTAAAGCATTCCATTCATTAGGATTATGACTTGCTGAAATTGCAATTCCACCCTGAGCTTTTAATTTATTTACCGTTAATTGTACTGTCGGTGTGGGACAAATACCAATATTTATAACATCTATTCCTTTAGCCTGCAGTGTACTTGTAACTAATCCTGAAACCATTTCTCCTGTAATTCTGGCATCTCTTCCAATTACAACAGTGCCTTTTTTTATAAAATCAGCAAAAGCAGATGTATATTTTACAAGGACTTCAGGGGTTAAACTTTCACCAACAATTCCTCTTATTCCCGAAATACTTACCATTAGTGTGGACATATAAATTCCTTGGATTGATTAAAATTTAATTTATTCTCTGTCTGTCATTTCGAACAGAGGTTTGCCCGCCTTTTTCTTGCGGGGAGAAAAATTTTTATTTTTTTTGCATATTAAGATAACTTAACCTTAATTTCTATAAGCAAGTGGCAAATAACAATACTCTTATTAAACTAAAATAACAAATATATTATTCTAACTATATAATATTTCTAACTCAATAATAAATAATTTTATATTTCTTTATTAAAAAAAAAGAGCACGCAATCGGATGCAGCAATTAATTATATTAAATAAATAAATTTTTATAGCTAAAACAAATTATTTTACAGACTCATTGATATAGCTTTTCTGGTATATTTTAGGTACTATATCTTAGTAATATAGAACTACTTACTTTAAAAAATGTTTAATCATTATGCATAGCATTGCTTATCAGCAAATATTATTTCTATTATTTCAATGCCTAATTGTTGCATCTCTTCTTTTATTATTATTCCGACTTCGCTCAGTATTTGGTTTAGGTTTATTATTTACTGCATTAGGTGTATTTCAGTTCATGCAGGTTTTCCTAGTAAATACAATTTTAATAGAAGTAGCACCAGGTATTTTGGTTTCTCCTGGGTCAACGGTTTTATTCAGTGCAAGTCTTTTTACAATATTAATTATTTATATTCGTGAAGATGCTATTGAAGCACGTAAAGTAATTTATGCTTTGGTTTCAGCCAATCTTGTCTTAACATTATTTCAAGTTGTAATAAGTTGGTCAATTGGAGGGGAAGGGGTTAAAAATATTTATAACCTTCCAAAAGAACTATTTATACAAAACACGCTCATACTTTTAGTTGGATCTTTAGTCCTTTTTGTTGATGCTTTTATAACGATCTTATTGTATGAAGCAGTATCTAAATATGTTTCGTCTCTTTTTTTACGCATTTTCTTTACAATGGCATTAGTGCTTAGCATTGACACAACTTTATTTACTGTAGGTGCTTTTAGTGACACAAATCAATTTAGGAGTATTTTAGTCTCTAATTTTATCTCTCAAAATTCTGCAGCATTAGTTTATTCAATCATATTTACTATATACCTTGTTTATTTTGATAAAGGTTTTAAATCAAAAGTAATAGGGACGAGTACCTTTAATGATATTTTTCATACACTTACATTCCGTCAAAAATATGAAAAAGTACTTAAAGAAAAAGGTACTCAAAAAATAGAATTGCAAGAAAACCAAGAATACAATCGTATGCTTTTCGATCAATCAATCATTGGTCTTGCACTGGCTAAAATGGATGGGCAATTAGTTGATGTGAACAAGGCTTATGCAGATATAATTGGGTATAGCGTTGAAGAAACATTAAAATTGACTTACTGGGATATTACACCTGAAAAATATAAAGAACAAGAATTAAAACAACTTGAACTTCTTGCAACAGTAGGAAAATTCGGACCTTATGAAAAAGAGTACATTCATAAAAAGGGACAATTCGTACCTGTAAGATTAAAAGGAAATATAATTGAGCAGAAAGGAGAAAAATTCATATTGTCAAGTGTTGAGGACATAACTGTACTGAAACGCTCTAAACTAATTAGTGATTCAGAAAAAAATTTACTTGAACTAATCACTAAAAAAATTCCATTATCCAAAATACTTGAAAAGATAGTTTTATTTGTCGAATCTTTTTCGGAGAAGACCATTGCATCCATTCTTTTACTTGATGATGATGGCCTGCACTTACATTATGGCGCAGCTCCTCATCTACCTGATGAATATAATAATGCTTTGGAAGGAGCAGCAATTGGCCCAAATGCCGGCTCTTGTGGTACAGCCGCATATCGTAAAGAACCGGTTATTGTTAAAGACATTGAAGTTGATCCTTATTGGGATAATTACCGTGAACTTGCCAGAACACATGGTTTGCGTGCCTGTTGGTCAACTCCAATTATCAATTTTGAAGGAAAAGTACTAGGTACTTTTGCTATGTATTATAATGAACCTCGCAGTCCAATAGAAGAAGATTTTAAATTAATTGATAAGGCTACAAACCTAGTCAAAATTGCAATTGAACATAATAAAGTGGAAAAAGCACTTTCCGAAAGCGAAGAACTGCTTCGTTTGTCCACAGAACTGGCTAATGTTGCCGCCTGGGAATTTGATTTTATTACCAATTCAATGTCTAGAACGAAAAATCATGACAGTTTGTATGGACTTGAAATTCAGAAAAAATGGTTATTTGAAACTTTCTTAAATGCTACACATCCGGAAGATCGAGAAATGTCGAATACAATGATTCAGAAATCGGTTGCCATTGGCGGTCCTGATGAATATAAATTTGACTTCCGAGTAGTTTATCCAGACCAATCGATTCATTGGTTAAATGTAATTGGAAAAGTTGTAAAACGAAATAAGGAAGGTAAAGGAATTTTGGTTAGGGGATTTCTAATTGATATAACTGATAGGAAGTTGACAGCAGAAGCGCTGAAGGAAAGTGAAATTCATTTTAGGCAATTATTTGAAAAAAATCCGCAAATTATGTGGATTTATGATGTTGAAAGTTTACAATTTAAAGATGTAAATGAAAGCGCAATAATAAAATACGGTTATTCAAAGGAAGAATTTTTATCTCTGACTCTGAAAGATATCAGGCCAATTGAAGATGTTCCACAACTATTAAAAAACATTTCTGAATCCAAGGATGAATATCAAGAATCGGGTCAGTGGCGTCATCGAAAAAAAGATGGTAAACTTATTTATGTAGAAATCATTTCACATAGAATCCTGTTTGATCATAAGGCTGCTCGTTTAGTTTTAGTCAATGATGTTACAGATCGCAAAATAGCCGAAGAAGAATTGGAAGAAAATAATCAGTTTGTAGAATCAATAGTAAATCTTAGTCCAGTAATCAAATATATTTATGATATAATTGAATACAAAAACATATATAGCAATGATGGTATTCAAAGAATACTTGGTTATTCAACTAATGAAATTAAGAATATGGGCGAAAAAGTAATTGCAACAATAATGCATCCCGATGATTATAAGGCTTACTTAGAAGTTATTTTTCCTAAATATTCAGTAGTTAAAGATAATGAGATTATTACAAATAAATTTAGGATAAAGAATAAAAATGGGAAGTGGCACTGGTTTGATGTAAGAGAGATAATATATGTGCGTCAACCTGACGGTACACCTAAACAAGTGCTGGGTATAGCGTATGATATTACCGAAAATATGATAGCAGAAAAACAAATAATTGAACAATCTAATCAACTAAGAGAACTTAACTCACACTTACAGACAGTTCGTGAAAATGAAAGAACTATAATAGCTCGTGATATTCACGATGAATTAGGGCAAATATTGACTTCTATTAAATTAAATATTGGATTGCTTAACAGGCAAATTATTACAAAACCAAAAGATATTACATTAGATAAAATTTCTGAAGAACTTAAAACAATATCTGCTTTGTTAGATATCTCAATTAAACAAATAAGAAAGTTAATAACTGAATTACGCCCTGAATATTTAGATAATTTAGGATTAGTTCCTGCTATTGAGAATTTTATTTCAAACTTTACAAAATCAAGCGGTATTAAATGTGTGTTTAAAAATAACATTAATAATGTGAAACTTGACAGTAAATTAAATATAACTTTATTCAGAATAATTCAGGAATCATTGACAAATGTAGCTAGACATTCTAAAGCTACCAAAGTAATTGTTGAACTTAAGGTTAAAGATAAAAATTTGATATTACTTGTTAAAGATAATGGAATGGGATTTGATAAGAATAAATTAAAAAATAAGAATTCATTTGGGTTAATTGGTATAAAGGAAAGAGCTCTAAATTTAGGTTCAAAGTTAGAAATTGAAAGTATTAAAGGTAAAGGTACTACATTACATTTAATTGTTCCTATGTTTTAGTATCTTATTATCAAGTATCTAATATTTTTATTTGATTCTAAATTTATTTGGGTTTTTATAAATAGTTTGGGTTATCAGTTATGATAAAATTATTTATCGCAGATGATCACATATTAATAAGAAAAGGGCTTAAAGATATCTTCAAAGATGAGATGGATCTGAAGGTTGTGGGAGATTCTGACAATCCGTTTGATACAATTAAGTTTATACAAAAAAATGAAGTTGATATATTAATACTTGATATAAACCTACCTGGTAAAAATGGTATTGATGTACTTAAAGATGTAAAAGCATTAAAACCTGAAATAAAAGTACTTATGCTCAGTATGCACCCGGAAGAAAGATATGCTATTCGGTGTTTAAAAGCCGGGGCTGCCGGTTATATTGCAAAAGACAACAATATTGAGAATATTTTAATTGCTATTCAAAAAATTTCACAAGGGCGAAAATATATAAGCCAACATTTAGCAGAGCAGATTGCCTATGAATTGGATATTACCTCAAAAAAACAAATCCATGAACAATTGTCTGACCGTGAATTTGAAGTCTTTTTGTTACTAGTAAACGGAAAAGGACAGACTGAAATTGCAAATAAATTAAATTTGAGTATCAGTACAATAAATACATATCGAAGAAGAATTCTTCAAAAATTAAATTTAAAATCAATTGCTGAATTAACTAGATATGCTTTGGAAAATAAATTGTTAGAATAATCTCTATACCTAATTCAAGCCTTCCTATTTTGTAGTAAATCTACTACAAGAATTATAACTAAAAACACTATATCCATAATATTAAATAATTAAGATTTTAATTATTATGAAAAATGTTTTAATTATAGATGATTCTTATGAGATGAGAAAAATTATAATTAAAATTATTGAAGAGGTTGACGGTCTAAAAGTAGTTGATGCTGCAGAAGATATTGAAGATTCTATCCTTTCTATAAAAAAATACAAACCTGATATAATTATTCTTGATTACCAATTAAAAACAGGTACAGGAATTGATATTTTAAAATATATAAGAAACAATAAACTTGCTATAAAAGTAATCTTTTTTAGTCAATATAATAATAATGTATATAAATCATTTGCAATGTATAATGGTGCTGATGAATACCTTGTAAAAAGCATTAATATTGAAAATTTTATAGATGTTGTTAAACGTTATATTTAACTATACTAAAAAATTGTTTGCTTCTCTTTTATTTATTGTGTGCAGAATTAAATGACACGAATATATCCTTGTAAAATTTACAGAAGTGATTATTAAGCTTTTCTATAAGAATCAATTTTAAAACAAAAGTAAAAAATGTAATAATTGTACTACAATTATAATACTAATATATGTTACGCTTAAATCATTACTTACACTATACCGACAATAAATTAAACTTGTTAGGTTATAAACAGATAATTTAATTTAAAGGTGAACATATGAAAGTACTAATGTTAAAAAATCCATTAGATAGATCGGATCAAATAAAAAAGATTATAAGCTGTGTTAATCCATCTTGTGAAATAATTGAAATAACAGATTATGAATTGATGTTAGAATATACCCAAAAATATAAACCCATTTTAATTGTAATGGATATTGGTTCGGATTACTTAACAACTAAATTAGCTCTTTCAAAATTCAGAAGTAAATATAAAACAAATATCAAAATATTAGTTATATCAGAATATATTATGGGCTTAATAAAAAATATATGTGTAAAAATGGGGGCAACAGTTTGCTTTGATAAAGTATTTGATTCAGAAGAAATAATACAATTTTTTGAAGATAATTTGATATGGGAATTTATACAAAAATGAAGACACTAAATGAAATTATGAAAATAGAAGGAAATGAACTGTTTAATGATAAAGACTTGGATATGCAGAGCATTGAAATCAGTAATGATTGTTTTAATATATTAGATTTTTACGGAAATCTTTTATTTATGAGTAAAAGCGTTCAAAAGTTGATGGAAATTGAAGTTATCTCACCTTTCCTAAATAAATCTTGGTTAGATTTTTGGGAAAGCACAGATAGGTTATCTGCTGAAAATGCTATAAAAGAAGCTCAGAATGGTGTTGTAAGCAAATTTCAGGGTTTATCTCCAACGATAAAAGATGCAACTAAATGGTGGGATATATCTATTATTCCAATTAAAGATATCTATGGACATATTAGATATTTATTAGCAATATTAAAAGATATACCAGATAGAAAAATAATGGAAGATGAGTTAAGGAAAAGTGAAGATTTTTACAGAGATATATTTGAAAATAGCAATGATCTTATTTGTACGCATGATCTTGAAGGTAATCTGACAATGCTCAATCGTACATCCGAAAGATATACAGGTTATACTATTAATGAATTATTAAAAATGAAACTTCAAGATTTAATAGTTCCGGAATACAAACATCTATTTAAAGAATATTTGTCAAAAATTAAAAATTCTGGGAAAGACTCAGGTTTTATGGTAATTCTTACAAAATCCGGAGATAAACGATATTGGCAATACAATAATTCTCTGCGTACCGAAGGTGTTGAAAAACCAATAATACGAGGTATTGCAAGAGATATTACAGAACAGAAACTTTCAGAAATTGAATTAAAAAAGAGTAACGCAGAACTCCAAAAATTTCTTGATGATGATATAGCAGGTTATTTTCTATCTACAGCATCAGGACAATTATTACAATGCAATAAAACATTCCTAAAATTGTTTGGTTTTAAAACAAAACAGGATGTTCAAAATTATAATATTGAGCATCTATATTATAACCCCAGCAGCCGAAAAGATTTTCTTAAGTTACTTAAGGAAAAGAAAAAATTGGAATTATTTAACTGTGAATATATAACTCCAAAAGGTAAAATAATTTATACAATAGAAAACGTTATTGGAATTTTTAATGAAGATGGGGAACTGATTAAAATTAGAGGATATATTTTTGATATATCAAAGAAAATAGAAGCATTTAATGAGATATGGAAACTTTCAAATACTGTTGAGCAAAGTCCAGTATCTACTGTTATTACAAATCCTAGTGGTGATATAGAATATGTGAATCAAAAATATTGTGAAGTAACAGGCTACACCAGAGAAGAATTATTGGGTAAAAATCAACGAATTTTGCGATCAGATTATCATGATCAAAAATTCTATGAAGAACTTTGGCATACAATACTATCAGGTAATGTATGGGAAGGTGAGTTTAAAAATATAAAAAAGAATGGAGACATTTTTTGGGAATCAGCCAAAATCTTTCCACTTATAAATAAAAATGGAGATATAATTAATTTTATAGGATTAAAAGAAGATATTACAAAAAGGAAGCAAGTAGATGATGAAATTAATATGTTAGCTAATGCACTTAGAAGTGTTAATGAATGTGTTTATATTACTGATATATATAATAACATAATTTTTGTAAATGATTCATTATTAAAAACATATGGTTACAATGAAAAAGAATTGCTTGGAAAAAACTTGCAGATTTTTCGTTCGGATATGTATCCTTTAATGTCAAATAGTGAGATATTATTAGATACAAAACAAAGTGGTTGGCAGGGTGAAATAATTAATAAACGAAAAGATGGAACTGAGTTTCCTATTTATCTCTCCACAAATTGTATCTTAGATAAAGATAATAATATTGCAGCCTTTATAGGTGTCGCCACAGACATTACAGAATCCAAACTTAAAGAAAAAGAATTGATTGAGGCGAAAGAATTGGCAGAACAATCCAACAAAGTTAAAGACGGTTTCATTGCAAATATGTCGCACGAAATTAGAACTCCTCTAAACGGAATTGTGGGGATGGCTAATCTAATAAAAGAAACTTTTGCTGAAAATATAACTGAAGAAGATAAAGTACTATTTGATGGAATTGAATCTGCCAGTAAACGATTAATTAGAACTTTTGAATTGATACTGAATTTTTCCCGACTGCAAGCAGGTGATATAAAAGCAGCAAAGAAAGAAATAGATATATTAAAAATATGTACAAATTTAGTTAAAGAATTTAACTTAACTATTAAGGACACAAAATTTTTACTTACCATTGATAATTATTTAAATGATACAACCATTTTTGCTGATGGATATAAAATTAGAGAATCTATAGCCAATCTAATAGATAATGGAATTAAATATACTAAAGAGGGATTTGTAAGATTAAAATTATATAAAAACAACCAAAATGAAATCTTATTGGATATTTCTGACAGTGGTATTGGTATAAATGAAAATAATTTAAGTAAAATATTTGAGCCCTATTTCCAAGAAAAGATGGGAATGTACAGAACATATGAAGGTGTTGGACTTGGACTTTCTATTGCGAAGAATTATTTAGCATTAAACAATTTTAATATTTGTGTAGAAAGTATAGAGGGAAAAGGTACTACATTTACTATTAATTTTGGTAAAAATATTAAATAATTAAAACAATAATTCATAAAAACTATAAATTATTTTCATTTCTATAAAATAAACAGATTTTCAAAGCTTCGTTCAACACAAAATCGCTAAACAATTCTAAAGAAAGAATTATTTAACATTATATAACATTTTTTAAAAAATGTTAATTTAAAAAAGTCTTTACTATAAACCAAAATTCCTCTAAATTTGTTACTAAAGTCTAATCTTGATAATCAAAGAAGGAGAGAATATTAATGGCTAATGAATTAGGCATTACAGGATATGATTATGTGGAGTTTTATGTTGGTTCTGCAAAAATGTGGGCTTATTGGCACGCTAAAGGAATGGGGCTGAATATTAGTGCTTACAGTGGTCCTGAAACTGGAGTTAAAGGAAGATCATCATACTTAGTTGAAGGAAAAAGTTTAAGAATAATTCTTACATCTGCAGTAGATCCAACACAATATAATATAACTTCATTTGTAGAAAGACATGGTGATGGAGTTAAAAGATGGGCATTAAAAGTTAAAGATGTAAAATTTGCTTATGATAAAGCTGTTAAAAATGGAGCAATTCCTGTTAGCACTTATAAAAAATATGAAGACGAATTCGGCTATGTAGAAGAAGCTGCTGTAAAATTATATGACGATGCAGAAGTAGTTTTTTCTAAAAGAGATAAATATAAAGGACAATTTAAACCCGGTTTTACAAAACCAATTCAAAATATTAAAATTGAAGCTCACGAAACGGGATTGAAAAGGATTGACCACATTGTTGGAAATGTTAGAATAAACGAGATGGATTATTGGGTTAACTATTTAAATAAGACTTTAAATTTTGAAACATTTCTTGAATTCGGGATGGGTGATATTTCAACTAAATATTCTGCATTACTTTCAAAAGTTGTTCGGTCTAAAGAAGCAGATATTAAAAATCCTATTAACGAACCATATGAAGGATTGAAAAAATCGCAGATTGAAGAATATATTGATGAATATCTTGGATCAGGGATTCAGCATATTGCTATTTCTACAGATAACATTATTGAAACTATAGCAAATATGAAAAAAAATGGAATAGAATTTTTAGAACCACCGGACTCATATTATGAGAAGCTTCGCTCAGAAAAAATACAAATAAAAGAAAGTATTGATGATCTACAAAAAAATGGAATTCTATGTGACCATGCAGAGAATAAAGGTTACTTGCTGCAGTTATTTACAAAACCTATTGGCGACAGACCAACTTTCTTTTATGAAATAATTCAAAGAAGAGACGGCGCACAAGGTTTTGGACAAGGTAATTTCCAAGCTTTATTTGAATCAATAGAAAAAGATCAAATGCAAAGAGGAAACTTTGATAGAGATTAAACCTAGTGACCCAATTTCATATTTGTCATTTCGACCAAAGGGAGAAATCTTTCCTCATAAGTTGAAGAAAGATTTCTCAGCCGCTTACTCCTTCGAAATGACAGCTTATAAATTATGTAAAAAATATTTAGATGATAAATTTTAATTAGAGGTTTAAATGCCATTTTACGTTAAATTAGGTAAAGTACCGCCAAAGAGACATACAACTTTTTTCAAACCGGATGGGAAGTCTTTGTACCGTGAAGAATTATTCAGCACTATAGGATTTTCCGGTATCTACTCGAATAAATATCATATTTATATGCCTACTCAGGTAGAGCAGATATCAGAACTTGAAAAACCGGTTGACAAAACTTGGAATGATGCTCCATTACAGTATTATCATTTTTTTACAGATGAAAAACAATCAAAAGGAAATATTTATTCATCAAGGAATGAATTCTTAAAGAACAAACATTGTATTTTATCAACGGCTCATATTTCGGAAGAAGCTGATTTCTTTTACAGAAACTCGCATATGCACGAACTTTTATTTATTCATCACGGTAAAGGTGAATTTTTATCAGAATATGGAAGATTAAAATTTAATGAATGGGATTTTATTTTAGTTCCAAAAGGAACAACTTATCAAATCAAATTTGAAGATTACAAAAATGTAAAATTATTTATTGTTGAATCTGATACTCCATTTGATATTCCAAAACATTACAGAAATGAATATGGGCAGTTGACAGAAGATGCACCATATTATGAGAGAGATTTTAGAGTTCCGGAGTATACTGAGCCAATAGATGAAAAAGGTGAATTTAAATTATTATTAAAAGTATCAAACAGAGTTTTTAATTATAAACTGCCACATCATCCATTTGATGTTATTGGTTGGGATGGATATTTGTATCCTTATATCTTTAACATAAAAGATTATGCACCAAAAGTTGGACAGTTACATTTACCACCCCCTGTTCATTTATTTTTAAAGACACAACATTTTGTAGTCTGT
>Ga0066644_10001893_pt1 | contig 11289 bp, 10 predicted proteins | sample CryGeyCG2114_020_FD_62735 | JGI IMG/M metagenome (GOLD analysis project Ga0066644, IMG submission 62735) | Groundwater microbial communities from aquifer - Crystal Geyser CG15_big_fil_post_rev_8/21/14_0.20 | ecosystem: Environmental > Aquatic > Deep subsurface > Groundwater | place: USA: Utah...
CAGGCTCTTAACAAAAGCTCCGGCTACGTGTTTCTCTGGCTGGCATAACGGGAACATACCCTTCTCTTCTGCAAGGGTTACAGAATACGTGTAGGAGGTTTGGGCTATGGTCCTCATCAATTCTTCACGAATAGTGTTTGCCTTTTCAGATCCTAATCTTGTTTTGAGCATATATAGTGCAGACCCCCACCCAAGAATACCCACCCCAATACGTCTCTTATTGCGCATGGAGAACTCGTACTCAGGTAGTGGAGCCTTAGATAAATCGCTTACGTTGTCTAAGAATCTTACTAGGTATTCAGTATACCTTTTCACTTTTTCCAGATCGAAACCGGTTCTGGTGTTGTTCAAGAAATGTACTAGATTTAGAGAACCCAAGTTACATACGTTGCCTGGGGACAATGTTTGCTCTCCACAAGGATTCGTAGCAAATATGGTTTCTAGATAATTCAAAGGACCGTAGTAGTTAGCACGATCAAGGAATAACACCCCCGGCTCCGCCCTATTATAGGTGGATTCCATGATTAAATTCCATAGCCACTTTACAGAAACTGTATTATGGACAACTACAGGATACCCCTTGGACTTCCACAGTCCTATGTCTCCGTTCCACTCTTGCTTGTACTTTTCAAAGGTAGTCTCTGGAAAAATCAAATCCCATTTATCTAATTGCTGGATTTCTGCTGAATTATTATTTGCACTAGACTCCAGTTCAGAAATACGTACTACTCTATTCATAAACTCATCCGTACAATTAACGGAGATGTTAAATTTAGACAGGCGGCCGGGTTGTTGTTTAGCAGTAATGAATTCTACTAGGTCAGGATGCCAACAGTCAACAACCCCCATCATTGCACCTTTACGAATTTTACCCTTAGCCCGTTTATTTGAAGATTTTTTACCAGACCCTGAAGTGATGATATCTGAAGCTCTATCAAACAGCTCCATGTATTTAACTGCACCAGGAGACTCAACTCCTATGCCGTGTATGAAGGATCCCCTAGGACGTATATAACTGAAGTTCTCTCCCCAGCCCCCCTCTGATTTAAGGGTGTTAGCCTGATCATTCAGGGTCTTCATTATGTTGTTAAGGGAGTCTATGTCATGTGTAGCCCTTGGGGCGACGTAGCAATTCATTAGTGTAGTCGATTTCCATTCAGTACCGGCATTAGCATAAATGCGCCCTCCAGAAGTGGCTTTGAATCCACTAAGTAGGTCATAAAAGTTATCAGTCCATTCTTTCTGTAAACTTGATGTTTTTTCCATTGATGCAACGGCGGTTGCTACACGCAACATCGTATCATTCACATTTTTATCGTTATGGTCTTTATAGGTAGAGGCCCATATCTCTTCTGAAAATCCGTCTTCAAAAACTGTTTGTGTAATTGGTTGTGCTACTTGAGTTGTATTTCGTTGTTCTATTATCATCACCGTCTCGTTATTATTATGTGTGTACTTCAACTACAAAAAACCCCCCAGAGGGCACCCTGAATTTTTTAGCGAACTAGTATATTAATACAAATTTACCTAAAAAACAAGGTTAAAAAAATGAATGAAATCAACAGGATGTAGGTAACACCCTGTTGACATTGAAGAAAATATTCAGCCGATTATAATTGTCCCAGAATCCTCTTCATTTGAAATAGATTCAATAATTTCCTCTGGGAGAGGGTTATTGAAGTCTGGGTTACTAGCCCATAACCACATACCAGAAGTGCGTTGGGTTTTATCCAACTCTTTAGATGGGCATTCATTCCTCTTAACCACATTACAGGAATCTAGCTTTGTATGCAAGCAATAACACATACGTGTTTTGACCCACCTAGGCCTACCGTATCTATCCTCAATAGGATTGAGTGCTTGGTCGTAGCTTTTAGTAACCGCCGGCTCTTCCATTTGAATGTCCTGCTCTATATCATCTTCGCTCGCAGCGATTCTATCAATAAATTCTGCTGTTTCTTCAGACATGCCTACCCCCGGTTGGTTAATAAAATTAATATAGTTCAAGTTACTGTTCGTTAAATCTAAATAAACTAACCTTTTCTCATCCGCCTTTATGCACATTTTGAGTACGGCCCGTAGATTCTGCGAATCGAAGGGACGGTACTGGTTAATGTGCAACACCCAAGTATAGAGTTTCTCTATACGACGTGAATACACGCACAAATACAAAAGGTAAAATTTAGGTATTGATTTGATAATGTTGATAATGTGAATATCTGATTTCCTATTAGAAATGGAAATAGGTCTCCAGTATTACCCAGGGAGAGTTAACCAAGTTATTAATTAACTGAGTACTACCGACTAGATCTGGGGACCCTGAGTTACCAATGACGTAGGAATTGGTAATGCTCTATATGCTCTATTGAAGAGCGGTAACCGTAAAGTGTAACACTTCACTCACCACCGATACTAACTACACCAATTATAAAGGGTTGATGTACTTAATACATGTGGGTATACATACTCACAAATACGTTATACCAATAACTGATACTTTATTGAATGCTTATTACTACTCATGTGAGCTAAAACAAAGCCCTGAGTAAACAGGGCCTTGCTCCTCTATAGACGTGGGTCCATAGATTTTTCTTTACCTAACTCTGATATCATCTTGACCATCAACTCTGTACGACGCGAGCCATTATCATTCAATAGTTCAACTGCTAAGTCGTGTTCCCTTATTGATGTTCTCAATTTACCATTAGTTTTCTTTTGCTCACATAACTTCGAGTAACGTAACTTGTAGTCATACCCGTACACTATAGAGAGGTAACTCTCATTACGAACCTTCATGTATGGGGCTACGCCAGGCTTATAGTTACGGGGCTTAACTACCACCCCCTCCATACCCTCATCTGTAGTCTTTTTGTCAAAGAACACCTGAGCTTCAGACAAGCCCCCCTCGGTATTTACAATGATAAACTCGTCTTCAGATACTTTGCTAAAAGCCTCATCAGCTGACATGGTAGTAACCACCTCAGCACCATCTATCTTTAGTATAGAAAAGGGTTTTGAATGAGGCTCACAGGCTCCCCCATATAATGCTAGTTGCTGAAAGAATGTATTCAACATCTCCTGACGAACTTCTAAATCTAGTCTCTTATGCAGAGTCAGTTTAGCCAACTCCTCATCGTGATCAAGATCCATAAGCTCATTAAGTACCAGCTCCCCAAATGCCGTGAAGTCCCTGTTAATCAGACCTTCTCCTAATAGAGCCCAAGGCATCAGCTCACAATCCAGAACTAACTCATGCTTCCAGAAGTCTTTACCTACAAACTTCTTAAAAGTATCATCAATTAACCCACGAACCAATGCCTCTCTGATGACGTATCCATTCCTAGATACGGCAAAGGACTTTTCAGGAGTATCCCTGTATAGATATATCTGACCACGTGACCCCATATACTTAGGCTCAAGTACTACCTCAGCGACTCCGTTATCCTTGAAGTATTTCAACGCTTCTTCAAGAGACTCAATATTATCTTTAGTAGACCGTGCCGGAGCCATAGTTCCAGAGACATATTGTATTCTAGAATTCTCCAATCTCCACAATGTCTTCATGGCATCATCAGACAAGTCATACTGACCTATATCGAACTCTCGTTCCACTTTGATAGGGGTTACTGCATCAGTGCGCAGGGATTTTTCTTCATATTCAAAGAGTTTTTCACAGTTTATCTGAATTAAACGATCCCCATCAGACGTGAATACCATTGCAGACAGCTTACCCCCATATACAGCCCCAGTATCAAGCATGTATTTGTTCTTATAGTTAAGTCTAGTAGCACAGTGGGCTACATGACCAACTATATGCATTGGGTGATTATTCCTAGCCTCTTTAAAGAAGAACTCATAATTGGGGCGAGCATCACCAGCCATGAATCTGCGCAGGTTACGTTGTTCACGTTGGCCAAACTCAGATACCTTGCCTATGTATTTATTATGGCATGGGGCATGGGTTACATATACAGTATGGGCGTTGATACGGGTAAGTTTAACATACGGCACTGAGCGATTCCAGATGTCTACTACCTTATCCGCATACTCTTTATTTTCAGGCTGTAGCAGGAATTCTAAAGAGCTAAATGCCTTTTTCTCCAGTTCTAGGTTAGGATCCAGCTCACCAAGGATGCGCTTCACAACATAATTCTCGTGGTTAGCACGAACAACTATGGCTCCCCTGGAATTAACTAGTGTCCATACAGTATTAATAATCTCCTTAGTGAAACCACCCTTATCTAAGTAGTCTCCTATAAGAACCAGTCTCACGCTGTCATGGGTGTAAGTAGCATCTACTAGTTTTACCAACTCATTTAATGCTGTATCATGTTCATGTATGTCCCCCACCACTACGTAGGTATCGTCTCCAGATAATGTGTAATTAGGTAGTTTACTTACTCCATTAGAGTCCACCTCTACAACAAATCCACCCTCTACGTTAGGGCTTTGATTGATGCGGTGACGGAGACGATAGACAGAGTCAAAGTCCTTAGAACGTATGGAGGGCATCACCTCAGTCTTAAAGTGCTTAGCTTGGGATGCAATAACGACGGTGTATTCATGCTTACGCTCTTCTGGAATTGCATTATAGAATTCCGAATGAGGTAAGTCAAATAACACGATCTGCACATGATAGCATGCTTCTTCAGCTATTCTCATTACCTCATTCCGAAACCCTGCGTCTAATCCAGTAGTATCTACAATGATGAACGGGGAATTGACTGGGTATGATGTAAATGCTACTAACTCTGCGAATAGTAGTTGAAATGCCTGTTCAGACATCTCCTGCATCCCCTTTGTACAGTAGTTCGGAGTATCCCCCCCAGTTAACATGCTACGATACGCATCACTGGTCAGAATAGATACAGGTCGCAGCCCATCTTCAGCGTTAGGCAGCAACTTACCATATTCTCTTTCGAGTTCCTTAGCCAAATTCCATGCAAAAGTAGTCTTTCCACAGCGTGAGGGGCCCACCAGAATAATAACTGTGTTCAAAGGTACTGATATCTTAACTTGGCTTTTAGCTATTATAGTGGTGCTCATACAGTTACCTCTTTTTTAAAGTTAAATAGGATGGATGAATGGATACCCCCTACACTATCACCTATTCCGTGTAAATGGTTGGGTAGGATGCCGTGCTGGGTAAGTATCTCGCTCAACTCAGTAATACCCAGCTCCCACTTGTGATCACTATGACGAGAACCGCTGTCTGGTATGTTGTAGTTAATATTAAAATCTTTGTTCGGAACCGTGACTACTATCTGATTGAAGTTAGTCTTCAGTAATGCATTCAACAGACTCATGGCCTGATCAAGCTCCATATGCTCGATTACTTCCGTTAGAAGCACGTCTGCACCTTCGAACATTAGTGGGTTATCCTCTACATACCGAGCTGTTACTTCAGCCGCTTGAACATTGGCATTTTCAATCTTCCAACTTTTAAGCTTACCCAGTCCGCCCTCAGCTATACCAGCATCAGCATCGAACGCTGTAACATATTCGTACTTTCTAACCAGACGCTTAGTGAAGAATAACTCCCCGCAGCCTATATCTAACAACATACGATCACCCCCGCGTAGATACTCAGATACCGCATCGAAGCGATGACGACGAGTGTCCCCGTAGTTCATATCCGTACCAACCATCTGTAAGGAATCCTTATACTTGTGGAAAGTATTTTTATCAAGGAATACTGTACGGTTGAATAAATAACGGATGAAGTAAGGGGCGTTGATACGGTTCAATGAGCGAATGAAAAACTCTATAGCCGATGCATTCATGTCTATATAACACTCTTTATCATACATAGCTTGAATGAGGCAGAATACAACCATCACATTCAGCACTTTCTGTACAGAATTTGCCTCGATACGTAGAGTATGCATCTGGCCTGATAGTCTCTCAGTCTGAATAGATATAGTATCAACAAAGTGACGTACACAAGCAGAGGCCATCTTCTCATTAGATACCTTAATAATGGTCTCGATGTAGCTAGTGAACTCTGGAGTATCAAATTCACTTTCATGCTTTAGTGCAGAGGCTAGAGCGGTGGTGCACATGGCAATAGGTAGATAGGGGCTACTATATCGGGTTTTATCCAAATATTCCCACTCTCCAAAACTTACAAAAGAGACTTCAGTGTCTGAATCCTTAAATAAGAGCTTAAACTCTGAATCATCGGCTTTACTAAACCAACCGTATAGTTTCCCCTTACGAAGATCTCTTGTAAAAGGTTCCAGCGAATTACGTATGGTTGCTGGATTTTTGGACAAAATAAACGACAACTTAGGATTGCTTGATCCTATCTTCAATATAGACATTGGAGTCTCCCTACATTTGTTAAACTACAATAACTACGTTATGTAATGCATCCCTACGATTCTTATCGGTCTCCCCCCTTCTTTTGGCCCTAAGCTCTTTTAATCTAAGTTTCTCTATGCGAGTAACGTATTCAGAGTCTGTTTCTAAGGTAAATACACTAATATACGCACTATTATCCCCCATCTCCTCGACGGCATATTTTACCGACTCAATGTTAGGGAAACCAGCAGCCTGTACTAAATCAATTAACCTAGTGTATATAAACTCAATTATTTCTTTTTGTGAATCTACATAATCATCTAGTAGGTTAACCAAAGGTTTATCATTCACATCCACTAAAAGACCTCTAGTCTCCCCTATTTGAAGTACAGGCTTAGGAGTGGGGAACTCCACATAGACACTATCCCTACGTAAGTATCTCTTGTTATTCACAAGTATTCTCCTTTGACTAATTAAGTGTCTTACAAAGTCTTATACCAATAAAGCCTCAATTATAGACTCCACCTCAGTCAGCCTAGAAATATCTTCCGAGATGTTCTCTTCGGAGTCTAGTCCAGCGTGGTTTAATTCCCTGCAAAACTCTATGTTGTCTAGTAACCCCTCATACTCTATAAATAGGTCTTTTAAATCATTAAACTTTTTCGAGGCCATCTATCATCTCCTGTATCTCTAAGTTACATTGCGTTACTACATCCTCTACATTCAAGGAGCTCTCTTCATCTAATCCAGCTGCCAGAACATCGGATATATTGGATTGCATAGTGGATAACCTGTTAGATATACCTTTTATTACTGCTAAATAAGGTTCAACAGAATCCTTCTCATTAATAGTTTTAATTAGTGAAGTTGCCTCTGTAATTAAGTCTTTAGGGACAACCATTATATCAGTGCCAGGTCTAATTCCAGGCACCCTATCCTGATCCCGGATAACCACAGATAAGGATACCGCCACACCACTATGTGTCCTAGAGTTAACCTCAGTGGGTGTAGAAGGCCTACCCATGTAATATCCTGCGGAGTATCTATCATTATCCCCGATAATATACCTGGAAATATGAGAATCCACCGACATATCTGATAATAATCCTATAAAACTATTCTCCTGCAATTTCTCTAGGAAGTGTTTAGCGAGATTGGTGGTATCGATGGGGGCCTTTTTAAAATGAGTAAAAGGAGGGGGTACCTGCCTCTCTACATGAGACAGATAGGCATCTACAAAGGGTTCCCCAGCCATAGGATCAATATAGTTGTTCTGTAAATACTCATCTCTACGTAGAAACTCTGAAGAATTATTAAGCATAGCCCAATCTGGTGGGGTTATATATCGTGGGATAACGGTAGTAATACTATTAGTAGATGGACTAGAAGCACCACTTGCGCCATCCACATTACGTATGCCCATTGGTGGTGGGTACGCCGCCATAAAGTGTCCTTTAATTGAAAAAGCCGGCGGTTAGCCGGCTCATTGTTTTGTTAAATATACTATTTACTATTTAGTTAAATTGAGGCTAAGCGAAAATGTCTGAAGCCAAAAAAGGTAGGTACCCAGCACATCTAAACACCCCAGAGACGCTGGAGAGTACGAGAGACGAAGGGCAGCCTTCTATAAAGGTCTTGAGACTCGCCGTAATAATGCTTTAGATATTAACTCTTAAGCGACTGTATAATCCCCACTATCTCAGCCTGAGTTATACCTCTATGAACTACCTCTGCGTTACCCCATGACGTCCCCAGTTCACACTCTACCCCTATAGGTACATCCATCCATGGAAAGAATTCCATTGGCCAGTCATTCATATACTTAAATCCTGCCTCTACCGCTTCAGCAGCTCTTGCCAACGGGACTGTCCACTCACAAGAGTCATAGACTGTTGACAGGGCCTTCCCCATTAACGGCTTCATACCTTTAATGTTTAATTCTGCAAATGTAACTAATCCTAATGTGGAGGTAGGACTCTGAATTGCACAGTTTTGAGAATTTCTAAGTGCCGCATTATAGGCTGCTGTTTTTTTAAAGCATGGCAAAGTACCGTACTCCTGCCTGCGTTGCCCGAAGGGGGTAACTATTACATTATTTAGCTTAGCCTGATTGTGTGATGCCTCTATAAATGTCTTAACCTTAGGGAATCTATCGAAGTATAGGTTAATCAAAGCCTTAGCTTCATCTTCGGAGATATTTAATCCTAATGAAATACCCCTTACACTAGAACCGTAGACAATGCCGAACCCGACTGCCTTAGCACCCTGCCTAAGCTGTTTATATCTAAAGTTATCCTTATTATTCTTATCCTTTAATATAGCCTTAAAATCATCGTATGGCACCCCCAGCATAGTAGATGCTGTAAAGGTGTGGAAGTCAAACCCCTTAACACAGGCATCCTTCATTGCCTCATCTCCAGATAGGCATGCCAATATTTTCATTTCTGCCGAGGAAAAGTCAAAAGCTAGAAATACTTCACCCACATCAGCCGTATAGCAGTCACGTATGTTATATCCGTGTTTTGGCCTAGGTAGCTGCGTGAAATTAGGGGAGTCTCCAGTCAGACGAAAGCTGGATGTACCATATAGGTTGTATTTAGCCCGTATACGGCCATCTCGGTCTACGAAGTCATCAATATAATTCTTAATGAACATGTTGTGGCTACTACCTATATCCTTTAACTTCGCAAGGCTAGCCAGATACTGATACTCCTCTTTAATAGGTACATAATTACCGGGCTCCTTAGGATCAATCCCGGCCAGAATTAGTAATGCATCTCCATCAGTACTAGGCTCTCCAGAGGTAGTCATATGTGGTGCTGTAAAGCCTCTTTCACCATATAGGAACTTCTGCATCTCTACTCCAGAAGTATATTTAATCTCCTTGCCAATCATCTTGAATACACTATCTTCAAGCTGGCCAATTTCCTCAGTCATACGAGTATGAATACGGCGATTCTCTTCACAGTCATACCTCATCCCATTAATTTCTAAATCTAAAATGTAATCCAGAGCTTTCAACGTTACATCTTCGTTAACATCAATGAGTGCAGGTAGATTAACCTTATTGAAGGTATCCCCACTTATGCTCTCAATAAATTCAGGCCTGTCAACTAACCTTGGAAACACTTTAGATAGTACTCTACTAGTTGCTATACAGTCTAGTCCTGCATAAAGATTCAACTTGTTATAGTCAAAGTCTTCATACGTCCTATAGACCGGTTTGGTTTCAGCTTTCGCTTCCCTCGTTCGAATCACTGCCATCTCCACTTTCTCCTTCTTCGTTTCCATCCTCACCCTCAGTTGTTCCAGTAGTAGCACTTCTACCTTTGGTCAACTTTGGTAATAGATTCTCATATCCGCCTATACTTAGTTCGGGGGCGAAATCCCAAATTGCAGTTTTAAGGGAGAATGTCCCTTGGGCACCGCTATCTAGATCATGTAAAAGAAGCAGGGTATCAAATTTCACACCCTGTAACCTTATACCAGTAGTATGGAAAATCATTAAAATATCAAACTTGATATTGTGACCTACCTTATACATTAACGGATCTAAAAGAACGGGCACTAATAGAGCCCACGCCTCATCTGGATCGTAGAAAGTGTTACCTCTATGCCATAAAGGGATTACCGCTGCCTTATATACAGGCTCACCTTTATAGTCTACGTTATTCCCATCTCTCCAACCAAATTGAATAGTCAATAACTTGGCATCTATCGCCATAGGGTCTAGGGTATTCGTCTCCGTATCAATGGAGGTTATTGATCCTGTACCGCTGAAGCTAGATAGCTTTGCAACTGCCTCACGAACATCTTCAATACTTTGACATATTGATATATTAGGGACCTGTGCTTGTACACCCTCTTCCAATGTTAGTAACTTCAAATCACCACGTGCTAGCCTAGCTGCCTTCTCGAAGTCTCTACGAATTACCTCGAAGTAATCATAGCTCCACATGGCCCCTGATGCATTCTGACGAATCATCGTTAGACATTTAGGGTGTAGAGTAATCACTACTTGACTACCTAATGCACTAGTTATTTCACCACGGTTACCGGTATTAGAGTGCTTGAGTAGACCTAGTGACTTAGTTACGGTAGTAGTTAAACTTATAATCACCTTAGGTTTAACCCTTTCAATTTCACCTAAAAGATATGGCCTACACTTCATCATAGTTCTCTGTGCAGGAGACTTCCCTTTAGGGAAGTTCTTTAAGTCATTGGGACACTTAAGTAAATTCGTTACCTGATAACTTAGCCGTCCAAACCCCGCCTTCTCAGCCAAGGTCTGAATGATACCCCTGTTAATTAAGTCTCTTTGATCATCTCTATAGTCATACTTACCTCTGGGTTCAGGATGATCCTGAACTATAAGAATATCAACCGGCTTATTCAAAAGGGAAACCCTTGTCGGATTCTTACATGGGAGAATACATACTCTCTCACAGTAGGTTTTAGATATATCAGAAAAGTCTTCCTTCGCCAATATAGCAATCTCTACCGATGGTGTTATCTTAGGTTTAGTGTACAACTCACCCAGAGGAAGATCCTTTGTTGTCAATCTTGCCATCTATATACCTCTTTAAGTTAAAAGAGGGTACTCAGATCGCCATGATCAGAATACCCAAGGGCTCGTAGTATCCCTGGGAGGAGAACTTTGAGTCCGCTACTGTATTAGGATATCCTAGTACAATAACATGAAGACATTTGCCGTTGGGAGAAACAGCATCCTTCTTCACACTATACTTATACCATAAATAGCCATCTTTGTTTAATGTGAAGCCTCCGCACTTTATACGCATTACCCTTCCGCACTTTATTTTTAGACTTATTCTTTATAATCAATCACTTAGTATTTTCTTCCGCACTTTTTTAATTAATTACGCACTTTTTATTTTCACTTAAGCTTATGATTATAAAAAGAAAAGTGACCTTTTTACGCACTTCCGCAGTTTTTTAGAAAAAAATATATATCAATAGTATTTA
>Ga0066644_10001895_pt1 | contig 11259 bp, 14 predicted proteins | sample CryGeyCG2114_020_FD_62735 | JGI IMG/M metagenome (GOLD analysis project Ga0066644, IMG submission 62735) | Groundwater microbial communities from aquifer - Crystal Geyser CG15_big_fil_post_rev_8/21/14_0.20 | ecosystem: Environmental > Aquatic > Deep subsurface > Groundwater | place: USA: Utah...
TACATGGTCTCGCCCTTCCGCGACTGGCTGGGAGAGACGCAAGGGGTGGAGTTCCGCATGGAGGGCAACGACTTTTCGAAAGCGTTGCGCTGGCAGGACAGCGGCGAGTACCTCGCGCCCGAGGAGATCTGGCGCATGCTCGGCGGTTTCTTCGACACCGAAATGCACCGCCAGACGCCGATTCCCGGCGCGATCGAGGGGATTTCGGCGCTGCGCGACCATGCCGATGTCGTGATCCTCACCAATCTCGTCGACAAGCGGCAGGAGATGCGCAAGGCGCAGCTGCTCGACCACGGGCTCGACGCGCGCGTCTTCACCAACCAGGGCCCCAAGGGCCCGGCGCTGCAGGCGATCCTCGACGAATACAATCCGTCCAAGGCGATCTTCATCGACGACCTCGCGCAGCATCACCGCTCGGCGCGCGAGACCGTCGGCACCATCACCACGCTCCACCTCTGCGGCGAACCGCTGCTCGCCCCGCATATCGATTGCGCGCACACTTCGGGCCATGCCGATGCGCGGATCGACAGCTGGGACGACGCGCTGCCGTGGCTGCTGGGCGAGCTCGAAAAGGAAACAGCATGAGCATCCACGACCGACTGCGTGCACACGGCATCGAACTGCCCAAGGCGGCCGCCCCCGTCGCCAGCTACCTGCCCGTCGTTGTCGACGGCCATACCGCCTATGTCTCGGGCCAGCTGCCCTTCGTCGATGGTGAACTCGTCACCGGCAAGCTGGGCGATACTGTCAGCCTCGAACAGGGCCAGGCTGCCGCACGCGCCTGCGGGCTGATGATCCTCGCGCAGCTCGAGGCCGCGGGCCTGCTCGAACGCGTCTCGCACGTGGTCAAGCTCGGCGGGTTCGTCGCCTCGACCCCCGGTTTCACCGACCAGCCCAAGGTCGCCAATGGCGCTTCGGACCTGATGGTCGAGGTCTTTGGCGAGGCGGGCAAGCATGCGCGCAGCGCGGTCGGCGTGCCGGTGCTGCCGCTCGATGCCGCCGTCGAGGTCGATGCGATCGTTGCTCTCAAGGCTTGATCGCCGGATCGTCGGGCCTCCCGACCCCGCGCGGGTCGGTTGGCTGCGGCAATGGACCTATGCCCATCGCGGGCTGCATGGGGCAGGGCGAATCGAGAATTCGCGCAGCGCCTTTCAGGCCGCGCTCGAGGCCGGGCTGGGGATCGAATGCGATATCCAGCGCAGTCGCGACGACTGGCCGATGGTGTTCCACGACTGGGACTTCGCGCGGCTGGTCGGGCGGCCCGAACGCACCGAGGCACTGACCCGGGCGGAGTGGCGCGAACTGGCCTATCTCGAAAGCGAGGATCGGCCGATGGACCTCGCCGAGCTTCTCGCACTGGTCGCCGGCACAGTCCCGCTGCTGATCGAGATCAAGTCGCGCAAGCGCTACGACGTTACGAAAACCTGCCGGCGCGTGGCCGAAACACTGGCGGGTTACGGCGGCTTGCACGCGGTGATGAGCTTCGACCCGCGTGTGTCGCGCTGGTTCGGACGCCATTCGCCCGCGACGCTGCGCGGCCTGGTCATGCGCGAGGACGAGCATGGGTATACGCAGCGGCCGTGGCAGCGGCATCTTGCGCTGTGGATCGCCCAGCCCGAATTCATCGCCTATCATGTCGCTGCCTTGCCCAATCCGATGGTCGCCGGCCTGCGCGAAGCCGGCCTGCCGGTGCTGACCTGGACGGTGAACTCGCCCGAGGCCAGGGCCGTTGCGGGGGACTATGCCGATGCGCCGATCGCCGAAGGGGCGGGGCTGCCATGAGCGACGGCGGCCTTGCCGCGCGCGTCGGCGGGTCGGTCGGCGCCTTCGACCGCGAGGAATGGAACGCGCTGGCGGGAGCGGACAACCCCTTCGTCAGCCACGAATTCCTCACCGCGCTGGAAGATTCGGGCAGCGTCGGGCCGGGTACCGGCTGGCAGCCGACGCCGCTGGTGATCAGCGAGGAGGGCGGCCCGCTGCTCGCCGGCATGCCGGCCTATCTCAAGGGCCACAGCCAGGGCGAATACGTCTTCGACCACAGCTGGGCCGACGCTTACGAGCGCGCCGGGGGGCGCTATTACCCCAAGCTCCAGATCGCGGCGCCCTTCACCCCCGCCACGGGGCCGCGGCTGCTGCTGTCGGATCCGGCCTATGCCGCGCCGCTGCTCGCCGCGGCCGAGCAATTGTGTCTGCAGAACCGCTTTTCTTCGGCGCATGCGACCTTCATCGAGCCCGCGCAGCAGGCGCTGTTCGACGATGCCGGATGGATGCTGCGCAGCGATATCCAGTTCCACTGGTACAATCGCGGCTTTGCCGGCTTCGACGATTTCCTCGCCACGCTCGCCTCGCGCAAGCGCAAGGATCTGCGCAAGGAACGCGCCGCGGCGCAGGCCGAGGTCGAGATCGTCCGCCTGCGCGGCGATGCCATTCGGCCCCAGCATTGGGATGCCTTCTGGCATTTCTACCAGGATACCGGCGCGCGGAAGTGGGGTACGCCCTATCTGACCCGCGCGGCCTTCGACCTCTTCGGCGAGCGGATGGGGGATCGCATCCTGCTGGTGCTCGCGCTGCAGGAAGGCGAGCCGATCGCCGGTGCGCTCAACTTCATCGGCGGCGAGGCGCTCTACGGCCGCTACTGGGGCTGCACGCGCGAGGTGCGCTTCCTGCATTTCGAGCTGTGCTATTATCAGGCGATCGACGCGGCGATCGAACTTGGCCTTTCACGCGTCGAGGCCGGCGCGCAGGGCGGGCACAAGCTCGCCCGCGGATATGAACCGGTGGAAACCGTCTCGGCGCACTGGATCGCCGATCCCGGATTGCGCGCGGCGGTCGCGGAATTTCTCGACCGCGAACGCGCAGGAGTCGCGGCCGACTGCAACTATCTTGCCGCGCGGACTCCGTTCAGGAAAAACTAGGCGGCGGCGCGGCGACCTTCGGCCAGCCACTCGCGTGCGCGGCGCTGGGCTTCGGCGATTTCACGCGCGGTCATTTCTTCCGCAATGTCGGCACGGCACCAGCTCGCTTCCTCGTGTCCCTTGGATGCGGCGATATTGAACCATTTGTGCGCCTCGATCAGGTCGCACACGATTCCGTGGCTGCCGGTCGAGAACGCGACTCCGAGTGCGAAGAGCGCATCGACGCTGCCGCGTTCGTATTTGGCGAGGCATTCGGCGACCAGCGCCGCGGCGTCCTCGCCCTGGATGATCCTGCCGTGGCCCCCTTCGATACCGGTAAGCTGCATGGTCATTCCCCCAAGCGACCGGCATTCACTACCGGACATTGAGTAACTGCCAAATTCATGGTCAAGAAATAGTTAACGCGAACCCGATTTCTTTTTGCGCTCTTCGGGACACGCATTTCTCCGGCTCGTGCGCATCTCAACCTCTCGTCGGATTGGCGCTTGTGCCCCGGGGGCGGCTTGCCTATAGGCTCGCGCCGAACGGGTCATTCAGGGGCGCCGGAAATATCCGGGCTTTAGGGGGAGACGGTGGTCCGATGGCTGAATTCGACCAGGGTGAGAGGGTCCTCAATGGCCTCTGTGGCAAACGATAAGGCAAAGCTCGCCGCGGCCCGCGCAGCGGTGGGCGAGGATTACGTTCCCGACGATTCCGAAGAATATATGAACGAGCGTCAGCAGGATTACTTCCGCATGCTGCTGCTCGACTGGAAGAAATCGATCCACGATGCCGCCGGCCAGACCTTGCAGTCGCTGCAGGACGGTCCGATCCGCGAACCGGACCTCAACGACCGCGCATCCTCCGAAACCGACTGGGGAATCGAACTGCGTACGCGTGACCGCCAGCGCAAGTTGATCGCGAAGATCGATGCCGCGCTGCGCCGGATCGACCAGGGCGAATATGGCTGGTGCGAAGTGACCGGCGACCCGATCGGGCTCAAGCGGCTGATCGCCCGCCCGGTCGCAACCATGACCGTCGAGGCGCAGGAAGCGCACGAGCGGCGCGAGAAGATTTCGCGCGACGATTGAGCCTCGCGCTAACCGATTATTTAGGTCTCGTCCCTAGGGTGCAGCCGGTCCCGGATCCGCCGGGCGCCGGGTCCGAGCAACGTATTTAGGGATACGATGAACGCCATGTCTTCGGTCGACACTCGCAATGTTGCGCGCGACAGCCTGTTTCTGTTCGCGCAACTGACATTCGAAGGTCAGACCCAGGCGTACCGCGTCAAGGTGCGAAATCTGTCTGCGGGCGGCATGATGGCCGAAACCGGCGAGATCACGGCCTCGCCTGGCGACCGCCTCGAAATCGAACTGCGCAATGTCGGCATCGTCAAGGGCAGCGTGGCCTGGGCGCAGGACAATCGTTTCGGCGTGGCCTTCGCGACCGAGATCGATCCCAAGGTCGTGCGCGCGCCCGTCGCGAGCCGGGCCGACGTGCCGCGCTACGCGCGGCCCGCAACCACTCCGCCGACCTTTTCCGACGAAGAACGCCGCATCCGCAAACTGTGATTTGATTGGCTGACGCGGCGCGCGCCGGCTGCTAACCCGCGGATCATGCGATCATGGGTGCTTGCCTTTCTGTCCGCTTCGCTCGCCGCCTGCGGCATCGGCTCCGATGATGGTATCGTCGATGTAGCGTTCATTGCGTCGCCCGAAGACCTTTCGGCAGAGGGCCTCAGGCTGGGGCTTGCCGGCCAGCATGTCCGCGCGGCGCTTTCCGACGGACTGGTGAGGCTCGATGCGAACGGTGTAGTGGTGCCCGGAGTCGCGGAGCGCTGGATCGTCACCGATGGCGGGGCGAGCTACATCTTCCGCATCAACGAGTTCGACATGCCCGACGGGAGCCGGCTTACTGCCCAGGCGGTACGCGATGCGTTGCAGCGCCGCCTGCGCCAGTTGAGGGGGACCTCGCTCGGACTCGACCTTGCCAAGATTCGCGATGTCAGGGCGATGACCGGGCGCGTGATCGAGATTCGCCTGACCAGCCCGATGCCCGATTTCCTCCAGCTGCTGGCGCAACCAGAGTTGGGAATCGATCTCGACGGCGTCGGAGCAGGGCTCATGAGCCGCACGGAAGGGGACGACGGGCTTGTCCTGACCCCTCTCCCGCCAGAACGACGCGGGCTGCCCGAGCAGCCCGGCTGGGACGATCTCGTGCGCGAGGTCCGCCTCCATGCAGTCCCGGCCCGCGAGGCCGCCGAAGGTTTTGCGCAAGGACGTTTCGACCTGGTTTTAGGCGGCAGGCTGTCGAGCTTGCCGCTGGCCAGCACCGGGCCGCTTTCGCGCGGGAATGTCCGTCTCGATGCGACGATCGGCCTGTTCGGGCTCGATGTGCGCAAGCCTGCGGGCTTTCTCGGCGCGGCTGGAAACCGCGAAGCTCTGGCCATGGCCATCGACCGGCAGGCGCTGATGCAGCCCTTCAATATCGGGGGGTGGCTGCCATCGACGCGGATCGTCCCGACGGCGCTGGCGAATGGAGCTTCTCCGCCCGACGAGCGCTGGAAAGCACTCTCGCTCGAGCAGCGACGCAGCACCGCACGCCAGCGGGTCGCGCAGTGGCGTGCGGGGACCGGCCGCGAGCCGCAAGTGCGCGTGTTCCTTCCGCCGGGGCCTGGCTCCGACCTGCTGTTCGACGGCCTCGCCGATGATTTCGCCGCGATCGGGGTGACGACGACGCGCGCCCAAACGGCGTCGGAAGCCGATCTCGTGCTGCGCGACAGGGTCGCCCGATACGCCTCGCCGCGCTGGTTCCTCAACCAGTTCAATTGCACTGTCAGCCGGACCCAGTGCAGCGATGATGCGGACTATCTTGTCTCGTTGGCGCTGGATGCGCGCGATACCTCCGAAGAGGCTTCGTACCTTCTCGAAGCGGAAAACACGCTGCTCGCCGGCAATCTCTACATCCCCCTGGGCGCGCCGATCCGTTGGTCGCTGGTGCGCGCCGACATCGAGGCTTTCAGCGAAAATCCGTGGAACATCCATCCCTTGTTCCCGCTCTCGCGCGCCCCCATCTAACGCGAATGGATAACCCGAACCGTCCGCGCCCGATGGGCATCGAACTGCCGACCGGGACTGATCCGGTATCGATCCGCAAGCGTATCGAAGCCATGGAATACCTGCTCGAACGCAGCATGGTGATCCCGGGCACCAGATATCCGATCGGCCTCGACACCATCATCGGCTTCGTGCCGGTACTCGGCGATATCGTGACCGCCGCGATGGCCGCCTATATCGTGTGGGAAGCCAAAAACCTCGGCCTGCCACGCTGGAAGCTCTGGCGCATGATGGGGAATGTTGCGGTGGACAGCGCGATCGGCGCCGTGCCGCTGGTCGGGGATGCGTTCGACATCGTCTACCGCTCGAACACCAAGAACTTGCGCATCGTGAAGGCGCACCTCGACAAGCACCACCCGCACACGCAGGTGATCGAGGGGTAGTTTCATCTGCGACGATAGCGCGCTAGGGCTGCGCGCATGGCTTCCGACGTCACCTATTCGAGCTATCTCGATCTCGACCGCATCCTGGCCGCGCAGCACCCGGCCTCCGATGCGCATGACGAGATGCTGTTCATCATCGTCCACCAGGCCAGCGAGCTGTGGCTCAAGCTGTGCTTGCACGAACTGTTCGAAGCACGCGAATGTATTCGGCAGGACCGGCTGCGACCCAGCTTCAAGATGCTCGCCCGCGTGGCGCGCGCACAGGGCCAGCTGATCCAGAGCTGGGACGTGCTCAGCACGATGACGCCGCATGATTATTCGACCATCCGCCCGCATCTCGGCGGGTCGAGCGGGTTCCAGAGCGCGCAGTACCGGATGATGGAATTCCTCCTCGGCGGGAGGAAACCCGACATGGTCGCCATGCACGAGGCGACGCCCGAGGTGGCGGCCGAATTGCGCGAAGAGCTGACGCGCAAGTCGATCTATGCCGAAGCAGTCGCGCTGCTGGCGCGGCGCGGTTTCGCCATTCCGCAGGATGTCCTCGAGCGCCCGGTCGGCGATCCCTGGGCGCATTCTTCCGAAGTCGAGGCGGCCTGGGCAGAAGTCTATCGCGACCCGAAGGAATACTGGGACCTTTACGAACTGGCCGAAAAGCTGGTCGATCTCGAATATCACTTCCAGCGCTGGCGTTTCGGCCATCTCAAGACTGTCGAGCGGATCATCGGCTTCAAAAAGGGCACCGGCGGGACGCCCGGAGTGCCCTATCTGGCTGGCGTATTGAAGGCGGCCTTCTTCCCCGAACTCCTCAGCGTGCGGACTGCGCTGTGAGCAGCTGGAAGAGCACACGGCGCATCTGGGACATTTCCCAAACGCTGCGCCCCACCAACGAGCAAGGGGGCTTGCCGGTCTGGCCGGGCGACACCGCCTTCGCCTTCGAGCGGACATGGAAGATGGAGGATGGCTCGCCGGTCAATGTCGGGCGGATGACCATGTCGACCCATTCGGGCACGCATGGCGACGCGCCGCTGCACTATTCGGAAACCGCGCCAGATATCGCGAGCGTGGAACTCGATCCCTATATCGGCGAGTGCCTTGTGGTCGATGCTACCGGCGTCAACGGGGGCAGCATATCGGTGGGCGACTTGCCGCATCTGGGTAGCGTCGATCGCGTGCTGTTTCGCACTTTCGAGCGCTTCCCTCATGGCGAATGGGACAGCACCTTCACCGCGATCGATGCCGAAACGGTCGAATGGCTTGCGTTGCAGGGCGTCAAGCTGGTCGGCACCGATGCACCCAGCGTCGACCCGCAGGAGAGCAAGACAATGGACGCGCACAAGGCGGTGCTCGAACACGACATGCGCATTCTCGAAGGACTTGTGCTCGATGACGTGCCCGAGGGGCGCTACGAGCTCATCGCGCTGCCGCTGAAGATCGCGGGCGGCGATGCCGGATTGTGCCGCGCAATCCTGCGGGAGCTGGGCGATGCTTGAGCGCGCGCGCATCCTCGATGCGGGCGACCCGCTGAAGAATTACCGTGAGCGTTTCGTAGTGCCCGAGGGAGTGATCTACCTCGACGGTAACTCGCTCGGCTGCCTGCCGAAAGCGACCCCCGCACGGCTCGAACAGGTGGTTCGCGACGAATGGGGCGAGGGCCTGATCCGCAGCTGGAATGCGGCGGGGTGGATTGATCTTTCGGCCCGGATCGGCGCGAAGATCGCGCCGCTGATCGGGGCACTGCCGCACGAGGTGATCGCCTGCGATTCGACAAGTGTGAATCTGTTCAAGCTGATCTCCGCGGCGCTGGCGATGCGCCCTGGACGCAAGGTGGTGCTGAGCGAGCCGGGCAATTTCCCGACCGACCTCTACATGATCGAAGGTCTCGAGAAACAGGCGCTCGCCGAGCGGAAACTGGTCGCGCGCGAGAGTATCGTCGATGCGCTCGACGAAGACGTCGCGCTGCTGCTGCTGACGCATGCGCATTACAAGACCGGCGAACTGTTCGATATGGAAGCGCTGACGAAAGCGGCGCACGAAAAGGGCGCGCTGGTGCTGTGGGACCTGTCGCATTCGGGCGGGGCGCTGCCGGTCGACCTCAATGCCTGCGCGGCGGATTTCGCGGTCGGCTGCGGGTATAAATATTTCAACGGCGGGCCCGGAGCGCCAGCCTATTCCTTCGTTGCCGAACGCCATCTCGCCACCGCGCGACAACCGCTGACCGGCTGGATGGGGCATGCCGCGCCATTCGCCTTCAGCGACGACTATGCGCCCGCTCCAGGCATCGAGCAGGTGCTCTGCGGCACGCCGCCGATCCTCGGGCTTGCCGCGCTCGAGGTGGGCGTCGACCTAGTCGCCGAAATCGGCGTCGAGCGGCTCTATGCCAAGTCGCAGGCGCTCTCCGAGTTTTTCCGGCAGTGCCTGTCGGAATGCGGTGTCGAGATGACCCTCGTGAGCCCGGTCGAACCCGACCAACGCGGCAGCCAGCTCTCCTTCCGCCACCAAGAGGCCTACGCCATCTGCCAAGCGCTGATCGCGCGCGGCGTGATCGGCGATTTCCGCCATCCCGACATCCTCCGCTTCGGCTTCGCCCCCGCCTATCTGCGCTTCGAGGACATGGCCGAAGCCGCGCGGCACCTGGCCGAAGTGCTCGAGAGCGGCGAATGGCAGCGCGAGGAGTTCCGCGAGCGGGCGGTGGTCACCTAGCCACACTTCGTCATTGCGAGCCGCCGCAGCCGCGCGGCAATCCATGGACCATGCACCGCGATTTTCAGCCTGCCGTCTACATCATGGCGAACCATAAGGGCGGCACCCTCTATGTAGGTGTCACCTCCGATTTGGCGAAACGGGCGCATCAGCATCGCGAAGGGGCGGTTGATGGCTTCACCAAACGATACGGGCTCAAGCGGCTGGTCTGGTTCGAGTTCCATGCGACGATGGAGGGAGCGATCCTGCGCGAAAAGCAATTGAAGGCGGGCTCGCGTGCGAAGAAACTCGCGTTGGTCGAAGGGTCCAACCCGGAATGGCGAGATCTGTTCTTCGGACTAAACAGTTAGGCCATGGATTGCCGCGCCGCCTGCGGCGGCTCGCAATGACGAGAGTCTAGGCTCACGCCTCCAGTTCGATGTCCCAGTAAAGCCAGTCGCGCCAGGTTTCGTGGAGGTAGTTGGGCGGGAACATCTTGCCGTGCTGTTGCAGCTGCCAATGCGTTGGCCGGATCGGCTCGGCATAGAGGTGCATGCCGGCCTGTTTGGGCGTACGCCCGCCCTTCTTCATGTTGCAGGGCGCGCAGGCGGTGGCAATGTTCTCCCACGTGGTCTTGCCGCCCAGCCGGCGCGGGATCACGTGGTCGAAGGTGAGATTGTGCATGTCACCGCAGAACTGGCAGCTGAAGCGGTCGCGCAGGAACACGTTGAAGCGGGTGAAGGCGGGAAATTCGCTCGGGCGCACATACTGCTTCAGCGCAATCACGCTGGGGATTTTCATGTCGAGGGAGGGAGAGTGGACCTCGCGGTCGTAGGTCGCGATCACGTCGACCCGGTCGAGGAAGATCGCCTTGATCGCGGTCTGCCACGGCCACAGGCTCAGGGGGTAGTAGGAAAGCGGGGTGTAATCGGCATTCAGGACGAGGGAAGGACACGACTGCAAATTGCGCGTCGGGTCTTCCTCGGTACTTCGGAACCTTGCGGCCCGTTCCAGCAGTTCGGCCTTGAACACGGTGTGCGTCCCTCCCGATCTCTTGCGATGAGAAATGCACTTGCACGGGAAAGGGTCAAGCCTGTTACAGACAGCCTATCCACAGCCTTTCCACCGGGTTGCACCGGGGCAACAGCGCAACCGGAGAACCGCACCTCGTGATCGTCACCCGCTTCGCCCCCAGCCCCAACGGGCCGCTGCACCTCGGCCATGCCTATTCGGCGGTGGTCGCGCACGATCTCGCCAGGGAGGCGGGCGGGCGGTTCCTGCTCCGAATCGAGGATATCGACGGGCCGCGCTCGCGCCCCGAACTGGCCGAGGAATTCCGCAGCGACCTCGAATGGCTCGGGCTCGAATGGAAGGAGGTCCCCGCACAGTCGACCCGGCTCGCACGCTACGAGGCGGCGGCGCACGATCTGCTCGAACGCGGCTATCTCTATCCCTGTACCTGCACCCGCGCCGAGATCGAGGCGATGGAGCCGCGGCTCGGCTCGCAGGGGGCGGTCTATCCGGGCACTTGCAAGGGGCGCCTGCTTGATCCGGACAAGCCCGCGGCGCTGCGGCTCGACGTCGATCGTGCCATGGCCGATTGCGGCCAGCTATACTGGGATGACGCGCTCGCCGGGCGGCAGATCGCCGATCCGCGCGAGGCGGGTGACGTGGTGATCGTGCGCAAGGACGCGCCCGCGAGCTACCATCTGGCTGCGACGCTCGACGATGCGGCGGATGGGGTCACGCTGGTCACGCGCGGGGCGGACCTGTTCCCCGCCACGCATATCCACCGCCTGCTGCAGGCATTGCTCGGCCTGCCGGTGCCGCGCTGGCACCACCACGGCCTGCTGATGGATGACAGCGGGCAGAAGCTCGCCAAGCGCCGCGGATCGCCCTCGCTGGCCGACAGGCGTGCGGGAGGCGAAGACGGTCTGTTGCTTGCCGAGCAACTACGCTTGCACCGTTTTCCGTCTGGCATTTCGCTCGCGAGCGCCTAGATCGGGAGGCGTCATGACAACATTCCTCACCATCCTCCTCGTCATCCTCATGGTCCTCGTGGTCGCCTCGCTGATCCGCGGGATCGTCGCCTTCCTCAAGAGCACCAAGATCGACCTCGAGAGCGGCGAGCAGCAGGACGCCACCGAGATGCAGGTGCTGCAGAACAAGATGATGTTCAACCGCATC
>Ga0066644_10001896_pt1 | contig 11258 bp, 14 predicted proteins | sample CryGeyCG2114_020_FD_62735 | JGI IMG/M metagenome (GOLD analysis project Ga0066644, IMG submission 62735) | Groundwater microbial communities from aquifer - Crystal Geyser CG15_big_fil_post_rev_8/21/14_0.20 | ecosystem: Environmental > Aquatic > Deep subsurface > Groundwater | place: USA: Utah...
TTTACCGCAACGTGCGGTGACTGTGGAAATGAATGTCAAATACCATTCAAACCAAAAGACGACAGACCTGTTTATTGCAGAGAATGTTTCCAAAACCACAAACCACAACAAAGCAGTGGTTCCAGATTTGGAAGAGGTTCAAGCTATGGCAGAAGTGATAGAGGCTCTAGATTCAATAGAGGCCCTAGAAACGACAGGCCAAGAGAGATGTTTACCGCAACGTGCGGTGACTGTGGAAATGAATGTCAAATACCATTCAAACCAAAAGACGACAGACCTGTTTATTGCAGAGAATGTTTCCAAAACCATAGACAAAATTAGAAGATTTTTTAAAAAATTCTAGTTTATTCTAATATTTTCATTAATTTAGATTATGAGTTTTACGTGTAAAATTTTAATTCGATGAATGTGATTAAACGTCATGAGCTACAAAGAGCAAATTCCAATAATAGTGTACGATAATCAGTGCTATCTCTGTGTCAAGTTTGCCAAAATGATCAACTTTATGTCAAGAGGAAGAATAACAATGGTGGGCCATTATACAAATTTAGGAAAAACAATCAGAGATAAAATTTTGGATGACTCTGCACTTGAAATGTTTTGGTTTATTGATGAAAAAAACGCCTTTGGTGGAAGAGCGGCCCTTTTACCACTGGTAAAAGAAATTATGCGGTTTAAGAGAAAAGAAACAGGGACGGTAAATTTTGATGATGAGTGCAGTCAAGACTGTAAAACAATAAAAGCAGTGTTTGTCAGATCTGCAAGTTTGATATCTAAAAGCAGGAAGATAGAGTTTGGTAAATCTAAATAACACAGCAGAATAGTCGTTTTCATATGAAAATCAAGATAGAGACGTCAAGTCCCGATAAAAAAAAGACATCCATGCTTTGTGGATTTGTAGTGGAGGGATCAGATAAAATTTTAGGGCTTGACAGAATTGATTCAGAAATTGCCCCATTTGTTAAGCAGTCCATCATAGATATGGGGGGAAAGTTTGGCAAGATATCAGTCATTCCTGTAAAATCGCCTGCTCAAAGAATTCTATTGGCAGGCATTGGCAAGAAAGAGCAGTTTACAAAGGATACTTTTAGGTACGTCTCAGGAAAGATTGCTCAAAAAGCAAGAGAGTTGAAGTTAAGAGAATTTTCCATCATATGCCCGCCAAGTTCAGAGTCAACATCTACAGTTTCACAGATTGTAGAAGGTTGTAAGTTATCACTATACAAATTTGAAAAATATAGATCAGAAAAAGACAATTCCGTGCCGGATCTTTTCATAATCTCACCAAAATCAGACAAAATTATCAATACAATAAAAACTGCAGAGACAGTCTCAGATGGCGCAATATTTACAAAAAGTATTGCAAATTTGCCTCCAAACGAATGTACGCCATCAACATTAGCCAATTTTGCAAGAGACATGGCAAAAAAGAACAAAATGAAATGCACCGTAATTTCCAAAGATGAGTTAAAGAAAAGGGGTTTTGGCGGGATTACTGCAGTGGGTCAAGGAAGTAAAAATGATCCAAAGTTGATAATTCTAGAGCACAATAGAGGAAAGACATCAGAAAAGCCAATTGTGTTGGTTGGAAAAGCAGTAACATTTGACACTGGCGGGATATCTCTAAAGCCCGGAGAAAAAATGGACGAGATGAAATTTGACAAGTGTGGAGGCTGTACAGTCTTGGGAATAATGAAGGCAGTGTCAGAATTGAAACTTCCAATAAACGTTGTAGGAATTGTCCCGTCAGTTGAAAACATGCCAGGAGGAGAATCATACAGACCAGGAGACATCATAAAACTGTATAGCGGAAAAACTGCAGAAATACTAAACACAGATGCAGAGGGTCGATTAATCTTAGCTGACGCATTATCATTTGGAGAAAAACACTATGCTCCAAAAGCAATCATAGACTTTGCAACATTAACGGGTGCATGTATTGTCGCATTAGGGACTAACGTAGCGGGAATGGTTTCAAACAATGACAAACTAAAGCAGCAGATGTTAGAGTCGTCAAGAAACACCACCGAGGAAATTTGGGAGTTACCCCTAAATGACGATTACATGGACATGATAAAGTCAGACGTGGCAGACATGAAAAACGTAGGGATCGGAAGAGCGGCAGGGACAATAACTGCTGCAGCATTTCTAAGAAATGCAATAAAAGATACGCCATGGGTTCACATGGATATTGCAGGCGTGGCATGGACTCAAGTTGCAACAAAAGACAAACCATACAATCCAAAAGGAGCTACGGGGTTTGGAGTAAGACTGATTCTTGATTATTTACAAAATATTTGAGCATATGAGATCAATTATCAGTATTGAAAATTAATTTCTATATTATTATACAAAATATGGATTGTCATCACATGGGTAAGAAAATCTGCAATAATACATGTCATGCAGGATATGATTTCACACGTTACAGGCACATAGACGAACGGCGTGTTCATCCAGATAGTCATGTTCATAAGATTGGTGAGAAATGTTGACAGTAGAAAATGCCGTAATGAGATTAAGCGATTTGATTATGGAAAGAGAGCAACTAAAAGAACTGATTGAAAAAGAGATGAAGTACAACATATCAGATACGGCAAAAAACAGCGTTATTGCTACTGCAGATTTTCTTAAAGACGAGATTGATACTCTGAAAGACATTCTAAAAGAGCTAGACTAGTATCCTCTGCTGTTTCTATCAGGTTTGTCGATATTTGGATTTCTAAAACCATGTTTTTCCATCATATGATTTAAGAAGCGAATGTCATCTGAGAATTTTTCTCCACATACACTACAGTTTGGCATTAGAATCAAATTTCATGATTTGCGTCTATATTAAAAGATTGAAGAGTAATGGAAAATGCCAGCACTGTTGCTTCCCAAGAGCTCTCGCATCTTAGTAGCACAACAGCGACGTCAGGTTTGACTTCCAAGTTCGGAAAGGGATTGGGTCGCACCCTAACGCTATGGCCGGCTTGAAAATCAATGTCAGATTCTCATCTATTAACGTAACGCCGTAACTGAGATTAGTTCAAAAGAGGTATAAGGCAAATGCTTATGGAAATACGATATGACGCATAGGGTAGCAGTACTTGACAAGGAACTTTGTCAGCCTAGAAAATGTGGATTGGAGTGCATAAAATACTGCCCAGTAAACAAATCAGGGGCAGATTGCATAGTCCTCAACGAAGAGACAAAAAAAGCCCAGATTGACGAGAACATTTGCAATGGATGTGGTATATGTGTCAAAGTATGTCCGTTTGAGGCAATCACCATTGTCAATTTAGCTTCAGAGCTTGCTACAGATAAAATTCATCAATACGGTCCAAATTCATTTAGGCTTTACAAACTGCCCACTCCAAAAAAAGGCGAGGTAGTAGGACTACTTGGAAGAAATGGAATGGGAAAAAGTACGGTGGTGAACATTCTTTCAGGAAACCTCAAACCAAATCTTGGCAGGTATGAAGATCCTCCAGAATGGGATGAAATTCTAAAGTATTACAGCGGAACAGAGTTGAAATCACATTTTGAAAAAATAAAACAAAACAAAATTCGCGCATCTATCAAGCCCCAACAGGTACATCACATCGCCCAGGCATTTAATGGGACAGGCAAGGAGCTCATTGAAAAATACGATGAACGGGGAGTGTCAGGTCAGATAATCAAGGAGTTAGGACTAGAAAACTCACTTGAGCAAAATCTAAAAGAGCTGAGCGGTGGAGAACTGCAAAGAATTGCAGTTGCAGCTGCAGCATCAAAAGACACAGAGTTTTACTTTTTTGACGAGCCGTCGTCATACAATGACGTTTTCCAAAGAAGGGGTGTTGCAAGAGTCATTCAGAGTCTTGCAGAGATTGGAAAAAGCGTCATGGTTGTAGAGCACGACCTTACGTTATTAGATTTCCTAAGTGATTATATCGAAGTCCTGTATGGAGAGCCAGCAGCATATGGAGTGGTATCTAGTGTCTTATCCACCAAGGTTGGAATCAATGTGTTTCTTGACGGTTATCTTCCAAACGAGAACGTGAGGTTCAGAGACAAAAAATTCTCATTTGATGTTTCATCGTCATCAACTGATGAATTCCAGGAAGGAAGCGAGATTGTATCGTATCCAAAACTAGAAAAAAAATATCCAACGTTTTCAGTAACCATTGATCCAGGCGTGGTAAGAAAAGGCGAGATTCTCGGAATAATGGGAGCAAACGCTCTTGGCAAAACTACAATGATGAAAATGATTGCAGGCGTAGAAAAACCTGACTCGGGTTTCATAGACAAGAAAATAAAAATTGCATACAAACCGCAATACCTTCAAAACGATATAGATGTTGAAGTTATTGCATTACTAGAAAAAGCAAACGATGGGGCAATTGAAGGAAGTCAGGAAGAAGAGCAGATCCTGGATCCATTAAAAATTAAAAAACTGTATAACAAATCAGTCAAGAATTTGTCAGGTGGAGAACTTCAAAAGGTTGCCGTAGCATCATGCCTATTGCAAAAAGTAGACCTTTATGCGCTAGACGAGCCATCAGCTTTCTTGGATGTCGAAGACAGAATTGCAGTCGCAAAGTTTTTACAAAAGTTTGTTCGCTCATTTGGAAAATCAGCAATAGTAATTGATCATGACTTGCAGTTGATGGATCTCATTTCAGATTCAATGGTAATTTTCGAAGGTGAGTCAGGAAAGACAGGCCATGCAACATCGCCAATGAACAAATCAAATGCCATGAACAGGTTCCTAAAGTCCCTTGACATGTCATTTAGGAGAGATGAGAAGAGCTTGAGACCCCGTGTCAATAAATTAGAAAGCAGGCTTGATAAAGAACAAAAAAGCTCTGGAAATTTCTATTACAAGAATTGACTCGGATGTTAAAGCAAGCATTAGAGAGTATCCTTACAGAAGAGGAGAGCAGCGAGCTAATTTCTGCATTTGACCAGATAGGAGACATCATCATCGTAAGAATCCCAGATTCATTGTTATCAAAGAAGAAAATAATTGGAGAAACGCTGCTAAAAGAAGTAAAAATAGCAAAAAGCGTATTTTATCAAGCCTCAGCAGTTGAAGGGGATTTCCGTACAAGGCATTTGGAGATTTTAGCAGGGGAAGACAAAACAGAGACAGAATACAAGGAATTTGGATGCAAGTTTACAGTAGATGTTGAAAACGCATTCTTTTCACCAAGATTGTCTACAGAGAGGGAAAGAATAGCAAATCAGGTAAATGATGGAGAAACAGTAGTTAACATGTTTGCAGGAGTGGGAATGTTTTCAATCATGGCTGCAAAAAAGAAGAAATGTACTGTATACAGCATAGACATCAACCCTGTGGCATCAATGTTATGTGAAAAAAACATAGCGTCAAACAAGCTTTTAGGCAAAGTAATTTCAATAAACGGCGATGCATCTAAAATAATCAAAGAACAGCTAGAAAACAAGTCAGACAGGACTCTGATGCTGCTTCCTGAGAGATCAGACGAGTTTCTACAGTCGGCAATAGATGCTACAAAAAGTGGAGGTATTATTCACTATTATTCTCACATTCATGCAGATAGAAAATCCGAGGCGGGAAAACTGTCTGAGGAGCATTATTTGCATGTAACCCCAGTAAAATCGGAGATACTGGGTTCAAAAATCGTAAGACCAGTGGGTCCCAGATACTATCAAACAGTAGTGGATGTAAGGATTACAAAATAATCTAATCATCAGAAGAGATTGAGGCAGTGGAAGGTTTTGTCGTTGCCATTACATAGCCAATCCATGCAATAACTCCAAGGATTCCACCTGCGATCATCAAAACAGACAGTTGCAAAACAATAGGACTCCATTCAGATAACATCAGCAGATATGCATAAAGAAAGAATCCGCCAATACAAAGAACAAATATTGCAATTCCCATCCCTTTACGCTTGTCCATGGCGGACAAATTTTTCGTGAGTTATTTATTGGTTTGAACTAATTTATCTCAATGGCCATAAGATACGCATCCTCACCATCGCGATAATACGCGTTAAGTTGCTGTCTAATCATAAAGCCAAGTTTTTCATACAGTCTTACTGCATCAGTGTTTGAACATCGAACCTCAAGATAGAATTCATCGCATTTTTTGATTTTAACTCCATTAATCGACTCTTCAACAAGTGCTTTCCCGATTCCTCGTTTTCGATATTCGTCCAAAACGGCAATTGAGACAACATGACCCTTTTTTACAAAACCCAATTTTTTGAAATTTGAGAACCCATATTCTGTTTTACACATGATATATCCAACATGTTTGCCACCAATTTCTGCAACAATGAATGCCTCTGGAATTTCTGCAAGGAGGCTCTCATAGAAATAGTCAGAATAATGCTCTGGAAGCGTTTTCAGATTTATTTCCATAACAGGGATTAGATCGCTTGGCTCGGCCCGTCTAAGAATACAATCTCCCAGCTGTCTGAGAATAACTTGCATGAGTAATGTAGGCTCAACTCAATATTTAATTTTTAGAACTATATACTATGAATAATAAACATAGTTCATGGTACTGTTATGGATTGGAATTGCAATAGGAATTTTGCTGGTAATAGTCTTGATTGCAAAAGCATCAAAGACCTCATCCACAGCAATAGTCGGAATGAAGATACGTTGTAAAAAATGCGGTTTTGAGACTAATGGTCTTGACTGTCCGAGATGTAAACAAAAACCTCAATCGTTTGGAGTTTAGTTTTTAGAATCCAGAAATGGAGTGTCTGGAAAACACAGATCTCGCCATTTCATAAGGTTGTAAAAAATTTCCAGATAGTTTTCAGATCTTGTTGTAACGTGAACATGAGCATCAAAGTCCTCACAATGGCCTTCAAAGATCATTACGCTTTGCCTCTTGAACTGAGGTATCGTAAGTCCAACTTTCTTAACATTGTCAAACACATAATCATTAATTTGGATTGATTTGCCACTAATCAAGACATGTTTTTTTGCCACATTTGTATTAATGTCTGCGTTAACTTTGTCTTTTCTGAAGTCACTCCATTTGGGAGTATCTGGTGGCCAGTGATGAAAATAAACCTTCTCAGCAAGGAATTCAATTCTGTTGTCAGGCAACAATTATTCTAATGATCATTTCAACTTAAGAGTATTGAGAAGATACATTCAAGTCATTATTTTCTGATTTCAGTATCTGATAATACCCATTCCAGAGCTTTGAAATAGCCTTGTTTGAAATCTTTTTCATCAATTGCCATATCAGGATTGCTTCGCAGTTCTGAAAGTAGCTGATTTGCCTTTTTTGTTATTGTTGCTTCATCTAACATGATTAGATGTAATAATTCCATGTTTTAATGGATTTCGCGCATTAAAATATATCAGATAAATCACAAAACCATTTAATGCAAAACATAGGTCTAAAAATAAATGAGTGATCCCTATCAAGAAGATGTTATTTCTTTAGTCAATTCCTTGTTTGATGTTACTCTGTTCAACAAAGGCATGTACTCTCTGGAATTTCGAATAGAGGATCATGATTTTAAAGAAAAATTCGAGAATCTTGCACGAGAGTTAGAGTCAAAAAACTATGTTTGCAAGATGGAATTGATGAACAATGAAAAATACATCATAATTCAAAAGCTTGCTGCAAAAAAACAAAGAAAATGGCTCAATACAGCATGGACTCCAAGAATTCTCTTTGCAGTTGTCGTCACATTTGTAATGATTGATGGGTACTATAGAACTGCGGGGACAAATTCCATAGTAAATATCGGAGATCCTTTAGAGATGGCCGGAGTCTATACTTTATCGTTGTTAGGAATTTTAGGCATTCATGAGATGGGTCACATCATTGCAGCAAAGATTCACAAACTAAAGACAACATGGCCATACTTTATTCCAGGACTTCCAGTCATCGGAATTCCAACATTTGGGGCATTTATTCAGTCAAAAGGATTAACAATAAACAGGGAAATTCTGTTTGACGTAGCAATTGCAGGTCCCATTGCAGGACTGATTGTTGCAGTGATTGTTTCAATTTATGGAGCATACACTGCCCCAATTCTTGGAGAAGAAATTGCACAAGGATTGTTTGCAGAATCAAAGCTGATAGAATGGAACCAAGGAGAACCTCTTCTCATGACTGCCAGTCTTGCATTGTTTGGGAAAGGAGGACAAGGTCACGATGTAATTATGACTCCAGTTTTATTTGCAGCATGGATCGGTTTCTTGATTACATTTTTGAATTTACTACCTGCATGGCAATTAGATGGGGGTCACATGGCAAGAACATTACTTGGACCGAAGTTACACAGATATGCTACGTTTGGGAGTATGGCCATACTGGTTCTATTAGGCTACTGGTTAATGGCAATGCTAATTCTTGTGATGAGTTCAAGAAACCCAAGTGCAAATCCATTAGATGACATATCACCACTGTCAAAAAACCGTAAGTTAGCATATGTTGGTGTGATTGTGCTTGCTATTTTGTGTGCGCCACTGCCATCCAGTCTTTTACCGTAGTAGTAGTCGCGCACCGTCTGACACTACTGCAACTTTTTGTCTCGTACCTTGCGTTTTCAAGATATAGTCCATCGCATATTTTATGCCGGGAAGAGAGATCATGCTTAATTTCTTTGCATAAAATTCTGGCAAGATTGAAACCAATCCAATTTGAAAATTCTTTTGGATCTCAGACAAGAACAGTAGATCCTCCATGCCGTTGACATATTTTGCGGGATTTCTAAGCTGCTCCACACTTAATCGATCTTCGATGAACTGCTGTATTGCATCAGAGCCTAATCCGCCTTTGCATTCAGCAACTAGTATTGCAAGTCCATCTTTTTTAATTGCACCAGCACAATTCCATAGCGATGAGAGAGACTTTCCAAGAGTGTCATTGCTTGCATCTTTACCTGTGCTGATTATCATTGATTTTTGCTCACCAATGTCTTTTATTCCAAACGATTCCAGAGTCTTTGTAGCAGATACTGTTTTTGAGGGATGTCCAAGTACAAAGTCCACAATACCGCTCGAATTTGCAATAATCTCTATGCCTTGAATCTCAAAATTGTCTGCAAATTTTTTTGCTTCCTCAAAACTTTCTGTTGGTTGACCAGGTGCAGGAAGATTGTCTTTTCTTTTTGCATATGCAGAGAGCATAGAATCATGGCCAAATTTTTTGATCAATCTGGTTGCAATAGTCTCATAACCAAAAAGTCCATCAAACTCTACCTCACCCATAAATACAAGATTAGAGTTGGAGATATCCGCATTGTCAAATTCGTTTATGGAGCTTCCCTCTGGCAATCCAGACTTTACCAAATTCAGGATTTTTTTTTCAGCCAATATCTTTGGAAATGGGGCAGATTTTTGCTCACACATAGTAAATAGCGATGAAATGATTTTTTGAACCGGCTTGGAATTATGCAAGACCACCAACTCCATTGGTTTTTTCAAATCAATGGAGGCAATTTTTTCATTGATCGCCTCGTCTTCGAGAGTTTTGGCATCAGAATCGATTTTCTGCTCTAGATTCTCTGCTTTAATGTCTAAAACTACATCAGTAATACCATAGTTTAACCAGATTTCAGGCATAATTGATAGTCAATACAAACCAAAATAAATCCAGTGTAGTTAATTTTAGTATGGAATTTGTAAAAGAGTTTGCAAAATTTTTACATCAAAATGGAATAATAAAATTCGGAGATTTTACTCTTGCAAGCGGTAAAAAGAGCTCGTATTATGTCGACTTGAGGCTAGTCCCTAGCTATCCTCATGAATTTAGAATGATGATCAAGCATCTTCAAAACGACGTTGCCACGAACATAGGGCTGGATAGTTTTGATTCAATTGTATCCGTGCCAACAGGAGGACTGGTGATAGCATCAGCATTGGCCATTGAAACGGTCAAACCACTAATCTATGTCAGAAGCAAGCCAAAAGAGTACGGCACATCAAAGTCAGTCGAAGGAAAAATTCAAGATGGGATGAAGGTTTTGATGATAGATGATGTGGCGACGACGGGAGGATCAGTTGTTAACGCCATAAAATCGCTCAGAGAGGCAAACATCAAGGTAACAGACGCATATGTAATTGTGAATAGGATGGAAGGGGCAGATGAAGCACTAAAGGAACAAGGAGTGAAAATGCATTCAATTCTAAACGTAATGCAAATTACCCAGGTACTGTATGAACAAAATCTTGTTGACGACTCGGTACTACAAAAAGTAAAAGACCAAATTGGAAATTAGAGGCAGCTCAGTCAAATGCCTTCACATCATCTTTCAGATATAACTCTGATTCTTCATTGCAGCCAGTAAAATTAGTCCTTGCTCATTTTAAAACTAATGGAAGAGAGTGGGCCCAAAGGGCTTCGATCCCTTGGCTCACCGGTTATGAGCCGGTTACTCTACCAAGCTGAGTTATGGGCCCTAAGCAGATGAAATTTTACTTAGGTATAAAATGTTATGAGCCTAACAATATGCTTCGTAACAACTGTCAAGTAACAGGTTTTGTGCAGAGATTGACTTGTCTGCAATTTCAATCAAATTATCTTTGTCAGTAGATGCATTCTCAAGAATATGTCTCCAAGCTGCAGCGTGTCTAATGTCAGCTTCAGTGTGTAGTTTAAAGTACTCAGTGGCATCTTGGCTTGACATGCCATAAAATTCTGCCAGTCCCTCCAGCTTTGTTTGGCTAATTTTTGGTATTTCTTTTTCAAATGCATACATTGCGCACGAGCCACCCTCATAGGTGTTCATCAGTTGTGCCAGATCAGAAACTGCATGTTGTGTTTTTGGAAGACCTTCGTACTGCATTAATTCTTCTTCAGATATTCCTAGTGCTCCAGCGAATCGAATCCATGGCTGTATATGTTCAGATTCCTCTTTCTGGTTTGCAACAAGTTCACTTATTTCAGATTGTGGAGCTTTTTCAATAATAGGAGTCATAAAGCCTGGAACAGATTTGACTAGTTGAAAATATTCTTTTGAATATCCAGCTAAAGAGTCAAGAGTTAATTTTCCATCAGACCACATTTCATAAAATGGGTGTTTGAGTAAGCTTCTTTCTTCAATCATTTGATCAATGCGTTTTATTAGATTCATGACACAACTCCTTATCTGCCAATAAAAAAATCTTTGTGGTTTACAAAAGATTTTATGGACAAAATACCAAATTTTCTTGGGTTCCAGTGGTGTAGACCGGTCAAGCATACTGCCCTTTCAAGGCAGTGATCCCGGGTTCAAAATCTAACGATGAAAATCCCGGCTGGAGCACCAAGATTTAATTACTAATGA
>Ga0066644_10001904_pt1 | contig 11224 bp, 9 predicted proteins | sample CryGeyCG2114_020_FD_62735 | JGI IMG/M metagenome (GOLD analysis project Ga0066644, IMG submission 62735) | Groundwater microbial communities from aquifer - Crystal Geyser CG15_big_fil_post_rev_8/21/14_0.20 | ecosystem: Environmental > Aquatic > Deep subsurface > Groundwater | place: USA: Utah...
CATCTCTTTTTTCCTATTTTTGTTATGCCATTTTATTAATTATAATTGATTAAAGCAATTAATTTTTACTAACTTTTAACTTTTCTATGCGACACCCTCCGTAGGGATTGAACCTTTAATTAACAAAAGTTATTCATCAATTTTTATAATTATAAAGTCAAAGAATATAATTTTAATTAACTTTAAATTATAAAATTGGAATATTTACAAGATGCAAAAAAGAAAAATAAATTTCTCAAAAGATAAAGCCTGGATGGATAATTCAATCATCCTAACAAAACATACATTAGTTTGGCTTTATCAACTAAGTGAAAAATATAATAAAAAAATAGATACTTTAGATAGAATCCCAACTGAAGAACTAAAAGAAATAGCGGACAGAAATTTTAATGCTCTTTGGTTAATTGGAATTTGGGAAAGAAGTAAAGCATCCAAAAAAATTAAAAACTTAACCGGAAATTTAGATTGTGTTTCATCAGCGTATTCAATTTATGATTATAAAATAGCGGAAAATTTAGGAGGCAAAAAAGCTTTATTAAATTTATCAAAAAGAGCAGGAGAATTTGGGATAAAGCTAGCTTGCGATTTCGTACCAAATCATACAGGTTTAAATTCCGATTGGTTGTATAATCATCCGGATTATTTTATTCAGACTGATTCACCACCCTTTAAAAATTATACATTCACAGGAAAAAATTTATCCGATAATAAAAGTTTTGAAATAGTAATTGAAGACGGATATTACTCACACAAAGACGCAGCCGTTGTTTTTCAGTTTAAGGATAAAAGAAACGGAAAAGTAAGATATATTTATCACGGCAATGACGGAACAAATATGCCTTGGAATGACACTGCCCAGCTTGATTTTAGTAAAGCAAAAGTAAGACAAGCATTAATAAAACAAATAAAAAATATTGGTAAACTTTTTCCAATCATTAGGATTGATGCAGCAATGATGATTACAAAATATCATTTTGCAAGACTGTGGTATCCAAATCAATATCAACAATCACCTATTCCATCCAGACAATTGGCAATGATTGAAGAAAAAGCCTTTAATAAAAAAATGCCCAATGAATTTTGGTTAGAGTTAACTAATGAAATAAAAAAATCCAATAAAGAAATATTTCTTTTTGCCGAGACTTACTGGATGACCGAATGGTATTTTATAAAAGAACTTGGAATGAACAGGGTTTACAATAGTGCTTTTATGCATATGCTGCTTGCCGAGAGAACCAATGAATATAAAAATATGCTTAAAGGAATTTTGTATGAAAATATTGAAATATTGAAAAGACTGGTCAACTATTTGAGCAATCCTGATGAAGAGCCAATTGCAAATAAATTTGGAAAAGGCGACAAATATTTAGGTGTAACAATAATGATGTTAACTCTTCCCGGTTTACCTTTATTTTCTCATGGACAGATTGAAGGATTTTATGAAAAATATGGAATGGAATATTACCGCCCTTGGAATGATGAAAAAATAGATGAATCTTTTTTGAACAGGCATAAAAAAGAGATTTTCCCTTTGATGAAAAAAAGAAAGTTATTCAGCGGTATAAAAAATTTTTATCTTTTTGATGCAATAAAAAGTCGTGAAAAAATTGAAGAAAATGTTATTGCTTTTACAAATAGTTTCGGCAAAAGAAAATCGCTTATAATTTATAACAATAAATTGGACAAGGTTAAATTTACACTATTTAACTCTTGCCCAAAATTAAATAATTCAAACAAACTCATATCTAAAAATATTGCTAAGGTTTTAGGTATAAAAAACTCAAGTAAATATTTTTATATCTATAAAGAGTTCAATACAAATTTAGAATTTATTTTATCAGGAAGTGAAGTTCATAAAAATGGGTTGTCATTTGATCTGAAAGGATACGAATATAGAATAAGTTTGGATTTTAAAGAAGTTAGAGACACAGAAGGAATTTATAAAAAGATCTATAAAAAATTAAAAGGTAATGGTTCTGATTCAATTAAGGAATTAATAAATAAAAGATTAGAACTTAAATCCCTTTAATATACCCGCCATCAACAGGAATAGTAGTGCCTGTAATATAACTTGCTTTCATTGAAGCTAAAAACACTACTAAAGATGCGATCTCTTTAGCAGAAGCCAGTCTGTTTAATGGAATTTCTTTAGCAATATCTGATAATACTTCTTCGTGAGAAACATTCAACTCTTTGGCTCTATTTACAGCAATTTCATATACTCTGTTAGTTAGAGTGTAACCCGGAGCCACATTATTTACAGTAATATTAAATTTACCATATTCATTACTTAATGATTTAGTTAAACCTTGTAGCCCGGACCTTACTGAATTGGAAAGAATTAGATTATCAATTGGTTGCTTAACAGAAATTGAAGAAATATTGATTATTCTTCCCCACTCTTTTTCTATCATTTTAGGAAGGACAAATTTAGTTGCAGTTACAGCACTTAGTAAAACCTGGTCAACAGCATCCCTCCAATCAGAATCATCAACATCACTAAAATTGCCGCTTTTAGGTCCACCACAATTATTTATAAGTATATCAATACTTTTAAATTCTTTTTCAACTGCAGAGACAGTTCTTTCAACATCTTTTCTTTTACTCAGATCACAAACACACCATAAAACATCTATTCCATATTTGCTTTTTATATCATCTGAAGTTTTTAAGAGATTTTCTTTATCTCTGGAACAAATTGCAACTCTGGCTCCTTCTGAAGCAAATTCCTCGGCAATTGCTCTACCAATTCCTTTGCTTGCGGCAGTTACAAGAACCGATTTTCTACTCAATCCTAAAAACATATATCTTTAGATTAATTAAATAATATTAATATTAACAATTTTTATTTAAAGTATCTACTTTGTAAAAGTATTTATAATTCCGATAATACCAACACGGATCATCATAACGGCAATAGCTGCCATAAATAAAGATGCTATTTTGGCAAAAGCTTTTGCACCACCTTCACCAATTACTTTTATAAATAAATTTGCATTTGACAATGTTAACCAGACAATTAAAAAATTTAATACTATAGATAATATTGTTGCTAAATATCCAAAACTATTTACAAGCATTATTATAGTTGTTAAACCTGCAGGGCCCATAATAAGAGGTATTCCTAAAGGGACAACACCGATACTATTTCCCGGATCCCTTCTTCTTTCACCTGTTGACATAATATCTGTAATTGCCAACACTAAAAGAATTATACCACCGGCTATTTTAAAATCATCGATTGTGATACCTAAAAAAGTAAGAATTAATTTACCCGCTAATAAAAATGTAACTGCTACTATAAAAGCTGTTATGATAGCATCTCTAACTAATTTTTTTCTACTGAGTTTGTCTAACCCCTCAATGTAACCAATAAATAAAGGTGTTACTCCAATAACATCTATTGCTACAAATAATGGGATAAAGGAGAGCAAAAATATTTCTAAATTCATAAAAAATTCAAGGTGATTTCAAAGCGAAGATAAGAAATTTTATAAAGAATAGTTATAAAATAATTATTTTATAATATTAGAGATAATTTTTTCAGTATCTGTGGCAATAACTAGTTCTTCATTTGTAGGCAAGCAAAATACTTTTACTCTTGAAGACTCTGTAGATATAATTTTATTTTTTGTATTATTTCTTTCTTCATCAATTTCTATTCCTATAAATTCCAGATCGGTGCAAACTTCTTTTCTAATTTTAGCTGAGTTTTCACCAATACCACCTGTAAATACAAACGCATCCAATCCTCCCATAGCGGCAGAATAAGAACCCAAATATTTTTTAATTCTGTAGCAGAAAATATCAAAAGCAAACTGAGCTTTTTTATTATCTTCTTCAAGAGCTGAAAGAATTTCCCTCATATCACTGCTTATACCGCTAACACCCATTAAACCGCTGTGTTTATTTAATAAAGTATTAACTTCATATAATGTCAATCCTTCTTTGCCCATTAAAAAAGTAATAATTGAGGGATCAATATCTCCGCTTCTTGTCCCCATTAATAATCCTTCTAAAGGAGTAAATCCCATAGTAGTATCAACTGATTTACCGTTTTTAATTGCTGCCATACTACAACCATTACCTAAATGTGCAGTAACTATTTTTAATTCAGAAATATCTTTCCCCATCAATTCTGCAGCTTTATTAGAAACATACCAGTGTGAAGGTCCGTGAAAACCATATCTTCTTATTTTATATTTTTTATAAAGATCATAAGGAAGACCATACAAAAAAGCTTTATTAGGCATGCTGCTATGAAATGCTGTGTCAAAAACAGCACATTGTGGAATATCAGGTAAAATTCTTTTTACTGCCTGAATACCTTTTATATTTGGTGGATTATGTAAAGGAGCTAATTCAATATTCTCTCTTAGTACATTTATTACCTCATCAGTTATTAAAATAGAATCAGAAAAAGTTTCACCTCCATGAACAACTCTATGACCAACAGCTTCAATTTCTTCTTTAAAACTTATAACACCATGTGTTTTACTTAACAATACAGCCAAAACATATTCTATTGCCATTGAGTGATCTAATATTTCCCCCGCAATTTTTAAGCTGTCACCATCATATCTTTTTTGTGAAAGTACAGCACCGGCCATCCCGATTCTTTCAACAACACCTTTTGCTAATTCAAACTTTTTTTCTGTCTCAATAAGTTGATATTTAATTGATGAGCTACCACAATTTAGAACTAATACTTTCATTAAAATTCCTAAAAACTACAATTTAATTATTTTACCGTTTTTATCATATTTATAAAAACCTTCACCGGTTTTTTTCCCTAATTTTCTTTCTCTAACTAATTTCCTTAAAATAGGACAAGCTCTGTATCTTGGTTCACCAAGCGTTTTCCAAAGTGTTTCCATCCAGGCAAGTACTTCATCAAGTCCCATCATATCTGCCATTTCTAAAGGACCGTTTTTAAAATTATAACCCAATTTCATTGCAGTATCAATATGCTCTGCAGTAGCAACTCCTTCCAGTAAAATATACATAGCTTCATTCAATAAAGGAACAATAGCTCTTGTAGTTACAAATCCTGGATATTCATAAACTTCTACAGATGTTTTACCAATTTTTGTTGCAAAATTTTTCGCAATCTTTACGGTTCCATTTGAAGTATGTAAGCATTTAACTAATTCTACAAGTGGAATTTTAGGCACGGGATGAAGAAAGTGCATTCCTATCATTTTGTCGGGTCGGGAAATTGTTTCAGCTATTTTTGTAAGACTTAAAGTAGATGTGTTAGAAACAAAAATTGTGTTTTCTTTAACAAGACCATCAAGTTTTTGGAACAATTCTTTTTTCAAATTAAAATCTTCAGAAACTGCTTCAATTATAATATCACATTTTATAACTGACTCTATGTTTTTTTTCCAATTGATTCTACTTAAAATAGCTTTCTTCTCAGATTCAGTTACACTCCATCTTTTTATATCTCTATCTAGTGAATCTGATAATTCTTGTTTAGCATTATTTAAATGTTCGTTATCTTTTTCAACAATAATTACTTCCATACCGGAGCCGGCAATTGTTTGAGCAAGGCCTTGCCCCATAACTCCTGCTCCAATTATTGCAATAAGATTTATTCCATCTGCATCATTTGAAAAATGTGATGAACCAAAGATATCTTCTAATTTTAAATCGTTGTCTTCCATAGTATAAAATAAATTGTTTATAATTTATAAAGTAAAAATACAAATATAATACCAATGAAATTCTTCAATATTCAAATTAATATTCTAGTATTTTTCTTTTTAACGAGTAAAAAAGCATATAAGTTCTAAGGAATGAGAAATATATATTATTTAAATTCAGATTTAACTTTACAATATTTTATAATTTATTTATTCTCTGTCTATGTCCATTAAGGAAGCACTAAAAAAATATTTTGGTTATTCTTCATTTAAGCCAAATCAACTGGAAATTATTAACAGTATTTTGGATGGTAATAATATTTTAGCCGTTCTGCCAACCGGAGCAGGAAAATCTTTATGTTATCAAATCCCTTCTTTAGTATCTGAAAATTTTTCTATTATAATCTCACCTCTAATAGCTTTAATGAAGGATCAGGTTGACAGCTTAAATAAGGAAGAAATAATTGCGGGATTTGTAAACAGTACTATGGATTATAAAGAATATGAAGATGTAATGAATAAAATTACTTACGGTAAATTAAAGATTTTATTTGTTTCTCCCGAAAGATTAGAGAACAGAGATTTTGCAAAAAGAATAAAAGAATTATCACCCAAATATTTATTTGTTGATGAAGCACATTGTATTAGTGAATGGGGACATAATTTTAGACCAAGTTACAGAAAGATCAAAAATTTTACTGAATTTATCTCAGTCAAACATATCTCTGCTTTTACTGCTACTGCAACACCAGAAGTTAGAGACGATATTGTTAAACAACTAAATTTTAAAAAAACAAAAATTTTTGTTAAAGGGTTTGAAAGAGACAACCTTCATATAAATGTTATTAAAACAACAAAGAAAAAAGAGACAACACTTGCATTAATAAAACAATTCAAAACTCCAGTAATTATTTACACAAGTTCCAGAAAAGCCTCTGAAGAAATAACTGAATATCTTAATATGCATAAAATAAAATGCAATTATTATCACGCGGGATTAAGATCTGAAATAAGAATAAAAATTCAAGATGATTTTCAGAATGACAGATTAAAAATAATTGCTGCAACAAATGCTTTTGGAATGGGAATAGATAAGAAAGACATTAGATTAATTATCCATTACAACACACCTAATTCAATAGAAAATTATTATCAGGAAATTGGTAGAGCAGGCAGAGACGGTAAAGATTCACATGCTTATTTACTTTATGAAAAAGATGATATGAATATTCACAATTATTTTCTTTTGAATTCAAATCCGGATAAGCAATTGATACAAGATGTTTATAACGCTGTATGTGATTACGGAAAGGTTGCTGTAGGTTCTACAAATGATGAAGATATTTACATCAATTCTGATTTTATAAGTAATTGTGTAAACAGAAAACTTAATAACGGACTACTTAATTCAGTGTTGAACACTTTGCAAACAAGCGGTTATTTAAAAGTCATTTCAAAATATGATAAGAGCAATGCTGTTAAAATTAATTTTACTCAAGAGAAATTAAAATCTTTTATTAAGAAAACTTTAAATTTTAGCATTAAGGAATTGATTCTATACCTAATACAAAAATATGGCAATAATGTGTTTAGCAAAATGATCGAGATCGATCTAAAAGGAATTTCAAAAGAATTAAATTTTAGTATAAGTGTTATAAAAGAAAACTTTATAAAATTGAACGACCTCGGTGTTTTGAATTTTAAGCAAAACGAAAGAGGAGAGTATATCAATTTAACAACTCAAAGAGTAAGTACAGACAGATTACAAATTGACTATACAAAAATAAATTCTTCTTATTTAGTTGGACAACAAAAAATTGAAAAAATGCTCGGCTTTGTATTTACCAATGAATGCAGATTTAAATATATCTTAAATTATTTTGGCGAAGATACCTCCGCCTACACTTGCGGAATTTGCGATGTGTGCAAGCATGGACAAAATATTTCGGATTCTTCAACTGAATACATCAAAGAAATAGTTCTTAATTTAATTTATTACCAAAATAATAAGCTTACTGAAAATGACGTAATAAAAATTTTAAAAGGAGAAAGCAATAAATCCGAATTTGCCAAAATTAATTATTATGGTGCAGGAATAAACTTTTTAGAAGAAGAAATTCAAAATGTTATTAGTTATTTATATTCAAGTAAACAAATAATAAACTTAGAAAAATCTGTTAATAAAATAGAGATAACAGAAAAAGGAATATCAGAATTACCATTAAAAACTAATAAAGAGGAAGATCCGCACAAACCAATTAAATATGATCACAATTTGGAATTATATTCAAGATTGAAAGACATTAGACAAAATACAGCTAAAAAGTATTTGCAGAAACCGGCTTTAATTTGTCCTGAAGAAATATTAAAAAGAATATCCGAAATAAAACCTGAAAGTGAAAATGCATTATTAAAAATTGAAGGTTTTACAAAAAGAATGTTCAATAAAATTGGTGCTGATTTTATAGAAGAAATAAAATCATTCAAAAAAAACGAAAGGGAAAATATTAAGCTTCCTCCGGGTATAAATGAGACTTACAGATTGTTAAAAGAAGGATATTCTTTAAACTCTATTTCTAAAATTAGAAAACTTTCAGAGACTGTTATTTCGATGCACGCAGAATCAATAATTGAAAATAAAAAAAACATTGAAATAAATAAGCTGATCAGTGAAGAGGTTATTAAAACTATTGAGCACGAATTAAAAAAAGGATTTAGTAATCTAAAGGAATTAAAGGAAAGACTGCCAAAAGAAATATCATATCCAATGATAAGAATTGCAGTTGCAAAATTTAGATCGAAGACTTCCCCTTCTCCTTAAGATAAGAAATGATTTTATCAAAAAGTTTTTTCCATTCTTCCGGATTCTTTTTATAGTAATCCAAAGTATGAATGTATAATTCTTTATTCACATTATATCTTGAATAGATATTCTTCTTTTCAATCTCAAAACCGGTAGAACCGGCTGACATGGAATCTTGAGCTATAACCATATCTGTATAAATAAGGACAAAAGTATCTTCATTAATTTTTTTTTCTTTCGAGCAACCGAGGAAAGAAATGATGGTAACAAATATTAATAACAACAGGATTTTTAGTGTTAATCTATTTTGAATAAATATTTTCAAAACTAATTTATTTTTTTGCTGGCTTCAAAAAGAATTTTCTTTTCTTCCGCAGTAAGATTCTGATATCCGGATTCGCTAATTTTATCTAAAATTTTATCAATATCTTTTTGAGTTACTTCATTATCTTTCTTTTTTTCTTTAAACTCATAAAATTTAGCTTCTTCAACATTTGCTTTTTCTTTTTTAAATGGATTTTCCATTTTACTAAAGGGATTATTTAGATTGATATTCCAATTTAAAATTCTTTTTAAAGCAATGTAACTGTCTTTATCAAGCATAATAAAAATAAATGCTGCAAACGCACCTCCGAGATGAGCTAAATGTGCAATGCTGCTTCCAGCAGAATCAACAAGCATAATTTCAAGTATTACGGCAAATGTTATAAGATATTTTGCTTTTATCGGAATGAAAAAATATAAGTAAATAAGTCTGTCAGGGAAGAATAAAGCAAATGCGATCATCACTCCGTAAATTGCACCTGAAGCACCAATAGTAACTGCCGGGGGCAAATCAAATAATGGTGAAACAATAAGGTGGAAAATTCCTGCAACTACACCGCACAGTAAATAAAAAGTTAAAAACTTTTTTGATCCCCACATATTTTCAATTTCAATTCCAAACATCCAAAGAACAAGCATATTGAAAAATATATGACCAAACCCGCCATGCATAAATTGGTAAGTAATTAATTGCCAAATCTGAAAATTATAACTTTGTCCGGCTGCATCAATCCCTGATAATGGATTTAAAGCAAACCATCTGTTAACAATATACCATCCTGGAACACCATCGAAAGATAAATTTCCTAACATTGTTTGTAGTATAAATACTACAGCATTTATTATTAGTAGATTTTTAATTATTGGTGGAAATAAACTAAATCCACCAAATCCTCTTGGTCTGTAAGAATTATTCACAATATCCTTTTTTTATTTTGAAGTTAGAGCTTCAACACCCGGTAAAAGTTTTCCTTCTAAAAATTCTAAAGAAGCACCGCCGCCAGTTGAAACATGAGAGACACTTTCTTCCAATCCGGCTTCTTTAATTGCAGCAGCAGAATCACCGCCTCCTACAATAGTTATACTTCCATTTTCTGTTGCTTGTTTTAATACATTAGCAATGGAAAAAGTTCCATTTGCAAAATTTTTAAACTCAAAAACTCCCATCGGTCCGTTCCAAACAATTGTTTTTGCATTTAATATTTGCTCAGAAAATAATTTAATAGTTTCCGGTCCTATATCCAAACCCATTTGGTTGGAAGGCATATTTTCTACATCAACAGTCTGAAATTTTGAATCATTGCTGAATTTATCAGCCATTAAGACATCAATTGGTAAAAATAAATTTGTATTACTTTTGTCAATTTTGGATAAGATTTCTTTTGCAAGATCTAATTTATCATTTTCTAAAAGAGAAGTTCCAATTTCTTTTCCTTGAGCTTTGAAAAATGTAAAAGCCATTCCCCCACCAACAATCAGAGTATCAACTTTGCCGATCAGATTTTTTATAACATCAATCTTACCTGATATTTTAGCTCCTCCTAAAATTGCACAATAAGGTTTGGTAGGATTTTCTAATTTACTTCCAAGGTAATCAAGTTCTTTATTCATTAAGTAACCTGCTACACAGGGAGAAATAAATTTTGTTATTCCCTCAGTTGAAGCGTGTGCTCTATGTGCAGAACCAAAAGCATCATTTACAAATAAATCTCCAAATTCAGAAAGTGCTTTAGCAAAATCGGGATCATTTTTTTCTTCTTCTTTGTGAAATCTTAAATTTTCTAGTAAAAGTACTTCCGAGTCTTTTAAATTATCGACTAAAAATTTTGTGTCACCGCCAATGCAATCATTTGAAAATATTACATTTTTATTTAGCAGTTCACTTAATCTTTTTGCAACGGGTTCAAGACTGAATTCAGGTTTCCTTTCCCCTTTTGGTCTGCCCAAATGGCTCATCAATATTGCTTTACCGCCTTCATTAATTATTTTATTAATTGTCGGCAGTGAAGCTGCTATTCTTTTATCATCAGTAATGTTTTTGTTTTCATCGAGTGGAACATTAAAGTCAACTCTGACTAAAACTCTTTTATCTTTTAATTCTATATCGTCTATTGAAAGTTTGTTCATAAAAAATATTATTTGTCATTCTGTAAACCCGATTTATCGGGGGGGGGGGTAAAGAATCTAAAAGTTTAAATAATAAAAAAGATTCTTCGTTGTTCCACCTCAGAATGACCAATGTGAAATTAAGTTAAAAAAAAGACGGAGTAATAACTCCGTCATTAAAATGAATTACCTTACTTAAACTATCTTCTTTATTAAATCAACTACTCTGCAGGAATATCCCCATTCGTTATCGTACCATCCAACAACTTTTACAGTTTTTCCGAATGACATTGTTGAAAGTGAATCAAAAACAACTGAGTGAGAATTATCAACTATATCTGCA
>Ga0066644_10001912_pt1 | contig 11183 bp, 10 predicted proteins | sample CryGeyCG2114_020_FD_62735 | JGI IMG/M metagenome (GOLD analysis project Ga0066644, IMG submission 62735) | Groundwater microbial communities from aquifer - Crystal Geyser CG15_big_fil_post_rev_8/21/14_0.20 | ecosystem: Environmental > Aquatic > Deep subsurface > Groundwater | place: USA: Utah...
CTGCGACCCCTGCTGTTACACCGGCACCAGCATTCCGGCTCACCTTTTTAGCCGCTTCCTCGATATGCGTCACAATTTCGCCGAAGGTATCGAATTCAGACCGTAAGTTCGCAATACTTTTGCCGAATTCCTTAGGGGAGTTTGCGAAGGAATTGACGAACTCCTCGACCGCCACAATGAGGTGCTCGCCACAATCACGACGTAAAGAGAACAACTCAACCGAAGCTTCTCCGACATCCTTTGCTAGTGCTTCATGTTCGATTTGGGCATCCCGTAATGCCGTTATGGCCTCCTTCTTTATCGCATTATTGAACAGCCCTGCGGCCTTCTCCTTAGAGGCTCTGGATTTTACCTTGTCCCCGAGGTCTTCCATCTTGTCCCAGCTTTTAGAAGCCGAATTGATTGCTTCAGGTACGGTGGAAATCACCTTATTAGATGTAGTCTTCATGGCGGCACCAACCGACTTGGCCACTTTTTCCGTCGTTGATGTAGTGGTCTTCGCGGCATCTGAAATGCCTCGACCAACAGCGGAGGAAGCATCAGAAATCCTCTCACCTAAAGTGGGGTCGTCCTTCACGTAGGTCAGGCGCAGCGCCTTGTCCACGGGCCGCTTCATGACTTCATAGTCAGGACTGAGGGTCGTCAGATTGTGGGCAGCGAGGCCAGCGGCAACGGCTGCCCCCAACGGCAGTGCTGCTACGCCAGCGACGAGCGCTGCCGCTGTCCGCCCCTTGGTGTAGACCCGCGAAGTCATACCCTCTGAGCCGATGGCCCGTTCGACAAACAGCACCGCCTCGTCCATACGGCCGTGGCATCCGCCGATCTCGAAGGTTTCATGGTTGCGGATGGCCGCGCGGATGGCCTCTTGATCATCGAACGAGATGAAGCGAAGTTTCTGCTTGGATGACATTCAAGCTCTCCTTTTATGCGGTTCTGGCTCAACGATGTGAGCCAGCCCGCCGAAGCTCCAGACCCATGCCTGTAGCTCCTTCTCACTGGTGGTGGTAACGGTGAGCATCAGGCTTCCGTCGGGGCGATCTTCGATGACTTGGTCGTCACTCCAAATGCGGTCGCGAACGTAATCGGCCGCCTTTTGGTCGATACGAACGCGCACGCGTTTCGGGTCATGCCAGTCGAGGCCGAAACGGCGGACATCGCCGTCGGCGGCGTTGAACCCGAAGTACTCGCCCGTCGGCGCGATTTCGGAAATGCGATGCAGGGAAAAAGTCGTCGGGCGGTCCTGGAGCAGGGAGCCTTCCGCGAGCCTGTATCCCTGCACATACAAGGTGCCGCTCATGACCAGGATGCGGCCCGGCGCATAGCGATAGGTGGACGGTTCCGCCCGCCCGCCCGCCGTGTAAACCACGCGGCAGACCTGGCGCTTTTCGATGGCCGTGCGAAGGCTTGTGATCGTTTCGAGATGCGGACCGTAGTCGATGAACCCCTTGCTGCGGAAGCCGATGGGCAGGCCGGCAGGCCTGGAATGCTCTCCGAGCATCAGCGCAAGCTGGGTCACCGTGCGCCCAATGCGGTCAACGACGGTTTCCGGCAGGTAGGCCGCTGCAAGATCGCGGTAAGTGGCGAGAAAATGCAGTTCTTCGAACGAGAAGCCGAGCCCCTTGTCCAGGCTCTTCGAGATGAGCCTGTAGTATCGGCGCCGGCCGTCCAGGCCTTTTTCGATGAACGCATCCTTTCCCAGATGGCCCTCAATAATGTCAATCAGGCGGGCCACGGTCTGGGGTGAGCAATCCAAGTCGCGGGCAAGATCGGCTTGGAAATGCCTTTTACCGCTGCACGTCAGGCGTTGAAAAACGGTGAGCAGTTTGTCCCGTGGCCGTGAATCCGGATTTTTCTTGGGTGGCATCGGGTGTCTCGCAACCTGAGAGCCTGATTAAATTAGCGCAGGCTCAAGTAGTTTTTTCTATACACGTGGTGATTGCAACGTAATTCCGACTTGAATCGCGTGAACTTCTCACCGCCACGTATTTTACGGAACCACCCCCCAGATTTTGACAGGTGTAAGCGAATTTTTCTGCCTAAAAGAGAGCTGGGATTTCCGTCAGAAACGCGAAGAACCCCACTCTCGGACACCGTGCGGCGCCTCGCCCTTGGTATGGGTCTTAGCCAGATAACTGGACCAATCGACTGCGGCACGATAGGCCGCTTCGCAGTTCGCTTTCTCTACGTGCAACTTCTCACCTTCGGACCGGGATGACGGACGCCGGATCATGATGCCGCTGCCGCCATGGAGTGGCTGGCAAAGGTGGATACAGGCGTCGCAATCCGCATCGAGCAGCCCGCACCAAAGCACTCCGGCGATAGCCCGCACACCCCAGCCGTTTTCGATCCTAGACCCATCCAGTAACAGAAGCAGATGGTAGTGCGGCAGACTGCTTTGGTTTTGTTCCCGCACCCATACGTAGCGGCAGTCAACGCCATGGTAGGTGTAATTGGCCTTCAGACGACGCAACAGCTCGGAAACGACTGTGTTTCGACCGTCATGCACAAAACCAAGGGGAAACCGTACATCAAGACGGACCATGAATACCTTGCAATGAGCTTTGATGGCCGTATGAAAGCAGCGCTGGATGCGCTGCATGATGTCACTTCTGTATTCATATTCGTAATTGTAAATCACTTCCTGACTAAACATATACTTCATCCTATCGTATCATGTTAGGTTATATTATGATACTTAGGTATTAATGCTCACATATATTACTCTTACCCCAATTTATACAGCCCCAGAAACTCTTGCTATGTTCGCAAAAAATTAGTCCCTCCCCCAGAAATTCGGCATTTCCGTTTTCTGCGAATTATTTTCAAGGAAAGGCCGGAGAGAATTTTCTCCCCGGCCATTATCAGACTTCTCATGAATCAAACTCGCTGCCGCAAGCCCGGCACCGGGCCCTGTGCGGAAAGAAGTCATCAATCCTGGTGCCTACGACCTGGCCGGCTTTGGCGCCCCACAACAAGCCGATCACGGCGGCCGTCAACAGGGTTGCGGGCAAAACGGGGACTGATCGACCAACAACGCGCAAGACGAGAATGGCCGCACCGGAGAGGCCGCCCAGAACCGCTCCCGTTTCGCCGGCACGCTTTCCAGGCTTGGTATGCCCGGAACCGCAGTGAGGGCAGATTACCGTTACCGCCATATCGCCCTCCCACCTTGTGCAAGACCCGCGACGCTAGGCGCGGAAAAAACATCGGGATTCAACATGCCCATACCTCCATAACGAAGCGCCCCACCTCCCTTTCGGGAAGCGGGGCGCGGATTGTGTTCTAGAGAATGATATATACCTGAAATGGGATGAAGGACGCCTAGCGGATCAGCTTATCTTATAAATTGAAATTCGCGCCAAATGCTAGGCGCCGGCTCTCCAGGCCGGGGAAACAACATTCGAATCCGAAATGGATAAACCGATGTTACAGGACGGTGACTTTAGGAAATTCCTCAGCCTCTACCACGAAGTCATAGCGGAAAATCAAGAAAGACCCCCCGTTTCGTCGTCCTTGGAAGCCCAAGCCGATGGCTTGTTCCCGCCAGAGATACGACGGTTGTCGCAGTCAGTAGCTATAGCTAGTGAATTGGGGGACGCACCGCCACAAGCAAAACTGGTCATTGATGGTATATGGAGGTCTTTAGACGGAGACGGCAGATACGCTTCTCTAGACAACGAGAAGGCATGGAAACAAGTTATTCGCCACGGCATGAAGCAGGTAGGCGCCCCCGACAATGGAGAAAAAATCGGCGGTGAGACAATAGTCGGCCATGCCTGTTTGAGATTGAGGAACAAAGGCTACAACGTGGAAGTTTCAGCCTACGGCGTTAGGCTAGACAGGAACTCGCAACACCGGATTTTTCAAACAATCGACGCTCACATTGCGTCTCTTGGCGGCTTCCAATGCCTTAAACAAATTTGCCATATGTTCCGAACTGCCAATCGTATTCACGATGGCATGTGGTTGTTTGGCGATAGAGTGCCAGGTCTTTTTCAGTTGCCGATGCCAGAAGTTCCTATCGGTTGGCTATTCTCGCTATCTGTTAAGCATCTTGGGAGAAATGGCTCGGCTTCGAACCCTGAAGCGGAATGGGCTTCCGTTGTTGAACTGGCAACTGATTTTGCCGCCACCATTGAGTGCCAGCGCTATAGCCAGTTTGAACAAATGAGCGTCCATGCGTGTGAATTTTGGCCGATTTTGGCGAAATCTCTGGCATGGCGGGAGCTGTTCTCATTACCTCAAGTGCCCCCGATGGTACTTCATACGCTTGTTCAAGCATTCGACGAGGCGGGGTGGCCTAAAAATTTTCTGGCGGCCAAACGCGAAATCGTGGCGATGATGAATGAAATTTTACAGCTAGAATTTTATGCCCTGGCCGATGAACCAAGTACTTTCAAAAGAACTGACATTAAGAACAATTGTCCGCAGCTTTGGAAGCTCGCCCGCAAGAAAGCGAGGGAGGCAAACAAGGGATACTTATCTCCGTTTTCGATGAACCGACGCAATCAAGATTCGACTGTTATTTTTGAATTAAATTCCGACCGCGTACTCATCCTACCAAAGCCGATGATGCTGGCGTCCGCTTGCGATGCTCTATTCAGGCACATTTGGAAAATTCTTGGAGACGCGGCCGAGAAGCTGGTCGGGAATGTCATTGAAAAATGCGTTGCACTGAATTGCTGGGGAAACGCTGACACTGTCGTAGAAAGTGAAACTTATTATGTCGGCAAGCAAGATTTCGAGATTGATGTTGGGGCACGGACGAAGGATCAAATTGTTTTATTCGAGATAAAAGCAAAGTCGCTCACATCAAACGCCCGTGCTGGTGACATGTTTGCCTTTCTTAAGGATTACACAGAGAGCTACCTGCACATGTTGCTGCAACTATTTCGGAACGAACGGCACATACGGAACGGGTTTACTTCTCTAGCCGAAGAAAACGAGCCGCACCTGCGAGTGACAAAAGTAGCCGTTTCGCCTTTGTCTTTTGGTTCTGCGAGCGATCACGCTCTCTCCAACGCACTCCTTGGTTCACTCGCATATGCGAAAATGTACCCGGTTGAGCAAACCCCTCAGAAAATAAAAATAATGAAGGAGCTCAACGACGCCGTGGCGAGATTGATGGCAGAGGTCGAAGCTCAAATTCCGCCGGATGCGACGGAGATTAACCTACACAGCATATTTTTTGATGTTTTCTGGTTTGATTTGGGACAGCTTCTTTATGCCATGCACCGAGCGGGTGCGGTTAAAGATGCCCTCAGGCCACTAAGGCATGTCACATTCTCTACCCGAGATTTTTGGACAGAGGTTTCCTTGCTCGACGCACAAGAGCTAACAAAGAAATATTGGAATGATGTGAGGGCGCATTAGCAAGGGGGTTCACAGAAGGCGCAGCGCCCCTTGCCGAACAAGCGAAGCACCGTGAGACAGGACGGTGCGGATCCTACCCTGCACACATCTCGCGCACGAGCGAGGATATCTGCTACCTATCATTGGTGATTTATGATGGGGGAATTTGTGAAACCGAAGCTCACAACTCTGATACTTACGGTCAGCCTTACCCTTGGTGGATGCGCGTCAAATAGTTCGGGCGAGGTCGCACGTCATTTTCGCGGAAAAGCGACGGTGGCCGGATCGAACTTGATTGCCATGAACGGGAGGACGATGCGGCTGTATGGATTTCTCCCGCATGACCGAACAGAAGCGCAGGAATATGCTATCCAAGTCTTGGGCCAATTGCTGAAAGACGCCGAGGTTGGTTGCACCGAACGCTGGGAAAACCCCAGATACATCGTCGTGTCGTGCGCAGTGTTGCGTGATATTCCCCACAAAGGGTTCGAAAAAGGATTTGCCGGGGGTACGGGCCTCGTCGGACTTATGTTGCGGGCTGGCGCTGGCTTTATCTGAGCTGAGATCGTATTCACCTGACAGTTAGCGCCACACCGGGCCTTATCGCGATAAGGCCCGGTGTGGCCATGCCGCTCCTGAAAGGGGTTAGGATTTGTTCACCACAAACAATCCGACCTTCACAGGAGAACGACATGACCACGAAGGACAAGGTAGCACGACGCAAGCTCTCCCTGCTCGAACTGGCGACGGACCTGGACAACGTGTCCAAGGCCTGCAAGCTGATGGGCTATTCGCGCCAGCAGTTCTACGAGATCCGGCGCAACTTCCAGACCTACGGGGCGGCGGGGCTGATCGACCGGCTGCCCGGCGCGCGCGGGCCGCACCCCAACCGGGTATCCGGGGATGTCGAGCGGGCCATTCTCGACCACGCCTTGAAGCACCCCGGCCACGGCCCGCTGCGGGTCGCCCACGAACTGATGCTGCAAGGCATCCAGGTCTCGGCGGGCGGCGTGCGCGGGGTCTGGGGCCGCCACGACCTCTTGTCCCGGCACCAGCGCCTGATGCGCCTGGAGAAGCACGTCTCGGGCAAGAAGCTCGACCTGACCGACGAGCAGGTCAGGCTGCTCGAGCGTTTCAGCCCCGAGTTCCGCGAACGCCAGATCGAGACCCGGCACACCGGCGACCTGGTCGCCGTGGACACCTTCTTCGTCGGCCACCTGAAGGGCGTCGGCAAAGTCTATCTGCAGACCGTCATCGACTGCTTCTCCCGCTATGCCTGGGGGCGGCTGTACACCTCCAAGCTGCCGGTCACCGCCGTGCACGTCATGAACAACGACGTGATCCCGACCTTCGAGGCCCTGGGCGCCCGGATCACCACCGTGCTCTCGGACAACGGCCGCGAGTTCTGCGGCCGGCCCGACCGCCATCCCTACGAGCTGTTCCTGCAACTCGAGGAGATCGAGCACCGCACCACCAAGGTGCGCCGCCCGCAGTCCAACGGCTACGTCGAGCGCCTGCACCGCACGCTCCTCGACGAGCACTTCCGCGTCATGGGCCGCACCAAGTTCTACGAGGGCGTCGACGAGATGCAGGCCGACCTCGACGCCTACCTCGTCACCTACAACACCAGGCGTCCCCATCAGGGCCGCAACATGAACGGCAGAACGCCCGCCGCCGTCTTCGTCGCGGGCCTGCCCAAGGGCAAAAACGGAAAGGAGGAAACGAAACCAAAAGCCGCTTAAACTGACCCCGCCGGAGCGGCAGGTGTCAGGCGATTACCGTCTCTGTACACTTTATCGATCCGCAAGATATTTTGCGGATTAGCCCGAAGCTAATGACGAAGTACCGGATTGATGAATATGTCGCTCAACGGCAATGTTTGGGGGTATGGAAGTTAGCCTTTGTCCACGCGTTTGAGAGATTAGACGCCGAGAGCATGTTTGTCCCCGGATGTCCTCGGACATGATTTACGCTCCTCCTAAAGGAAAGCTCAGGGTATTTGATTGAGTCTGAATACGGTTCAGGTGAAACGGGCTTGATGGTGCGAGCGGCCTTTAAATTCCGGAAGGAAAATTCATTCGTTGTCGGGGGCGAAATCGGCAATCCGGAACAGTTTAAACGACACAGACAGGATTTTAGCCTCGGACTCTACCCACGCTCGGGAGACCGTTCGATCTTACGTCACATCGTCTCACGGCAAAATCTCTGTTGCACAATGCGGTCTATTGGCGCTTACTATTTATGAATGTTGACTTCATTAATTCACCTGAAAATATATGCAATTCAACGTCATCCCATACTCTCGAACTAAAAGTGCCGACCGCAAAGTAACAGGCATAAACACCTGCTTCTTGCTTCGGGACAATTGGGATGATTATTCATACAAAACGACGTGCTCCCTTGTGTACCTTGACGCTGAAGGGGAACGCCATGACATCGGCAACACGAAGATAATGTGTGTCGGCATGAAAGCCGGATACACGGGGCTGGATGAAGAGTTTACGGAACTCGACCTTGGATACGCCTCACTCGGTCAAGACCAGGACTACTATGAAAATTTAGTGGACCTACCAGAGGACATCCGAGTTTCGATCTTGACCGCCCTTAGAGATGTGATTTGGGATCACAGAATATACGAACAGGTCGAGCACGAGGGCGCCTTCACTGCTTCTTTGACCCGGTCGGTAAACGCGCGAGAGATCGCGAAATTCCGAGCAGTTGTCGATGAGCAAGCGGCCCTTACCCCATTTCATTTCCAATATCAGTTTCCCGGCCAACCTAACACGCTCATAGAAATTGACGTTGAACCAGAGTCGAGCCCACCAACCAACATCCACGTCATCATCGGCAGAAATGGAGTGGGAAAGACTAGTCTGCTTAGATCCATTGCCGATTTGCTTTGCGTCGGTCGAAGGCGGAGGAAAGGCCGAATTACATTTGTAGGAGAGGATGAGAACGACACTTCGGAGTTCTCAAACCTAATTACAGTCGCATTCAGCGCTTTTGACGAGTTTGATCCTCCACCCACAAATGCCGGCACTAGAACCGGCATCAAGTACACCTACATAGGGCTTCGAAAGCGTGTCCGACTTAAGAATGGAGAGCACGAATCTCGGAACAAATCCAACGCCGACCTTCGAAAGGACTTTGTTGGGAGCACACTCACCTGTCTGCGAAGCTCACGGCAACCACGCTGGCGAGCAGCGATGCGAATACTCGAAGGTGACCCGCTGTTTGCTTCACTGCAGTTAGCGGAATTAGCCGACCTCCCGCAGGACGAATTCGAGAATGCAGCGGCTGGCCTCTTCGATGCCGCAAGCTCAGGCCACAAGATTGTACTGCTAACTTTGACTCAGCTAATTGAACTCGTGGGTGAACGAAGTTTGGTGTTGATCGACGAACCCGAAGCGCACTTGCATCCGCCGCTAGTATCTTCCTTCATTCGGGCACTGTCTGATCTCCTCGCCAAAAGAAATGGAGTGGCAATCCTCGCAACTCATTCGCCCGTAGTGGTCCAAGAGGTACCGAGCAATTGCGTATCTCTATTCTTTAGGAATGAGGATGAAATTCAAATTGAGCGTCCAAATATTGAAACTTTTGCAGAAAATTTAGGCCTTCTTACACGAGAGATATTTCGTGTGGAGCTCGAGGAAAGCGGCTATCACCAGTTCATCTCTCGAGCCATCGATGATGCTGATTCACTTGAAGAAGCAATCGCAACCTTCAATGAGGAACTTGGCGCAGAAGGAAGATCAATTGCGCGTGCTCTTTGGCTGGAAAAGTAAGCGATGCTCAGCATTCCCTGCCCAGAAAACCCAGGTGAAGAGACTTACCGCGAACAAGCCACCCACACGCGTAACCGAAATTTGCGGCAGGCATTGTTGGCCGAATGCGCGAATGTCGGCGCACGTACCACCGAGTATTTAAGGTCTGCTCAGATTGAAGAACTTTACACCCTAAGGCCACAGAACTTCGGCGAAATTGCGCCTGAAATGGCGAACGTTTATGGCCGTGTGCTCGTCCGAGGGTCAGGTCGGCCGCTATACAACAAGATCAAAGGCCGCGCAAAATTCGCACGCTGTCCGTTTTGCGGTCAGCGGGACGTGAAGACTATCGACCACTACCTCCCAAAGCAGCAATTTCCTGAGTTTTCAGTATTTCCCGCAAACCTTGTTCCTTGCTGCTCTGATTGCAACAAGACCAAGGGAGAATACTTGGCGGCACGGCATGAAGATCAATTGCTCCATCCGTATTTTGACGATTGGACGATGCACCGGCTACTAAAAGCGGACGTATTTGTCGGCGACAAAGTCGATGTTACATTCGAAGTATTACCGGCACCGGGAGTCCCGCCTGAATTGCTTGCGAGAGCGCATAAACACTTTGCAGTCTTAGAGTTAGGGCCTTTGTACGCCACTGGAGCTGCCGTGGAACTTGTCGAAAACAAGGACAATTTTCGTCGCAATTTTCAAATGGGTGCCGATGCCCTCAGAGAAGAGTTGCTCTACATAGCTGAGAGTCGGCAGCGCGGGAACCTGAACTCGTGGCGGGCCGCACTCTATCGCGGTCTTGCGGGCTCGGATGCTTTTTGCGAAGGAGGGTTCGAACTTATTGAGGAATAGAAGCCGCCTTTGTAAACCGCCGACAACGACATCTGTACCTAGCCCCGATCATTGACGAATGTAGCAGGTCGCAAGGCAGACATAGCTCAATAGGGGTTCACACATGTTCGCCCTCGACCACCAGCATCCAACACAATTTGTTGGGTATGTTGATGGGTATATTTAGAAATATTCATTATATCTATTTATTCTTCTGATATAAGCGGACTCCCTCTCCGCCATTTTCTTGCGAAATCAGTTCTCCGTTTTCCGGTGGGCGTTTGGAGCCCAGGCGTTCTGCGCCGTTCCGGCGTCAAAGCCGTTGACCGAGTTGATCGCCGACGGCGGATTTTGCGGAGATTTTCCTTTCTCAGTTCTTCGATATTCTCCGCAGGCTGTTGACTGCCGGATGGGCGAAGGTACGGGTTTGAGGGATGAAGGGTTCCCGTTTATAGGAAGGGAATTTGGCTCTGCCCCCACTTCCTCGGTCAGCGACATAAAAGGCCATCAAAAAATTCTGTTCCGTGGTGGAACGCCGGGCAGGCTCTCAATTAAGTCATCGACAATATGCCCCGGCTCACTGAATTCGAGGTGCTTGCCCTGTCGGTAGTCATCCGTCAGGCTCGGCGACTCGGACCGAAAGAATAGCATTTCCTTGGCATAAACCTGTACCACGCGGTTGAACGCATCCGCCTCCTCGGCCGAGATCACCAAGGTCACTAGGCGGGGCTCCACCGTGTACTGTAGGGGGCAAACCAGGAGGACGCTGATCCTAGGCGTCAACGGCACCAGTATCGTTGGGTTATGGGGAGGATGGTTTGGGGAGGTGATGTTGTGAAAGAAACCATCTCCGAATATGAACTCACGGTCTGGCGAATAGATCACCGCGTATTTCCCGCGGGTGCCAATGGAATCGGCCACCATGCGTTGGTTGGCACGCAGATTTAGGCCGATCAGGGTGTTCCGCTCCCGAGAGGGAAGTGGGCCTCGAAAATGCTCCGCGAGGCTGACTGCGGCTTGGCGGCTCATTGGACTGCGGACCGCCAGCGACACAAGCCCTTCCACCAGCAGACGGATCATCGCGTCGGGACTGGGCTGGGACAGAAGGCGACTAGGGTCCGGACTCATTACAGCCACCAGATGACGGCTGCGGTAAGTGCGACGGCGGCCATGAAGTTCTGGATGTTGCGGTCGAAGCGGGTGGCGATGCGGCGCCAGTCCTTGAAGCGG
>Ga0066644_10001913_pt1 | contig 11181 bp, 8 predicted proteins | sample CryGeyCG2114_020_FD_62735 | JGI IMG/M metagenome (GOLD analysis project Ga0066644, IMG submission 62735) | Groundwater microbial communities from aquifer - Crystal Geyser CG15_big_fil_post_rev_8/21/14_0.20 | ecosystem: Environmental > Aquatic > Deep subsurface > Groundwater | place: USA: Utah...
CCCGATCCGCGACGACGTGCACCAGGTCCAGCCGCATGCGATCTCGATCACCCAGGCGAGCGAGTACGGCTGCAGCTATCGTCCGGACGAAATCGCCGCGATTGCCGAGCTGGCGCGCAAGCGCGGGCTCGGCTTCCATGTCGATGGCGCGCGCTTCGCCAATGCCGTCGCCTTTCTCGATTGCGCGCCGGGCGAGGCCGTCGGCCCGGCCGATGCGCTGAGCTTCGGCTGCATCAAGAACGGCGCGATGAGTGCCGAGGCGATCGTATTTTTCGATCCCGCGCTGGCCGATGTCGCGCGCTATCGTCGCAAGCGCGCCGGGCACCTGCAATCGAAGGGACGCTTCCTCGCTGCCCAGCTGCACGCCATGCTCGATGGCGATCTCTGGCTGGCCAATGCCCGCCATGCCAACGACGCGGCACGCGAGATCGCGTCGGCCTGCGGCGAACGGCTGATGCATCCGGTGGAGGCGAACGAGCTTTTCGTCCGCTGCACCTCCGCCGAGCGCGACGCGCTGCGCCGGCATGGATTCGGCTTTTACGACTGGGGGGAGGATGCGGCGCGCTTCGTGACCGCCTGGAACACGCGTGAGGACGATGCGCGCGCGCTTGCCCGGGCGATCGCCGACCTGTGAGCATGTCCCCCGAAGGCGAGAGCCTCTTCACCCCGCGGAATTTCGCCGCCTTCCTGCTCGTCAGCGTGATCTGGGGCGGGACCTGGCTGGTGATCCGCGACCAGATCGCCAGCGTCCCGGCCAACTGGTCGATCGCGTACCGCTTCGTGGTGGCGGCGGCCGGCATGTTCGCGCTGGCGGCGTGGCGCGGCGAGCAGCTGGCGCTGACCAGAGGCGGGCTGCGATGGGCGCTGCTGCTCGGCCTGTTCCAGTTTACCCTCAACTTCGCCTTCGTCTACCAGGCCGAAGCGCACATCACCTCGGGCCTCGTCGCGGTGATGTTTGCGCTGCTGGTGGTGCCCAACGCCGTGCTCGGGCGCATCCTCCTGCACCAGCCGATCACCGGCGCCTTCGTCCTCGGATCGGCCATCGCCGCGGTGGGCGTGGCGCTGCTGTTCGCGCATGAATGGCGGTCCTCGCCCGCCTCGCTCGAAGAGGTCCTGCTGGGGGCTGGCCTTACGCTGTGCGGTATCCTTTCGGCCAGCGCGGCGAACATTACGCAGGCGATGGACGGAGCGAAGAGACAGCCCTTTCTCGCGCTGCTTGCCTGGTCGATGGTGGTCGGGGTGATCATCAATGCAGGGTTCGCGCTGGCCACCGAGGGCCCGCCGCAATTCGATCCGCGCCCGTCCTACGCGCTCGGCATCCTCTATCTAGGTCTGGCCGGATCTGTTGTGACGTTCCCGCTCTACTACGGTCTCGTACGCAAGGTCGGCGCGGGGCGGGCGGCCTACAGCTCGGTGATCGTGCCGGTGATCGCCATGGCCCTTTCGACACTGTTCGAAGGCTTCGTCTGGGGCCCATTGCCAGCGGTCGGGGCCGCAATCACACTGGCGGGCATGGTGGTCGCAATGCGCGGGCGGGCGAACGCGCCGCCGCGGCGCGCTACGCCCGAGCCCTGATTGCGGCGAGGCCTTCGCGATAGGTCGGATAGCGCGGAATCCAGCCCAGCAGGCGCCGCGCCTTGCCGTTCGCCACTCTCCGGTTTTCTGCATAGAAGCCGCGTGCCGTGGGTGACAGATTCGCTTCCTCGACCGTGACGAGCGGTGGCGGCGCAAGCCCTAGCAGGCGACAGGCCTCCTCGTTCACCGCATTCTGGCTGCTCGGGAGATCGTCGGCGAGATTATAGGCCCCCGCCGGGGCTCGGGAGTCGACGGCGGCAACGACACCTGCCACGATATCGTCCACATGCACTCGGCTGAAAACCTGTCCCGGCAGGTCGATGCGGTGTGCTTTTCCCTGCTCGACCCGCTCGAACGCGCTGCGATCCGGCCCATAGATGCCGGGCAGGCGGAAAACGCGCGCGCCGAGAGCGAGCCAGCGCGCATCGCATGTTGCGCGCGCGGTGCGACGCCCCCCACCGGTCGGCGCCGCTTCGTCGACCCACGCGCCGCCGGTGTCGCCATAGACCCCGGTCGAAGAGAGATAGCCGAGCCATTTTCCGCCCAGCGCTGCACCGTATTTGTCGAGCACCGGGTCGCATGCGTCGGTGGGTGGGACCGAACTGAGCACATGGCTGGCATTCCGCAGCGCGGCCGCGACCCCGTCACGATCTGCAAAACCCAGATTGCCCGCGCTGCCCGTGGCGTCGACCTGCCAGCCGCGGTCGCGCAGGGCGTTTGCGATGCGCGAGGCGGTATAGCCGAGACCGAAGATGAGCAGGCGGCTCATGCGATCACGCGCCGGAGCGCGCGCACGGTTGGTGCGGCAGTCGTTTCGGGCATTGCTATCCTTCCCTGGCCACGCGCTGCTGGGACACCCCGGTGAATCTGTCAATCGGTCCACAGTGGCGGCCTGCCGAGTGAACACTTGTCATCGACGGGCGTTGAAGAAAATGACACAGAAACCTTCGAACCACGTCTGACAGGAATTCCATGGATATCGTTCGCACCGCCCCCGCCCCGGACGGCAATCCCGAAATGGCCGATGCGGCCATCGAGCCCAAGGCGCCGTCCGAAATCCGGCGTGAGGATTACCAACCCTTTGCATGGCTGGTGCCCGAGACCCGGCTCGACTTCGAACTCGGCCTCGACTGCACGCGGGTGCGGGCGGGGCTGACCGTGGTACGCAACGACAAGGCGGCGCCCTCGCGGACCATCCGTCTCAATGGCGACGGGCTGGTTCCGACGAGCGTCACGGTCGATGGCGAGCCGACGCAGGCTTTCGCCATGGACGGCGACGATCTCCTGCTGACGCTGAGCGGCGAAGCGCATGAGATCGGCATCGAGACCGAGATCGATCCGAGCGCAAATACGCAGCTGATGGGGCTCTATGCCTCGAACGGCATGCTCTGCACCCAGTGCGAGGCCGAGGGTTTCCGCCGGATCACCTTCTTTCCCGACCGGCCCGACGTGCTCAGCACCTATACCGTGCGCATGAGCGGCCCCAAGGCGCAGTTCCCGGTGCTGTTGTGCAACGGCAACCGCACCGGAGCCGGCGAGGATGGCGATAGCCACTGGGCCGAATGGCACGATCCCTGGCCCAAGCCGTGCTACCTCTTCGCGCTGGTCGCGGGCGACCTGATCGCGCGCAGCGACAGTTTCACCACGATGAGCGGGCGCGAGGTCGAGCTCAACGTCTGGGTCCGCGAGGGCGATCTCGAGCGGACAGAGCATGCGATGGAAAGCCTCAAGCGTTCGATGAAGTGGGACGAAGAGGTTTTCGGGCGCGAGTACGATCTCGACCTGTTCAACATCGTTGCAGTCTCCGACTTCAACATGGGGGCGATGGAGAACAAGGGCCTCAACATTTTCAACACCAAATATGTCCTGGCCGACCCCGAGACCGCGACCGACAGCGATTACGACGCAATCGAAGGGGTCATCGGCCATGAGTACTTCCACAACTGGTCGGGCAATCGCATCACCTGCCGCGACTGGTTCCAGCTGAGTCTCAAGGAAGGCTTCACCGTGCTGCGCGACCAGCTGTTCAGCGCGGACATGGGTAGCGAACCGGTCAAGCGGATCGAGGATGTCCGCGTGTTGCGCGGCGCCCAGTTCCCCGAGGATTCGGGGCCGCTGGCGCACCCTATCCGACCCGATTCCTATCGCGAGATCAGTAACTTCTATACCGCAACGGTCTACAACAAGGGTGCCGAGGTGATCCGCATGATGCGGACCATGGCGGGCGAGGAAGCCTTCCGCAAAGGCACCGACCTCTATTTCGAGCGCCACGACGGCGAGGCGGCGACTTGCGAGGATTTCGTCACGTCGATCGAGGACGGGGCGGGGCTCGACCTCACCCGGTTCCGCCGCTGGTATGCGCAGGCCGGTACGCCCAAGGTCGGCGTCAGCCTCGACCATGACGGCGATGTCGCGCGGCTCCGGCTCACGCAGACGGTGCCCCCGACCCCCGGCCAGCCCGAAAAAGAGCCCATGCCGATTCCGCTCAAGCTGGCTCTGTTCGACCGCGCAAGCGGCGAGCATCGCGGCGAGGAACTGGTGGTCCTCGACGAGGATAGCGCCGAATTCGCCTTCGATGGCTTCGCCGAGAAGCCGGTCCTGTCGATCAACCGGAGCTTTTCCGCACCGGTCCAGATCGAGCGCGCCGTGCCACGCGAGGAGCTTGTCTTTCTCGCCGCGCGCGATGATGACCCCTTCGCCCGTTACGAGGCGATGCAGGACCTGATGACCGGCTATCTCGTGGCGACCGTTTCGGGCGACCTCGGTGCCAATGAACGCGAGGCCGCCCGCGCCGACATCGCGCAGGCGATGCAGGCGGTAATCGAGGACGAGGCGCTCGACGATCTGATGCGCGGCGAGCTTATGTCGATGCCCAGCCAGGCCTATCTCGCCGAACAGATGCTGCTCGCCGACCCGGGCCGCATCCATGCCGAGCGCGAGGTGCTGAAGGCCGATCTGGGTGCACGGCTCGCGCCGCAATTGCACACGCTTTACGACCGCGCCCAAGAGGTTGCCTTCTCGCTCGATGCGGAAGCCAAGGGCGCGCGCAAGGTTAAGACGCTGGTGCTCGCCTACGCCGCCGCGAGCGATCCGGAGAAGGCGGCCGAGCTGGCGGCGTATCAATACGATCGCGCCGACAACATGACCGACCGGCAGGGCGCGCTGATGGTCCTTGCCGGGCTCGACAGTGGTGCGCGCACGGGCAGGTTGCTCGACTTCTACGAACGCTACCGCGACAATGCGCTGGTGGTCGACAAGTGGTTCTCGCTCCAGGCGGCTTCGCTCCACCCGCAGGTGGTCGACCATGTGAAGGCGCTGCGCGACCATCCCGATTTCACCCTCAGGAATCCCAACCGGGTCCGCGCGCTCTACATGGCGTTCGCCGCCAATCCTGCCGCTTTCCATGCCGCCGACGGCGAAGGATACCGGTTGATCGCCGACCTCATCCTCGAGCTCGATCCAATCAACGCGCAAACCGCAGCGCGGTTCGTCCCCCCGCTCGGTCGCTGGCGACGGATCGAACCGGGGCGTTCGGCCCTGATGCACCGGGCGCTCGAACGGATCGCCGCGGCGCCCAAGCTCTCGCGCGACACCTTCGAACAGGTAACCCGCTCGCTGGGGTAGGGCACATGCACGACCATCTCGAGGGGACGTCACTGGCAGACGTCCCGCACGGTTTTTCGACCGAGCGCGCGCTCGATCCGGAGGTCATCCTGCCGGGCGCGGTGCTGGTCCGAGTGAAGCAGGTCCATGGCACCCGGGTGGTCGTTGCGGATCCCCAAGCCCCGGGGGCGGTCGAAGCCGACGGTATCGTGACCGATCGAAGCGGGCTGCTGCTGGGGATCGTGACTGCCGATTGCGCGCCGGTGCTGCTGGCCGATCCCAGCGCCGGCGTGATCGGGGCGGCGCATGCCGGATGGCGCGGCGCACAGGGGGGTGTGCTCGAGAACACACTCGAGGCGATGATTTCGCTCGGAGCCGGTCTCGCCAATATTCGCGCGTCGATCGGCCCCGCGATCGCGCAGCGCAGCTACGAGGTCGACGAGGGCTTTCGCGCTGCTTTTGCGCCGCAGGACGGGCGCTTCTTTGCCGCCGGGCGCGCGGGCCGCTGGCAGTTCGACCTTCCGGCCTATGTCGCGCATCGGCTGGAGGCTGCCGGCGTACGCCAGGTCGAGGATCTGGCCGAGGACACCTATTCGCAGCCCGACAGGTTTTACTCCTATCGCCGCGCCACCCATCGCGGAGAAAAAACCGACGGCCGCCAGCTCAGCGTCATCGGCCTGCCCGGCTGAAGCCTGCCGCCGCGATAGCCCGCGCCTGCGCGCGGCAGGCCAAAATGGCGGTTGGCAACCTGCCCCAGAGCGGCTAGAGGCGCGTCCAAACCGGGCGTACCGGGGGCTTTTGCGCATGCATAATCTATGGCGTGCACCGTCTATCCCTCAGGCCGGTTCAAGGATTCGTAGATCGCGCCAAAACCCGTCCGGGCGACGGCGCTAGACCAAGGCAGGCAAGGCAAGGCGCTGATGGCAGACACCGCTGCAACCGCAACTCCCGAAACGGCAGGCGTGACCGATAACGGCATCCGTCGCCGCGATTTCCTCGACATCGCAGCCGTAAGCGCCGCCGGCATCGGCGGCCTCGCGGTCGTCTATCCGCTGGTCAGCCAGATGGCGCCGTCGAAGGACGTGCTCGCCGCCAGCTCGACCGAGGTCGATGTTGGCTCGATCGAGCCGGGAATGGCTATCAAGGCGATCTTCCGCAAGCAGCCGCTGTTCGTGCGCCGTCTGACGGCACAGGAAATCAAGATGGCGGAGGACGTCGCCGTTGGATCGCTGCGTGATCCGCAGACGCTCGAGGAGCGGACCAAGGAAGGTCACAAGGACATGCTGGTGACCATGGGTGTCTGCACCCATCTCGGCTGCGTCCCGCTGGGGGCCGCCGTGGGCGAGCCGCGCGGCGAGTTCGGCGGTTATTTCTGCCCCTGTCACGGGTCGCACTACGATACCGCCGGACGTATCCGGAAGGGCCCGGCGCCGACAAACCTCGAAGTGCCGGAATACGCGTTCACCTCGGACACCGTCATCCAGGTCGGCTGAGCTTAGAGAGAAGAGACGAAACCATGAGCTTTCCCTGGGCCAAGGAATACACCCCGACCAACCCGGTCATGAAGTTCCTCGACGAGAAGCTGCCGCTTCCGCGCCTCGTCTACAATGCCGTCGGAGCCGGCTACCCGGTCCCGCGCAACCTGTCGTATTTCTGGAATTTCGGCGTGCTCGCCGGCTTCTTCCTCGTGCTGCAGATCGTCACCGGTGTGGTGCTGGCGATGCATTACGCCGCCAATGCGCAGGTCGCCTTCGCGACGACCGAGCACATCATGCGCGACGTCAATTGGGGCTGGCTGATGCGCTATGCGCACGCCAACGGCGCCAGCTTCTTCTTCATCGTCGTCTACCTGCACATCTTCCGCGGCTTCTACTATTCTTCGTACAAGGCGCCGCGCGAGATGATCTGGCTGCTCGGCGTGGTCATCTTCCTGCTCATGATGGCGACCGCCTTCATGGGTTACGTGCTTCCCTGGGGCCAGATGAGCTTCTGGGGCGCGAAGGTCATCACCGGCCTGTTCGGCGCCATCCCCTTGATCGGCGAGCCGATTCAGGTGTGGCTGCTTGGCGGTTTCGCGCCCGACAATGCCGCACTGAACCGCTTCTTCAGCCTCCACTTCCTGCTGCCGTTCGTGATCGCAGGCGTCGTCATCCTGCACATCTGGGCGCTCCACATCCCCGGCTCGTCGAACCCGACCGGCGTCGAAGTGAAGAGCGAAAGCGACACGCTGCCCTTCCACCCTTACTACACGGCGAAGGACGGCTTCGGCCTGGGCGTCGCGCTGCTGCTCTATTTCGGCCTCGTGTTCTTCCTGCCGAACTATCTGGGGCACCCCGACAACTACATCGAGGCGAACCCGCTCTCGACCCCGGCGCACATCGTTCCCGAATGGTATTTCTGGCCGTTCTACGCGATCCTGCGTGCCTTCACCGCGGACTTCTTCTTCATTCCGGCCAAGCTGATGGGCGTGCTCGCCATGTTCAGCGCTATCCTGCTGTGGTTCTTCCTGCCCTGGCTCGACAAGTCGCCGGTGCGTAGCGGCCACTACCGTCCGCTGTTCCGCAAGTTCTTCTGGTTCGGACTGATCCCGGCCATGGCGGTGCTGTTCTACTGCGGCGGCGCTCCGGCCGAGGAGCCCTTCGTGATGCTCAGCCAGATCGCGACGGCCTACTACTTCCTCCATTTCCTGGTGATCCTGCCGATCGTCAGCCAGATCGAGAAGCCCGAGCCGCTGCCCTATTCGATAACCGAAGCCGTTCTCGGCTCCGACGACAAAGCCGTCCTCGGCGAAAACGCCACCCCGGCGGTCTGACCGAGAAAGAGAGACTTGAGATAATGAGCAAACTTCTCAGCATCCGCCTCGTAGCGATCATCGTCGGTCTCGGCTTCACCGTGGCCGTCCTGTGGGCCTTCGTCAGCGGTGCCCTTGCGGTCATCCAGGAAGGCGAACTCAAGCCGGCCACTGCCGAGCACGAGTTCCACGAGTATCCGAAGCAGTATGCCTGGTCGTTCGACGGCCCCTTCGGCAAGTGGGATACCGGGCAGTTGCAGCGCGGCTTCAAGGTCTACAACGAAGTGTGCTCGGCCTGTCACAGCCTCAACTACGTGGCCTTCCGCGATCTCGAAGCGCTCGGCTATGACGAGGGCCAGATCAAGGCCTTCGCGGCATCGAAGCAGGTTCCGGGCATCGATCCGCAGACCGGCGAAGCGACGTCGCGCCCCGGCCTGCCGACCGACTATTTCCCCTCGCCCTATCCCAATGCGGTGGCGGCGGCGGCGGCCAATAACAATGCAATCCCGCCCGATCTTTCGCTGATCACCAAGGCGCGCCACGACGGGACCAATTACGTCGCCTCGTTGCTGACCGGGTACCGCGAAGTCCCGGCCGAGCTGAAGAAGGAATTCCCCGACTTCGCGCTCTCGCCGACGGGGCACTACAATCCCTATTTCGCCAATCTCGGCCTGGCGATGGCACCGCCGCTGACCAGCGCGGGACAGGTGACCTACGACGACGGCACCGAAGCCACGGTTGAACAAATGTCCAAGGATGTTGCTGCATTCCTGGCCTGGACTGCCGAACCGACCATGGTGAAGCGCAAGCAAACCGGCTGGCCGGTGTTGATCTTCCTGCTCTTTGCGACCGTTTTGGCCTATCTGTCCAAGCAGCAGATCTGGGCAGCCGCGAAACGCAAGGACGACTGATCCGACGCACCGCAGATATGACGAGCGCCCCTTGCATCCACCCGATGCGAGGGGCGTTTCGATTCCGGGGAGCTTCCGAATGACACCTGCCGAAATCAAGGCGCTGGTCCGGACGATTCCCGATTTTCCCAAGACGGGGATCCAGTTCCGCGACATCACCACGCTGCTTGGCGATGGCCCCGGCTTCGCCGCCACGGTCGAATGGCTGGCGGGAGAGGTGGAAGGGGCCGAGGCGGTGGCGGGAATGGAGGCCCGCGGCTTCATCTTCGGTGCGGCAGTCGCGGCACGCCTGTGCCTGCCGTTCCTTCCGATCCGAAAGCCCGGAAAGCTTCCCTGCGCGGTGATCGGCGTGGATTACGAGCTCGAATATGGGCTCGACCGGCTCGAGATGGACCCCGGGGCGGTCCGTGCGGGCCAGAGCGTCGCGATCGTCGACGACCTTCTCGCGACTGGCGGAACCGCGCTCGCCGCCAGCGAATTGCTGCGGCTTGCAGGGGCGAGGGTGGACTGCGCTGCCTTCGTGATCGATTTGCCCGAGCTGGGCGGCAGCGAGCGGCTCTTGCGCGAGGGCGTCGACGTCAGGGCGCTGATGCAGTTCGCAGGGCACTGAGCTTCGATCACGGGGCTGGATAAATTTCGCATCTCGGGCATTGTTAGGTCTCGTGCCCTAGGGGGTGCGTGGATCCGCGGCCAACCGCGTAGCCAGAGAGGGGCATGGAACAGTCTTTAGTCATCGCGATGGTCGGCATGCTGGGCATTGGTGCGCAGTGGCTGGCCTGGCGCACGGGCTGGCCGGCCATCGTGCTGATGCTGGCCGCCGGGTTCCTTGCCGGCCCCATCCTCGGCCTGTTCGATCCCGAGCATGCATTCGGCGAACTGCTCGACCCGATGATCGCCATCGGGGTCGCGCTGATCCTCTTCGAAGGCGGGCTCAGCCTCGACTTTCGCGAATTGCGCCACGCCGGCGACGGCGTCTGGCGGCTGGTGCTGCTCGGCGGGCCGATCGCCTGGGTGCTCGGGTCCTTCGCCGCGCATTCGATCGGCGGGCTGGAGTGGCCCGTCGCGATCCTCTTCGCCGGGATCCTCGTGGTCACCGGACCGACGGTGGTGATGCCGCTGCTGCGCCAATCCTCGGTCAAGACTCGCCCGGCGGCGATCCTCAAGTGGGAGGCGATCGTCAATGACCCGATCGGCGCGCTTTTCGCGGTCGTCGCTTATGAATATTTCCGCGCAGTCGCCGAATCGCCGGGCGCCGGACTGTTCGATGTGGTCCCGCCACTGGTCATCGCCGCGATCATCGCCGGGCTGATCGGCTATGTCGCCGCCGCCGCGATCGCATGGGCCTTCCCGCGCGGGACGATCCCCGAATTTCTCAAAGTCCCGGTCCTGCTCACATCGGTGATCGTCGTCTTCGTCTTCGCCAACCAGATCGAGCACGAAGCGGGCCTTGTGGCGGTGACGGTGATGGGCATCGCGCTGGCGAATATGAACGTGTCGTCGCTGCGCAGCATCCATCCGTTCAAGCAAAACATCGCGGTATTGCTGATATCGGGCATTTTCATCCTGCTCTCGGCCAGCCTCGAATTCGAAGAGCTGGCCTATCTCAACTGGAATTTCGGCCTGTTCCTGCTCGCGCTGCTGTTCCTGGTGCGCCCGGCCACGATTCTGCTCAGCCTGCTCGGCAGTTCGGTGCCCTGGAACGAGCGCCTCTTTCTCGCCTGGATCGCACCGCGCGGTATCGTGCTCGTCGCGATTTCGGGCCTGTTCGCACTGCGGCTCGAGGATATCGGCTATGACGGCACCGCGCTGATCGGGCTCAGTTTCGCGGTTGTGGTCGCGACCATAGTCGCCCACGGCTTCACCATCGACCTCGTCGCCCGCCTGCTCAATCTCAAGGGCAGCAACCGACCGGGCATCCTGATCGTCGGCAGCACGCCCTGGACGATCTCGCTCGCCTTGATGATGCAGGAACTCAAGGCACCGGTCATGGTGGTCGATGCAAGCTGGCAACGCCTCGCGCTGGCGCGGCAGAAGGGGTTGCCCTTCTACCACGGCGAAATCCTCAACGAGGCGACCGAACACAACCTCGACCTTTCGCCCTATGCGGTCCTGGTCGCAGCGACCGAGAACGAAGCCTACAACGCGCTGGTCTGCAATGAATTCGCCTATGAGATCGGTCGCGACACGGTGTTCCAGCTCGGCGATGCTGTCGATGACGACGATCGCCACGCGCTGCCCAGCAGCATTCGCGGCCGGGCGCTTTTCGAATCGGGCTTCGGTGTCGAGGACGTCAACGAGCGG
>Ga0066644_10001920_pt1 | contig 11163 bp, 9 predicted proteins | sample CryGeyCG2114_020_FD_62735 | JGI IMG/M metagenome (GOLD analysis project Ga0066644, IMG submission 62735) | Groundwater microbial communities from aquifer - Crystal Geyser CG15_big_fil_post_rev_8/21/14_0.20 | ecosystem: Environmental > Aquatic > Deep subsurface > Groundwater | place: USA: Utah...
TTCCTGAATTATTTGAATATTATCAGGTGATGGCCCCGACAGGTCTGATATTGCACGAGGCGAGACCCGCTGGTCAACTCTAATCGCGTGCCCAGAAAGGTCCGCCGGTCCTTATAGCTGTCTGGTTTGGCCAAATTCGTTAGTTCACGTGATGCCTGCCCCTCCCGCAGGCAGAAATTACCAGAATGCACATTGTAAGTGATTATTCACTTGCAATGTGTTTTCGGCAGCGCTATCCGGAATGTGAATGAACGATCACTTCTTAGGTAGCGGAGCGGAATGATGGACACCTATCTCGATAAAGCCCTGCTGGACCGCGGCCCCGTAGACCAGGGCATCACCGGCAAACCGGGCTCGACCAAGGCGCGGATCGAACGCGCCGCGCTGAAACTGTTCGCTGCCCGGGGCGTGGATGGGGTCTCGATCAAGGATATCGCCAGCGCGTGCGACATCTCTGACGGTGCCATGTACCGCCATTTCAAGAGCAAGGAATCGCTGGCGCATACACTGTTCCAGGCGATCCACGCCCGTCTTCTGGGCATGCTCAGGGAAAAAGCGGTGCCTGATGCCGGGCTGGAAGCCACGGTGCGCACCGTTGTCACCGCCTATTGTGAACTGGCCGAACAGGATCTGGCTGCCTTCGCCTATCATTTGACCGCGCGCAATACAGTGCTGGCGCGGGCTGGCGATGGCGGAGCCGACCCTTCTTCGCTGATGGCGCAGCGTGTGGCGGCGGCGATGGCGGCGGGCGAGATCCCGGCCGGCGATCCGGAACTGAAATCCGCCATGGCGTTGGGCGTCGTCCTGCAGGCGGCCGAATACCGGCTCTATGGCCGGATCACCACGCCGCTGACGGATCTGATCGAGGTCTTCACGCGCAGCGTACTCGCCGTTTTGAAATCAGAAGGATAAGGCCGATGCGCTCGACCCTGTTCAATATTCTCTACTGGGCGATGTCCGGTGTATACGCCGTGCTCTGTGCGCTCCTCGCCCTGATTCCGGGCAAATTCTTCCTGATGCATGGCGTGCGCTCCTATTGCCGGCTGACGGTGCTGATGATGCGCGTCATCTGCGGCATAAGGGTCGAGGTGCGCGGCACTCCGCCCAGAAAAAAGGCGGTGGTCCTTGCCGCCAAACACCAGTCCTGGGGCGATGGCATCATCATGATCGCCAAGACCGGCAATGTGAATTTCGTGGTCGGGGACCACATGCTGAAATACCCGCTTATCGGCTGGGTGCTGAAGCGCGCGGGCGCCATCATCGTCAATAATGGCGGCGGCCGCAAAGCCATCGAGTCGCTCAAGTCCGGCATTGACCGCTCAAGGGGAGAGACACGGCCCATCCTGATCTATCCGGAAGGTCATCTGACTCAGGTCGGAACCGGCAAGCCCTATCGCAAGGGCGTTTACCGCCTGGCCACCAGCCTCGAACGGCCGGTCGTGCCGGTCGCCACCAATCTGGGTTGTTTCTGGCCGCAGCAGGAATGGGGCAAGCATCCCGGCACTGCCGTGATCGAGTTTCTCGAACCGATCTCGCACAGGCTTGACGGGACCAGCTTCATGGCCACGCTGGAAACCACGATTGAAGCGCATACGCGCCAGCTTGAAGAGGAGGCGCTGTCATGAGTGCCAGAATAGCCGTCTCACTCATCGGGCAACGCCGTTACTGGCCCATGCTCGTGGCCCAGTCGCTGGGCGCGTTCAATGACAACTTCTTCCGTTATGCGCTGGTGACGATCGTGACCTTCCAGAGCGTCAGCCTGTTTGGCCTGAATTCCGAACTTCTGGTCCCGATCGCCGCCTCGGCCTTCACCCTGCCGATCTTCCTGTTCTCGGCCATTGCCGGCCGGATTGCGGACAAGTTCGACCGCTCGAAAATGATGCGGTTTGCCAAGTTTGCCGAGATCTGGCTGATGGTGATTGCGGCGGCCGGTTTTATCCTGCGGGACCCCCTCCTGCTGATCATCACATTGTTCTTCATGGGCGTTCAGTCCGCCTTCTTTGCGCCGGCCAAGAATTCGGCACTGCCCACCCTACTGGAGCCGCACGAGCTGGTGCCGGGCAATGCCATGATCTCAGGCCTCCTGAATATTTCCGTGCTCGTCGGCATCGGCTTCGGAACCGTGATCATCACACGGGAATTCGGCCCGGAAATCGTCGGCGGCGGTCTCGTTGTCATGGCCGTGCTCGGCTGGCTGGCCATACGGCAACTCCCCCCTGCCCCTGCCAGCAATCCCGATATGCCGCTGACCCTTAATTTCGTCTGGGAAATCATTCGTGTTCTGCGTTCCACTCTCGGGCATCCGGACGTGCTGCGGCCGCTGCTGGGTGCAGCCTGGTTCTGGATGCTGGCGGCCTCGGTTGTCACACTCATTCCCAATTTTGCGCGCTCGGTGCTCGGTACTGACGAAACCGCGGTGCTGCTGTTCAGCGTTCTGTTCACGGTCGGGGCCGCGACCGGTGCGATCCTGTGCGGGGCGCTTGCCGGCAAGGGGGATGCGCTTCCCTTTACCGTTGCAGGTGCCGTCGGTCTTGTCGTTTTCAATGTCGATATCGCCCTGATCACATGGAATAATCCTACAATTCCTTCCGCTGCCGAGCTGATCCCGGGCATGGATTTTGTTCGTGATCCGGCCAATCGCCGCCTGTTGATTGATCTGGTATTGGCGGCTGTCTCCGCTGGTCTGTTTGTGGTGCCAATGCAGGCCATGGCACAAAGGCGTGCACCGGCCGGGATACGCGGCAGGTTGTTGTCGGCTGGTGGATTGCTCAATGCCGCAACGGCCACGCTGGGTCAGTTTACACTAGCGGGGCTGGCGATTCTGGGTCTGCCCTTGCAGTCGGCGTTTATCTATCTAGCAGCGATCAGCCTGATCGTTGCCATTGTTGCATTCATCCGGATGCTGAAACTGCGCGGCACCTCCCCCTCGCCAAGTTGAGCGAAGGCGTTTAAACGCGGTCCCGATGAAACTGATTACAACAACCCAAGACCTCGAAGCCGCGTGCGATGCACTGGTGCAGTGTGACTTCATTGCGGTCGACACCGAATTCATACGCGAAAGCACGTTCTGGCCGCAGCTGTGCCTGATTCAGGCGGCTGGCGGCGAGACGGAAGTGCTGATCGATCCGCTTGCCGACGGCATGGATATGGAGCCGTTCTACGACGTGCTGGCAGATGACCGCATCATGAAGGTCTTCCACGCCCCGCGGCAGGATCTGGAAATTTTCTACCATATGGCCGACGGGATGATTCCTGCGCCGATCTTTGACAGCCAGGTGGCCGCGATGGCGCTCGGTCTGGGCGACAGTATTGCCTATGACAAGCTGGTGATGGCGGTGCTCAACACCCCGATCGACAAGGGCTCGCGCTTTACCGACTGGGCGCGTCGGCCTCTGACTCCGGCACAATCAGGCTATGCACTCGCCGATGTCACCCATTTGCGCGACCTGTATCCGATCATCCGCGAGCGGCTGGAGAAAGCCGGGCGGATGAGCTGGGTGGCCGAGGAAATGGCAATCCTGACCAATCCGGCGACCTATGAGCAGCATCCGGAAAATGCCTGGCAACGGTTGAAAGTCCGCAAGAACAGCTCGAAATGGCTGGCGGCGATGAAAGCGGCGGCGGCCTGGCGTGAGGAAGAGGCTCAAACCCGCGATATTCCGCGTCAGCGCATCGTCAAGGATGAAGGGCTTTACGAAATTGCCCACGCAGCGCCCGGCAAGCCGGAAGATCTGGCAGGCATGCGGGCTTTGCCGCGCGGTTTCGAGCGGTCTGCGCCAGCCCAGCGGTTGATCGACAAGCTGAAACCAGCGCTGGCGGATCCAAAAGCCTATGCGCCCGACGTGCCGCCGCCGCCCCGCCGCCCGGAAGGGGCCAGCGCCATTGTCGAATTGCTGAAAGTCCTGCTGAAACTGGTGGCTGAGGAGGCTGGCGTTGCGGCACGGCTCATCGCAACCGTGCCTGATCTGGAAGAGATCGCCACCAGCGATACCGCAGATGTCCCGGCCTTGCGTGGCTGGCGCCTTGAGGTCTTCGGCGAGACCGCGTTGGCGCTGAAACACGGCAAGATCGGCCTGCTCCTGGAAAACGGCAAAGTTGTCTTAAAACCGCTTTAGACGCTTTTGACAACGGGCTCGAGGCCGAGCGAATCTGCCAGTTGTTCAAAGCGGTAACGGGCGCGTTCCACGACCAGATCGACATCGGCTTCCGGTGCGCTGAGGATCAGGTGCTTGTTATCCGAAGACAGCGAAAACCGTTTGAGCAGTGCATCTGCCCGCCCCGACAGCGCCGATCCAAACCGCAAACCCAGCCCGTAGGACATCGCCCATTGCCGGGATTCCTCATCCAGCAAATGCTGGAAGATGCGTTCGTCTGCGGGCGGGCGTTTGCCATCATATCGGTGGTGCAAAACCAGACCCATATAGGCGCGCTCGGCATGGGAAACCCCTGCAAAAGGTGCATAAAGCGCCAACTCCCGGGCCAGCGCTGCGCGGTGATCGGGGTGATGGCGTGCGCCGACATCACAGAGCCGGGCCGCTGCGGCACGGACCAGCGGGCTGCGGTTGGCGAACATCGTATCCCGCTGGGCAAATACCGGTTCCAGCCAGACCGCCATGGCACGGCCAAAACCGGGACTGGGCGCGGCCGGGCGGGCGACGGCTTCGGCCCCGGCCAGCAGCGGATCAACAGCCCTGACCCCCTCGGGCAAGCGGTCGAACACCGCGCCTTCGCGGACGCCAAAGGCGGAAAAGACCACGCGGTTGAACCGGCCCCGCTTCATCAGCCGCTTCAGCAGTAATCCGGCATAGGGCAACATGGCGGCGCGGCGGGCAGAAATCCCCGGAATGCCGGTCAGCGATACCACACTCAGCCGCGAGGCCAGGTCTGCAATTTCTTTCGCGGCCAGCCGGCTCAGCTGGAATTGATGAATCACCCGCAAGGGATAGTCAGCCTCGGCAATCGCGAGATGGGCGAGCGCCCGCCAGGAGCCACCGACCGCATAGAGCGTATCCCCGCACTCTTTCAGGACCGGCGTGGCGGGTTTGAGGATTTTATCAATCCAGTCTTTAGCGTCCTTGCGGCTGGACATGAGGCTTTCCGGTGCTGCCAGTGGTCCCACCGGCAGCGTAATCCCCTCCCCCGGCTTGCCACGAGAGACCGGCACGATTTCAAGACTTGAGCCCCCCAGATCGGCGGCTGCGCCGGTGGCATCCGGCGCACCAGCGATCACTCCCATGCCGGCAAGGCACGCTTCAGTCTCACCCGAAAGCACGGCGATTACGATGCCGGCCTCTTTTCTGGCACGCTTGATGAATTTCGGCCCGTCCGAAGCGTCGCGGACGGCGGCGGTGGCCAGTACTATGCGTTCGCTGACACCCTTGGCGTCGAGCAGAATGGCAAAGCGGCGCAGCGCCCGCAGGGCCGCTTCCACACCTTCCGGATTGAGCTTCCCGGTTTCGCCCAGCCCCTTGCCGAGACCGGCGCTGGTTTTTTCATTGAACACCGGCCACAGCGCCCGGCCTTCCATACGGAAATGCACCAGACGAACCGAATTGGACCCGATATCAATGACAGCGATATCATGCTCGACAGCATTTTCGCCGCTGAGAACATTCATTCGCGGCGTCAAAGCCGCGGTCCGGAATAGGGAAGGGTCAGCGGCTGGTCGTTCTTGAGCGCCTGACCGCGTCCCGAGAGGCTGGGATTGGTCATGAAATAATCATGCGCCGAGAAGCGCTTGTTGAGGTCGCCGGTATCAACCCGCTCATATTCGCCATTGGCCTGCATATACCAGCTTTGGTCATCATCATTGAGATTGGCGACCATGATCTGGTCAAGGATCTGGCGGTGCACGGTTGGATTCTGGATCGGTGTGAGCACTTCGACACGGCGGTCGAGATTGCGCGGCATCCAGTCAGCGGACGAGATGAACACCCGGGCCGCTGAGGAGGGCATGTGCGCGCCATTGGCAAAACAGACAATGCGGGAATGTTCCAGAAACCGTCCGACGATGGATTTGACGCGGATATTGTCCGACAGGCCGGGAACGCCCGGGCGCAAACAGCAAATGCCCCGCACAACCAGTTCACAACGCACGCCAGCCTGACTCGCGCGGTAGAGCGCATCAATGATTTCAGGATGGGTTATGGAGTTGAGCTTGGCCCAGATGCCGGATGGTTTGCCAGCACAGGCATTCTCGATCTCCCTGTCGATATGCCGGATCAAGAACTCCTTCATGCCGATCGGCGAAATCGAGAGCCGCTCCAGATTTTCCGGGCGCGCATATCCGGTCACATAGTTGAAGATGCGGCCGGCATCCCGGCCAAAGGCCGGATCTGCGGTGAACAGCGACAGATCGGTATAAATCTTGGCAGTGATCGGGTGGTAATTGCCGGTGCCGAAATGGGCATAGGTCTGCAACTCCCCGGCCTCGCGGCGGACGACAAGACTGACCTTGGCGTGAGTCTTGTACTCGATAAAGCCATAGACGACCTGCACGCCCGCGCGTTCCAGATCCCGGGCCCATTTGAGGTTGGCTTCCTCGTCAAAGCGGGCTTTGAGCTCGACCAGAGCGGTAACATTCTTGCCGCTTTCGGCGGCTTCGATCAGCGCCGCAACAATCGGCGAATTCTTGGACGTGCGGTAGAGCGTCTGCTTGATCGCAACGACTTCCGGATCTGCCGCTGCCTGCCTCAGGAATTGCACGACAACATCGAAGCTCTCATAGGGGTGGTGGACCAGAATATCCTTGGCGCGAATGGCGGCAAAGCAATCGCCGCCATGATCCTTGATGCGTTCAGGAAAGCGCGGCTCATAGGGTTCGAAGGCCAGATCGCTGCGGTCATCGGGGATGAGCTGACACAATTGCGCCAGTCCGATAATACCATCCACTTCAACAATGTCGGCGGGCTCCGCCTTCAGATGCCCGGCGATGAAGCGCTTGAGGTCCTCTGGCATGTTGGCATCGATCTTCAGCCGGACAAGCTGACCTCGGCGGCGTTCTCTCAATAGCTGTTCAAATTCGCGCACGAGGTCTTCGGCTTCTTCCTCAATCTCGATATCGCTATCACGGATGATGCGGAAGGTGCCCTTGCCTTCCAGATCATGGCCCGGAAAAAGCTTGTCGAGGAACAGGGTGAGTACGGTTTCCAGTGCCACATAGCGCTTGACCGGCCGTCCCGCCTTGTTCACGCGCCGGTCCGGCAATTCGATGAAACGCTTCACCCCGGCCGGCATTGGCACCAGTGCGGTCATCAGCTTGCGGTCAGACTGACGGCGCAGCTTCAGGACCAGCGAAAAACCGAGATTGGGAATGAAGGGAAAGGGGTGTGCCGGATCGATTGCCAGCGGGGTGATGACAGGCAGGATGTGCAGCAGGAAATCTTCCGACAGCCAGGCCCGGTCGAGTTTCGATATCTCCGTTTCTGCGAGTAATTTGACGCCCGCACGGCCCATTTCATTCTTTAATTGCCGCCAGCGCACCAATTGTTCTTCCATCAGCTCACCAGCGAACTGATTGATGCGCTTCAATTGCTCAGCTGGTGTCAGGCCATCAATCGACGGCGTGTTGATGCCATTGCGGAGCTGAGCGCGCAGCCCGGCCACGCGCACCATGTAGAATTCATCAAGATTACTGGCCGAAATCGACAGGAAGCGCAGGCGCTCCAGGACCGGATGGTCCTTGTTCGCCGCCTCTTCCAGAACACGGGTATTGAATTGCAGCCACGACAATTCGCGGTTCAGAAACCGGTCGGTCGAGTTCAACAAGTCTGAGGTCTGGCCATCCATGGGCGCACTTTCATTCGATTCGCGCCGGGCCTTGCCCGGATTTGTGTCCATCAATCCTCTCCAATCGCGTCCTGTCCTTCCAGCACGCGGCGCGCAATGCCGCGATTGATCAGAGAACGCCGCGCCAGAGCTTCCCGGTCCAGGGCCTCGACCAGACGGCGCGCGCCTTCAACGGAGCGCTCCATTCTGGGCAGAAGATAGTCTATCAGACCGTCCACCATTGGCGATTGCCGGTCGGCGAAGAGTTTCTTCAATAATCGCGCCAGCAAGGCATCATCCGGTTCCAGCAATTCAGCCGTCGAGACGGCTTTCAGGCGCGATTTCAGGTCGGGAATATCGGTCTGCCAACGGGCAGGCGCCTCCCGTGCCGTCAACAGAAGCGCCGGGATTGCCTCATGCTGGGCCCGGTTCATCAAATGAAACAGCGCGGCGCGATCGGCTGAAACATCCGCATCCTCTACGGCAACCGGTTTAGCAGACGGCAGGCTTTCCAGCTTCTCCGCCAAATCAGCGCCAACGATGATTGTTCCGCTGCTCTCGCGTGCCCACATGTGGGTCAGGTGCGTCTTGCCTGTGCCTGCAGGCCCGTAGAGCACCAGAACCCGGCCCGGCCAGGCGCGCCAGCCGGCCAGCGCCCAGCGCGCAGACGCATTGGCTTCGCCATCGACGAAACTTTCCGCGCTATAGTCCTCACGAGGCGGAAGGCCGAGCGCGAGCTGTTCACCCATCTGGCTTCACTTTCTAACGCGAACGCACCACAAGGCCGAGTTCGGAATCTTCCATCAGGCGGGCCCCGCGGGCATCGAGTTCACGCTGAAGCTGGGCCATCGAGCCGCGATATTGAAGGGTCATCATCGCGCCAGTCGGCGCAATCGCATCGAGCTGTGCCGAGCTGATCAGTGACGCGCCCGTCATGGCGTTCTGCAAGCGTAACCACTCGGCAAGCGAGCTGTAAAGCACGGTGATGCTCAGCGTCTCAGCGCCGCCGCCGCGGACAATGGCTTCGGATTTCCAGGCCGCCTCAAGGTCACCGACAAATCGCCGGGCCGCAGCGCGGAAGCTGGGCACACCCATGGTCGGGATCGCCTGGCTGGTCATTTCGCCACTGCCGTCAACCGAAAACAGCCGGCCATCCACCCGCACACCGCCTTCAGACTGGCTGGCGATCATCACCGCCACGCGGGAGACGCCATAGGCCTGCGCCACCGAACGCAACTGGTCCTCATTCATCTGCGCCGCGCCAGCGCCATCAATCAGCATCCGGCCGGCATCCCCCGAAGGGGCGCTGACCGGTGACAGGGCGTGCTGATAGCCGCCATTGCGCCATTCCATCAGCCAAGGGTTTTCGCGATCTTCGCCGCTCTCGGAATTTATTGCATTCCACAACCAGTAGCCATTGCCGGTCTGGAGGACGGGCAGCACCAGGATCTCCCTGGACTGGCCCTCCACAAAAGGAACGCCCAGACCGTTTAGCCAGGTGCGCACCGCACGTGGATCAAAACTGACCGTCAGCTCGCCCAGATAGCGGGTGGCGCTGCGCTGTTCATTGCGGACCTGGAGCCCGCTGATCATCATCGCCGCATCATCATTGCTGACCGGGGGAATCAGGCCGCGATCCTCAGGCAGCGTCAGTCGCTCCACCAATCGTTGCACTGCTGCCACCTGGCCGCGCTGCATGGCTTGGGTCTGGGCTTCCAGCGCATTGGATGCTGAGGCGTCAATCGGCACGGCCACCACAGTGTAGGGCGAGTCGGCGGTGGCCAGCCCGGTCCACAGAGTGATTGTGGCAATGGCTGCAAAAATCTGACGCATCATGGCGCGTTCCTCTTCGCATTCGGATATATCCCCCGTTATACCCGCCTTACGCGCGTGGTGAAGCCCGCGTCTTGCGCGAAAACTGCCTTTTGGGGAGAACAGGCCCCGTAACGACTCAGGAAAGCGCCCGCCATGACCGACAAACGCCGCAACAACCTGACCTATGCCGATGCAGGTGTGGACATTGATGCCGGCGATGCGCTGGTCGACCGGATCAAGCCGCACGCCAAATCTACTGCCCGGGCCGGTGCAGATGTCGCGCTTGGCGGTTTTGGCGGAGCGTTCGATCTGAAAGCCGCCGGCTATGAGGATCCGATCCTGATCTCCAGCACGGATGGTGTCGGCACCAAGCTTCGCATCGCCATCGAGACCGGGCGGTTTGACACGATCGGCATTGATCTGGTTGCCATGTGCGCCAATGACGTTTTGGCACAGGGCGCCGAACCCCTGTTTTTCCTCGACTATTTTGCCACGGGCAAGCTTGATCCTGCACGTGGCGAAGCCATTGTCGCCGGGATCGCCGAAGGCTGCCGCCAGGCCGGCTGTGCCCTCATTGGCGGGGAAACCGCGGAAATGCCTGGCATGTATGCCGGTGATGATTTCGATCTCGCCGGATTTGTCGTCGGGGCCGCCGAACGCGGAACCCTGCTACCGCGCCTTGATGACCTGCAGGCCGGGGATGCGCTGATCGGCCTCGCCTCGTCCGGGCCGCATTCCAATGGTTATTCCCTGATCCGCAAGGTGGTGGAGCTGTCGGGCCTGAAATGGACCGATGATGCGCCATTTGCACCGGGTCAGACGATGGGTGAAGCGCTGCTGACCCCGACAAGACTCTATATCAGATCTGTTGTGCCGCTGATCAGGGAAGGACGGGTCAAAGGCCTTGCCCATATTACCGGCGGCGGGCTGATCGAGAATCCGCCGCGCATGTTGCCGGATCATCTGGATTTCGAGCTGGACTGTTCCGCCTGGCAACGCCCCGCCGTCTTCGACTGGCTGGCCAAGACCGGCGGCATTGACGAAGCCGAGATGCGCCGCGCCTTCAATGGCGGGATCGGACTGCTGCTGGCCGTCGCCGCAGACGATGCCGAGGCAATCACGGTGGCCCTGAATGTTGCGGGCGAGGATGCCTTCATCTGCGGGGCGCTTGTTTCGAAGTGAAAAAGCGTGTCGCGATCCTGATTTCCGGGCGGGGCTCGAACATGCGCGCCTTGTGCGAGGCGATGAAGCCGGCAGACTTTCCCGCAAAGCCTGTACTGATCGTCTCCAACCGGCCAGAGGCCGAGGGGCTCGATTATGCGAAGGCGGAAGGCCTGCCCCATGCCGTGATCGATCATACGCAATACGAGAGCCGCGCGGCTTTTGATGCAGCGCTGCACGACGCTCTGCTGGAGGCGAAGCCTGATCTCATCTGCCTTGCCGGCTTCATGCGGCTTCTGACCCCGGGATTTGTAGAAAAATGGGCGGGAAAACTGATCAATATCCACCCTTCCCTGCTGCCGAAATATCCGGGGCTCAATACGCACCAACGCGCGCTTGAAGCGGGCGATACAGAAGCGG